>Ga0116184_10001019_pt1 | contig 29170 bp, 26 predicted proteins | sample AD_JPNNA5_MetaG_FD_89886 | JGI IMG/M metagenome (GOLD analysis project Ga0116184, IMG submission 89886) | Active sludge microbial communities of municipal wastewater-treating anaerobic digesters from Japan - AD_JPNNA5_MetaG | ecosystem: Engineered > Bioreactor > Anaerobic > Digestate | place... | reverse complement strand
CGGCAAGCTTGCGGCACCTGACAAGGTTGTTATCACACTTGTGGGAGACGGGGGATTCGGGATCAATCCAAGCTCACTTGCCACAGCAGTAGAACAGGGCATTGCTGTAATATGGATTGTAATGAACAACTCCGCATTCGGTACAATTGCCGGTTTGGAGTATTCAAACTATAAGACCAAATTTGGAACAGTATTTACCACACCTGATGGTGAAAAGTATTCTCCAAACTGGGCAGAGGTTGCTAAGGGATATGGGGTGGATGCAATCCGTATAGATTCGGCTGAAGCCTTCAAGCCGGCTTTGGAGCAAGCATTGGCCAGCAATAAGCCTTTCCTGTTGGATGTACCTATGGAGAATATTGGGGTACCAACACCCGGCTGCTGGAACATCAATGACATATACACACCTAAGGCAAATATAGTCAACGGTAAGATCGTAAAGAATGAGAAGGGTGAATATGAAGCTCCGAATCATTCTGCTTCACACAAATAAACAGTGTATTTGAAAGGAGAGCAATTATGTCAAGAAAGTTTTCCCTTGCTTATCTTACAATACCCGGGACTGGCCCGGTGGATCAGATTCGTATAGCTGCAGAGGCAGGATATGATTTCGTCAGCCTCCGCCCGATACCGATGCATCTCCCTAACGAACCTCTTTTCCAGTTTGATCAGGATAAGAAGCTGTTCAATGAGATTAAGCATGCACTTTCGGGAAATAATATCAGGCTGTTGGACATCGAACTGGCCAGAGTAAGAGAAGATCTGAAGGTTGAGGATTATGAATCTGCATTTTCCGCCGCGGCAGAGCTTGGAGGGACTGATGTGCTTTCAAGCATATGGTCTAAGGACAAGGCTTATTATTATAATGAATTTGCAAAAATATGCGATCTTGCTGCAAAGTACTCTCTTCGTGTGAATCTGGAGTTCGTTACCTTCGCAGGGGTTACAAACTTGGTTGAAGCCATGGATGTACTCAATACAGTAGAACGTCCCAATGCATACCTTATGGTGGATACGCTTCATGCTCACAGGTCAAGGGTAACGGCAGAGGATATTGCCAAGGTGGAACCTTCAAAATTTGGATTTATTCACCTTTGTGACGGTCCGGGCCCCATACCTGCATTGGATGATCCGAGCATGATAGGAGTTGCAAGGGAAGGAAGGCTTTATCCGGGTGATGGAGAAATAGACTTAAAGAGTATGTTTCTTGCGATGCCGGCAAATCCAATATCAATTGAATTGCCAAATTCCAGGGAGATGGAGAAGAGAGGAGCATTTGGGCATGCTGCCCAATGCCTTATAAAGGCAAAGCAGTATTTTGCCGAAAACGGCATAGAATAGATAATGGTACAGGGCTATTTTATATTATATAAATATAAAAAAGGGGGAGAATAAAGGCACGGTTTAATAGGGGAACTTGTTGAACCATACCCCAAACCGATACGGAAAAGCAAGAGAGAGGCGTTCCCGCAAGGGATGGCGCCTCTCTCTTGCTTTTCTACTGATTATCTAACTAAAGGTAAAATTCTCTTTTCAATATCCTCTGCCGATGGCAAAGCGTCTTTCAATTCATTCGGCAAAAAGCTGGTAATCTGATATTCACTGACACCTATTGGCTTTGTCATGTCTCTCAGAGAATACCCTGTAATTAACTTGTTTTTGTGTTTGCACAGCGGGATACCAATGGACGGATTGTCCTGTTCTTTCTTCAACTCGGAGTCAATCGCGGAAAGATAGAAATTCAGCTTTCCGGCATATTCCGGCTTGAAATCACCTGTTTTTAATTCGATAACCACATAACAGCGAAGCTTCAGATTATAAAACAGAAGGTCAAGGTAGTAGTCTTCTCCGCCAATCTCTATATGATATTGGTTACCAATAAAGGCGAAGCCAGTTCCAAGCTCAAGCAATAGCTGAGTAACATTCTTTACAAGCTGGTCTTCTATATCGTGTTCTATTGCGTTTTCGCGCAGCTGTACAAAATCAAAAATATATGGATCTTTCAATGTTTGCTGGGCCAGTTCGCTCTGCGGGCTTGGCAGGTAAGTTTCAAAATTTGTAGTTTTGTCAGCAAGAACCTGACGTTTGTAAAGCATCGATTCTATCTGGTGAACCATAACATTGATTGACCAGCCGTTTTCAATCGATTTTTTCGCATACTAAACTCTTTGCTCGTCATCCTTTACCTTGTCAATAAGTGCAACGTTATGCGACCAGCTTAATTGTGCAGACACCGTCTGCACAAATTCGATGTCCGAATAAAGACTCTTCCTCCCTCTCAAAAACTTAATTCTGAAGCGCGTTAAATTCCGCAACGAGATTATTGTATTCGTTGATTGCCCGATTATATTTATCATAAAGATTATTATATTCATCAACAGCATCATTATAAGAATTGGCGTATGAGTTATTGTTGGTGAGATTGTATTGAGATTCATAATAATCAATATCATCAGCAAGGCCCTTAAGCTCATCTTCCATATTTTTTATTTCTGCAAGCCGTTCGTTCAAATCAGCCTCCATTGCATTCAAGCGTTGCTGTTTTGTTTTCGTATTTGATGATGAATTCGTCGAAGGCTTACTTGTTGAGGATGGATTACTGTAACTTGAACTACTCGGTACACTTGACCCTGGTAATAGCGAATCTAACGAAGAAAGCAAAGTACTACCAAAGAAAAACAGCATAATTCCAGTAAGCGCCAGTGTTGAAAAACATACCCCTATGGGATGATCGATAGCCCTAAGATACGAACGAGATTTAACTCTGTTTCTCCGGTTGGATTCTGTATAATTTCTTGCATTAGCCGCAGCAAACAATTTTGCATATCTCCAATTAGTGAATGTGAATGTCGTCGTATTACCCGACATTTCTATACCGCCCAACCAAACACTTTGTTGCATCGCTGAGTGCTCTTCTCCCAATGCGGGTAGCTTAACCATCAAACCTAAGAGCAAGTAGGCAGCAACCGCAACCACAAGTGGGAGGCCCCAAAATGCGTCCTCATTAACATCGAAAGCCCTTGAAAAGAGTGGTACACTAACAGCGGCAAATATGAGTGAGAGTAATATTATCAGCCATTTCATTGATTTTGCCTTTTCTCTATGCTCTAAGCAATCTGGGCATATTGGCATATTCATTGAGACTGTTCGAGTAGTTTTTTTACCCCAAGCTTCGTGGCTCGCGGATGTGCTTACGTTTTCTGTGGTATTTGTTGGCTTCAAACAACATGTGCAAAACGGTGGAACAACAATTTTATCTGCATGCAACGTAACATAGTATTGCTTGTCTTCACGATTGCGGCGGATTGACTCCTGATATTCTTGTTCTTCCGCTTGCTGCTCAGCTTCAAGATTCCTGAGTGTATCCACATCTTCACCGATACGCTCCGCAAACTCTGGTAGTTCTGCAAAAACAGATTTTAATACTTCGGTTAGAAGCAAAGCCTCGGCAGTCTTTCCGTGGCTGTTATGGAAGTCAATTGCCAATTCGCGCAAAATGTGTGCAAGCTCTTCACTGTCAGAATGATATTGCCCTTTTCCCTGCGCGGCAAGTTGAAGCGGTTGAGCCAGCTTATCCCATTGCTCAACTAATTTTATTAAATCCTTTAACTCTTTATCAAGATGAATATTTTCTATGCTCTCGCTGATATTAGATACTGTATTTATTATCTGCTGCTTTTGGATCTGTATTTCTGCAGCGATGTTTAATGTATATTCTGACAGAATATCGTCTATTATTGCACTTCCGGCATAACGGTCATCTGATGCGATGAATTTTTGAGCGAGTATTGTTATCAGTTCAATGTACTGGGCTTGCGTTAGCTTTAATAATTCCTTAGAGATCGTTTTTTTAATATCGTCCCGATAGTCGCGAATTGCTTCCTCGACCTCTGCAGTTTCTGAAACAGTTGGGAACCCGCCTATTTCGCGATCGTGATTAATTTCATCGGTCAGTTCTTTGATGCCGATAGATTCATACAGTCGGCTTATTTCCAAGATTAAGTATTTCACCTTATAAATATCGTTGAACTCACGGTAGGGTAATGCATATATCCTGGAATTCAATTCAGCTAAATTATTAAGGTCTAAAATATTCGGATCGCCAGGTATATTTCCTGCTTGCAGCTCAGAGAAGAAAATTAGAAGTTCGGCAGTTTGATCTTTGCTTAAGTCAGGAAACCAGCGTAGTTCTGCCGCAAGGCGTTTTGATGGATTAATAAGTATATCGCGGGCTTCTGATACTTCTGCAGTATTCATAAAAAGAGATTTGTCTTCAGCAAGTGCATTAATCTTCCTGCGGTTATCAAGAGGCGTCGCGCCCAATATGTAAAAAGGATTCCCTAATATGTTCATTTACACACCACCTTTCCGATACTCATAATCCCTCAATCAATGTAAAACCACAATCTATATTTTTTTCAACTGTTAAAACCTATTTTCCTTGAATTCTCTTTTAAAGGAGGCAATAAATTAATAACCGCCATAAGGCTATCGTTATCAATGGCATCCTTGTTTTCTTTAACAGCTTTTCGACCAGCCTCTTTGACCGCGAATGCTATATCGGATACAGGCCGACCTTTAAGCATTTCTGCTGCTTTTTCAACTACAACGTCTTCTGCGACAGGAATTTTCGATAATAGAGTTGACAAAAGCAACTGCACCTCTTCTGCAGACGGCATTTTAACCTCGATGATATGATCGAACCTGCCCCGTCTTAATATTGCGGGATCTATGGTTCCTATCATGTTGGTCATGGCAATAACCAGTACACGATTTTTAGTTGCGTCAGGTATACGGCGCAAGAACTCGGCGACTTCTTCCACATGGTGAATCCCTGATGCTTGTCCAACATTACGATCTGTTAGAAATGCTTCCATTTCATCAATTACAATTACCGATGGAGCATTATTAATTGCTTTCTCGAATACATCGGCAATTTTTTTGCTCGTGTCGTGGATGTATGGACTTCCAATGCTTCCGGAATCTATGGAATAGCTTGGCCAGTCCAAAAAATCAATAAGTTGTTCCACTGCATATGTTTTACCGCATCCCGGTGGTCCGTGCAATATTATGGCAGAAGGAAAATCTATTCCCATCCTGCGGTATTTCTCCTCGTGAGAAATGATGTCTACGATGTGCTCATTGAAAAAATCCTCAAGATACGGTCTGCCAGGAAGTGAAAAGTGTGCATTAACTTGCAGTCCACCGCTTACCATTCGATTATCTGTATTAACGACATCTTTTTCTTTTTTGTCTTCTTGAGTTTGTGTTTTAGAAAGATAATTCGCTCTGCCAACAGAAAATCCAGCCTCGTTTATGATATCTTCAACCTCGCAAATATCCATCCATTCAAGCAGCTTGCATAGCCGACGAAAAGAGTTGGTGGAAACACGGACGCCAGCAGACAGCCATGTCCCGAGAACAGTCTGATCGTTAAGACACTCGGATATTGTGTATGTAGGCAGCAATCTTGAAATCTGCTCTATGTACACAGCATCATGTAGAGAAACATTGCCAGCAATTTTTCGTGTTTCTCTCAAAGAAATAGCAAAAACGCGCCCTTCAATATTTGTATTTGGATATGGCCCTTGTTGAACTGATGAGATCAAATACCCGTGTTTGCCTGCAAAAACAGCATAAGAATTACTGCTGACTTCAATATCAGAAAACAAGCTATTTCCAATGAAACCAGCTTGAATCCACTTGTCCCGTAATAAAGGCTTTACAACCAATGCAAATCCTTCTGTACTTGTGCTGGTAATTTGCCAATCATCTGCACTTGCCAAAAGCTTTTTTACCCTTGAACCGTCAGAGAGTGCAAAACCTCTTGGTATCCAATTTTTAGTTGCCATAGAGGTCACCCCTTAACGATAGTGGTTTTATCATACATTTTTTCGCCAATAGTATCTGTAATTTGAATACGAGAAAGTTCGGCTACGATTGCACGTAACTCATCAATTTGGTCATTGCTCTTATATGAAAGGCCTGCTCGTTTAAGTGATTCAAAACGTGTTCTATCAGAAAAATTATATGGGTTTTGAATCATCATATTGAACCAGTCAATCACGAACCAGTCTTGCCGCCACAAAATATCAAAATTCTTGCCTTTCAACTCGCTTAGTTGGTTTTCAAAATCAGGATCATTTCTATCGATGGAACGCTGAGCTGCTTTTGTTAAGTTGTCAAAAGCGTCAGCTTCTGATGGCTTCGCATACTGATGAACTCTTTCGTTAAAAAAGCAAACACAACTATCCAAGTCTATTTGGCGTATTTCTTTTAAATGCTCTTTTCTTGCTTGGGCAACCAATTTTTTTGCTTCGAGTAACTCGTTGGATGCTTCCTGGGCATCCTCTTGATCGTAAGCCTGGCTATTGATAGAAGCAGCTTTCGTTGCTTTCTCTCGTGCTTTTTCGAGCTTTGGATCATCAACCTTCTCTGTCATTTCTTCAATTCGATCAAGCATTTTTTGACCACTGTCAGCGATTCTATCCGTATCGGAAAGATCTATATCTTGGCGAGCATAAAAATTTCGATTGCCAAAATCCGCGCCCACGCATGGAATTGAAACACCAAGATGTATAGCGCCGGAATCAGACATTTCATATTCACAAATGATTTCCGCCCCTGTTGGAATAATCCCGTTTTCAAAACTTGTTCCGGGGATTTCGTAAGTTCCTATATAACGATTATCTTCGATAGGATTCTGGATATCGCCTTCCCAAAGCGAGAAAGTCAGAGCATCATGCGATCCCGCCTTTAAGGTCTGACCAGCTTTAAATATCTTCTGGCCCTTTTTGGGCAGAGAATCATCCTTTTCGACTAAATAGTCAAGAATAGGAGTCCCTCCCAGCTTATCGAGTACTTTTACACCAATGGAGTGTGAGGCTGGAATCGCTCCAATCGTCGCCATCGTTTTTGTTATTACAATGCGGTTCTCTTTCAACGGCAGGGCATGTCCATATGAATCAAAAACTACAACATCAAATGTGTTTTCTCCATCCTTAGAGAGGGGTAAGTCGAGTGTCATTCCATTTTTCAAATTAGCGCGACCGGATGACCACCCCGAGTCGATACTGGTTATTTCCACTGAAAAATCAATATTCTTATCTGTCAAAAAGGCAACTCTTGCTTTTGTTTCAGATGTACGAGCTGTATATCTGAATGTTATGTTCATACCGGTCACTATTTCGGCATTCGATGCTTTCCTGTTATGTCTCATGTCTGACCAGTCAATGGATTCCGCAAAAATACTGGCGCCTTCTGCTACTGAGGTCATCGGATTAACATCAATGTTTGCCGGCAATGCCAGTTCGCCAGACACCTTATCTCTCAGAGGTTTATAATTTGTTGGCCCTCCAACAAAAACAATCTTTTCTATATCACCGGCAGTCAGCCCTGCTTTGGCTAATGTTTCTCTCGTAACTTGGACTGTATCTTCAATGACATCCGTTATCAATCTATCCAAGTCATTACGGGTAATGGAGACATCTATGTACATCTCATTACCTTCTGCATCCATGGAATGCAAGGTGCTCTCATCCGTCCGAATGGTAGCCTCATTTCTTGAAGATAACTCGATTTTGGCTTGTTCAGATGCGTATAATGCCATGCGACGCAGAAATTTGTACTGACTGTTCGTAAGAAAATCATCAGGTAACTTGAAGTTCTTCCGTAACCAAGGAACTACAAGATTATTGAATATGATCCTGTCCCAATCACGACCGCCACACATTTCTTTGCCGCCTTGAGTCAGGAGATTGACTTTCCCTCCGATATTTTCAGCAATAGAAACATCGAATGTCCCGCCACCCAAATCATAAATCAAGAAAATGCCTTCCTGTTTGGATACCCGCATAACGCTCATAATCGCCGCAACAGGCTCCTGCATAAGTGCAACATTACCTATTCCGGCAAGTCGTGCTGCTTCCAACGTTGCATCTTTTTTTGTTTGGTTAAATGCTGCGGGGACGGTAATCACAGTGGCTGTATCTGGATTATTGCGGATTTCCTCTGGTAAATAACCATAAAGCACCTTCAATATCTCGGCACTGCATTCTTCCGGAGTAAGCGACATATTAGCGGCTTTAAGATCAAACTTTGTACTTGTACCCATATATCGTTTAAAAAGCGTAGCGGAGTTTTCTTCATTAGTCGGAGCCATTTCATAAGCTCTGCGGCCATAATATCGATTTCCGCGCTTGTCAACAAAAATAGCAGAAGGCGTCACGTCATTTTGTTCAGGACTTTTCCAAACACGGACATTTTGTCCATCATATGAGCAAATTGCGCTATTAGTTGTGCCAAGATCAACACCTATGTAATGCTTCATTTTTCCATCCTCCCCAAAATCACAGTACCTGTTTTCATGATTGATTCGCCGTCCATAATAATGGGTTCAATCATCTGTTCTATAAAAAGGTTATCCGTTGAATCGAAATCATCAATATTAAGAGGGGTCACTGCCATTCCAACATCAAAAATATGCCCTTCAACATTTACCATTCTCAACCCTGCAGTCTCAAGTGCAGAATCAACTTTTTTAATAAACCATGAAAACTGGCTAATATAGCGAGAACTATCTCCAGCATCAAGCTTTGTCATTGCCCGCTCGAATACTTTGCGAAACCTCCATGCTTCAGCAGCCATATCTATAATAGACTTGACAAGTTCTTCATGAGATACATGCATAATAGACCCCCCGTTCTTTAGATTTACTAATATCTACCGCGAAATGTAAAATTAAACTTTACATTTTAGTCCTTAATATAGTCAACAATATCTCCAATATTGCAGCCAAGCTCTTTACAAACTTTTGCGAGAATGTCCATACTGACCGGCTGATTTTTGCTCAATTTTGACAATGTAGCAGGTGTAATACCGATAGCATCTCGTAGAGCAACCTTATTCATGTTTTTATCAATAAGTATTTTCCATAACTTGTTGTAAGAAAAAGGCATACATACCACCTCTAAGAATGTCTTAACTATCCATAGTTTACCAAAGCATAAAGTTAATATCAATACCATAGATATATTTTAGCGAACTATTAGTACAATAATATGATTATTTTTTCATAATTCATAATTCATAATTCATATAGCTGTCTCGCCAGCCTGTGATATGGTGCCTTGCTGAAGGGAGATGGTAAAATGAAGAAGAAAATCATAGCTGGAATAATCGTTATCGCCTGTTTCGCGTTGTGTGCTGCTGTGTGGCCTCGGAGTGCCGGGATCGCTGATTATCGATAAGGTGACATAAAGACTAAAGTAATTCGCAGATAAATGAGGATAGAAATTCCGTCTTCCATATATGCTTGAGTAGCTCAGATGGTAGAGCAGCTGATTCGTATTCAGTAGGTTCACGGGTTCAATTCCCATCTCTAGATCCATTGAAAAAACCATGTAGTTTCAAAGGCTACACGGTTTTATTGCCCTTTTGCATATCCAATAATTAGGTAACTTGTCTTGTATTGTTCGTTTGAGAGATGTATAATAACCCTATATACTTCGACAGGAGTTAAAACCATGGATTATGTTACCCCGAAGGATAAAGCAATAGAATGGGGCCTGACACAGCGCAGGGTTGAAGTACTCTGCGATAAAGGCCGTATCCCCGGAGCTTATCGCCTCGGTCGTGTTTGGGCTATTCCGAAGGATGCGGAAAAACCGATAGATGGGCGAACTAAGGCAGCGAAAGAAACACAACGATAAATGTTATCTTATTTTGGTGAGGTGTGCTCATGAAAAACACAGAGAAAATAATTGCTCTATACAAATATATCGCACAACTGTGTGCGCTGAAATATCGAGTTGTTAAAGACGTTGATAAACAATATTGGACTCGTTATTTAAAAGATATTCCCGATGCACCGGAATACATATCATTATATTACAGAGACAGAGTTGAAGAAGAAACAAGCGATGATACAGTTCTACTTGCGGTAAAAAAGCCAGATTTTCAGCGTTGTCCTGAGCCACATGATGTTATATCAGAGTGGTTAGAACCGGGCTGGGATCACTTTTCAAATGAAGTTAAATTTAAAAACACTCTATCTCAGAACGATGATAATTTAGGTAATAAAGAGCATGAATCTGAAAAGTTCAGCGATTCAAAACAACGTATAAGCGTTTTTGAAGCATGGAAAGCACGAAGGGATACTTGGGTCGAAAAACAACGTGTTATTGATAAGGCAAGAAAATTCTTTGCACAATTGTTTGAATTATATACCGATATGGAGCGTGAATCAGAAACACTCGAGATGATGGTCGGTAATGGGATTATTAAAGAAGTAGGTAATAATTCTATTAACCATCCAATTCTTCTCAAGCCAGTAAAACTTCAATTTGATGCCGAAAAGAATATTATTAGTATCCATGATACGGATACAGAACCAGAACTTTACACGTTACTTTTTCAAGAAATGCGTGAAATCAATCATGGCGCGGTGAAGCAACTTCAAGAATCCTTACGAGAGAATTATTATCATCCTTTGGATCGCAATGATTCCCCGGATTTCCTTAAAATTTTGACACACAGGCTCTGTCCGGATAGTCATTTTATTATGGATGAGCAAGATAAAGTCAGTAATGCAGACAAGATTATTACAACACTAAATCCGGTATTCTTTGCCCGCAAGCGTATTGATGGGACTCTTAAGACGATTGAAGAAATCATAAAAGTAATTGAAGAAACTGGTCGCGTCCCTGGACATCTTATTGATTTAGTGGATGGAGGGCTTATAGAAATCCCGGAAAATGAGAATGAACCATCAATCGAGGAACAACTCGCTGCTATAAGTGGTGAAAGTATTTCTATTTTACTTTCAAAGGAAGCAAATCGAGAGCAGCTTGAAATTGCCGAACGCATAGAGCATTATAATGCCGTTTTGGTACAAGGGCCTCCGGGCACAGGTAAAACCCATACTATTGCAAATTTACTCGGACATTTTCTAGCACAAGGAAAAAGTGTTTTGGTAACTAGTCACACCAAAAAAGCACTCTCTGTACTCAAAGAAAAATTACCCGATGAGATTAAAGATTTGTGCGTTTCTGTTCTGGATGACACGAATCTTGACATGGTACGTTCTATCGACGGTATCACAGAATTTATGTCCAGACATACTGCAAACGAGTTGAAAAGACAAGATGAAATAGATTCACGGCAGCGTGCATCAATAATGCAACAATTAGCTGAAGTCCGCAAAAAGATTTATACCATTAAGTACAAAGAATTTGAGCCCATTGTTTATAACGGAGACAGCTATTCTCCGGCCGAGGCTGCCGCATTTGTTAATGCCAATGCGGCTGAATTATCATACATTCCTGGGAAAGTAAAACTATCTCATCCTCTGCCCGTTACTGTTGAGCAACTCATTGTGCTTTATCATAGTAATGTAGGTATAACAGAATCAGAGGAAAAGGAATTGGCCTGTTCTATTCCAGCGGCTGATGCTCTTTTATCTCCTTCGTCGTTTGAAAATGACTTACGAAGCAGTGAAAAATGTAAATCAAGAATTGATGAAATTTCAAAAGAATTGAATCTTAATATTGATATTAATCTGGATAAGAAGTCCATACATAAAAATGGAGGATCACCTGCTAATCCATTTGTCCAAAACCCCGCCGCAGAAAAACTGGAGCAGCTCTCGCAGTATGTAGACACTTTTAAAAATATAGATGGCTGGATGATTCATGCAGCTGTAGACGGAAATAAGGGAGGCGGATATCGTCAAAGATGGGATAAGCTGATAAATGCAATTGAAGATACCGCAGCTTATGCTGATTCAATAGTTGCAGAGATGCTGGGGCGTAATTTTGAAATTGCACCGAATGTAATATCTGTCCAATTATCATCACATTTACAAAAAATAATTGAGATTTTTCAAAGGAAAGGGAAAATTACTAAGTTTGACTTACTTTTTAACAAGTCATTGGAAATGGCACTTGCGAGCATACAAATTAATGGTCTGCCTATTTCATCAGAAAAGGATTGCATATTAGTTCTAAATCATTTGGAACTTCAAGAGAAAAGGAATCAGACTGCTCTTCTCTGGAACGAATTGATTGCAAAACATGATATGATTGAGTTTAATACGCTTGGTGATGAACCTGAACGTATCGGCTTGAGGATGATACCCAATATTAAACGCTATCTTGACTGGTATCAAGAAGAATACGCAAACATGATGCAATTTGTAAATCAAGCAGGGTTATGTGCTGATGCTATTTTTTGTGAATCAGAAATGGATTCCGAGCTAATGCGCACAGAAAAAATGCTAGATACAGTTCAAAAGGAGTTACCCCTTTATATCGAATTAGCAAATCATCTTATTACCTTGTGTAATATCGAGGAAAGAAAAAGACAAATGATACAGACATTGTCTGAAGGTAAGCGTAAAAACTCTTCAACCTGTAATTCTCTGAAAGAATCCATTACCAGCTGCAATCATGAATCATATACAAAGCACTATCAACAATTATCTGATCTGTATAATAAATATGCTCTAAAGTCATTGCGTGAAGAAATGTTGGAGCTTATAGAGCCAATAGCGCCGGAATGGGCAGATGCAATCAGAAACAGAGTTGGAATTCACGGTGAATTGACTTGTCCGCAATCAATTAATGATGCATGGAAATGGAAACAGTTTGCGGGCATTATTGACTCTATTACAGCAGAACCATTTGAAGAATTTCAACACAAATCAGTAATGCTTTCACGTGAGTTGCACCGAATCACAGCTAAAGTTGCTGCCAGCCGCGCTTGGTATAATCTTATGCTTCGTACTGAGCGTAATTTAAGCATGAGACAAGCATTGCAAGGATGGAAACTAACTGTCAAGAAAATAGGCAAAGGTACTGGTAAAAACGTACCGGCACTTAGAAAACAGGCACGGGAGTTGATGGTGGAATGTCAGGTTGCTGTCCCTGCATGGATTATGACGGTTAATAAAGCGATGGAGAGTCTTAATCCGACCAACAACTTTGATGTCGTTATCATTGACGAGGCAAGCCAATCTGACATTTCTGCACTTGGCATCATGTACATGGCTAAAAAAGTAATCATAGTTGGGGATGATAAACAGGTCAGCCCAATGGCTGTTGGTGTAGATGTTGATAAGATGAATGTTTTGCGTGATATGTACATAAAGGACATCATTCCAGCAGCACATCTTTATGATGCAAAAACATCTCTCTATGATATTGCCGGAACTACATTCCAGCCATTGATGCTGCGCGAGCATTTTAGATGCCTTCCGGATATTGTAGGATACAGTAATAAGCTGTCATATGATTTTAAGATTAAACCTCTTCGTGATGCAAGCAGTACTCAAATATCGCCAGCCGTGGTTAACTTTAGGGTGGATGGTGGAACTCGTGAAGGAAGACAAAAGATTAATATTAAGGAAGCTGAGACATTAGTTGCCTTATTAATGGCATGCTTAGAGCAGAACGAATATGAATATCTGACATTTGGCGTGATTTCACTCTTAGGTAATGAGCAATCAGAAAAAATACAGCAAATTATTTTAAAAAGAATTGACCCTGTTATTATTGAACAGAGGCGCATTTTGTGTGGTGATGCTTCGCATTTTCAAGGCGATGAGCGAGATGTTGTATTTCTCTCCCTCGTTGACAGTAACGAGGGAGACGGTCCACTCAGCATGGCTGGAGAAGGTGCCGACCAGTCGAGGAAGCAAAGATATAATGTTGCAGCCAGCCGGGCTAAAGATCAATTATGGGTCGTTCATTCTCTTGATTATTCGAAGGATTTAAAAAGTGGTGATTTACGCCGTGATTTACTCGAATATGCAGAAAACCCCAAGGCATTTATACAGCTTGCCGAAAAAGTCAAAGCTAAAGCAGAGTCGCCATTTGAAGAAGCCGTAGGCAAATCGTTAGTAGCCTCTGGATATCATTTGATTCAGCAAAAAGATGTCGGTGCTTATCGCATTGACATGGTAGTGCAGTACAAAGATAAAAGCATTGCTGTGGAATGCGATGGCGAATCTTTTCATAGTGGCGATGAAAAGGTTCGAGAGGATATGGAGCGTCAAGCCATTTTAGAGAGAATTGGATGGAAGTTTATACGTATTCGCGGAAGCGAGTATTATCGTAACCCTGAAAGTACTATGGAACGAGTCAAACAGGAGTTAAACAAAAATGGCATCCTGCCAGAAACAGTATTAGAACAGTCTGCTGCACAAGAAAAGTCTTCGCTCCTTGACAATATCAAAGTTCGTGCCGCACAGATTCTTGATGAATGGCACTCGGAAAAGGATGATGAACCCAATGAAATACGATTTGAGCCTGTCATTACTCAGCCATTGAAGCATGAAACCATGATGTCTGTGGAAAAAGAAAATCATACCGTTCAACAAGGTGTGAATATCCCCGATTTGTCGCTTGTTCAGAAACAAATTACAAAAGAACCGGAAAAACCATATGAAAGACCAACCAGCAGTGCTATTCGTTCTGCTGCCAAGACAAATAATCAAAAAACGGGGCATACCAACATAAGAACTGAAAATCCCAAGATTTCATCAAAAGGAAGTTCCCTAATCAATTCCTTTAAAAATGAGGGTATCTCCTATATTGATAACAGGATGCAATCAGGCATAATATGGGTACCGCTCGTTAATAGTGAAAAAATGAAAATCGAGAAAATCATTAACGAAAGTGGATTGCGTTTCAGTTTTGAAGGACGAGGCTCAAAAGCCACGGAAAATAAACCTGCTTGGAGAATAATGGCCGATTAGGGGGGATAACGGATGTCTGATATGAAAAGAGATTTCAAGTTTGAGATTATTAATGAACTTGGGGTTATATCTGAAGGAAGTAAGGGTTGGCATAAGGAATTTAACCGGATTAGTTGGAATGGCGGAGAACCCAAATATGATATTCGCGATTGGAGTCCTGATCATGAAAAAATGGGCAAGGGCGTTACATTAGGTGAGAATGAATTACGAAAATTAAAGGAATTGATAGACGCAGAAATTGCTTTCTTAGAAGGAAAAGAGTAGTGAGATTTTCATTCTGGCAAAACTCCTTTAATAGACCAGCTAATTGTTGTCAAGGGATTTTGTGAAAAGAGTTTAAAATATTTTTCACAAAGCAGACATTAAAAAAGGGTATAACAAATAAGCCACCTGAGACAGGTTGACATAAACAGACTGGTCAAATGGACCTTGAAAACTAAACATTGAGCATGTATGTATTAAGCCGCCAAATTCTTTGCAACGAGCATTTTTGCATGTTCTTCAGGTTTTCTTAACACAAACGGTTTTCTATCTCTAAGGACAGCAAAGATAATGGCAATCAGTTTGTGCATTACAGCACCAAGAGCTACCTTTTTGGGCTTACTGGCACATTTCTTACGGTAATACTCATACAATACCGGGTTATGTTCCTTGCCATTACGTTTTTTACGGACGTTAGCAAGGGCCGTAGTAAAGATGACCCTCCTCAAAAGTCTGGAGCCACGCTTGGACATTTTGTTTTCCGTGCCTTCAAACTGGCCGGATTGCTTCACGGAAGGATCGATACCGAAGTATGCAGCTAACTTACCCGGCTTCAAGAAGGCAGAGAAGTCTCCGACCTCGGCAACAATAGTGGCAGCGGTCAACAATCCTATTCCCGGGATGGAACAGAGGAGTTCTATGGTCAGAGAAAGTGCAGGCATATTTTTCGCAGAATCCTGTTCCAGAAGCTTATGGATGGCATCTAAAGCTCCCTCCAGGGATTGTGTCAAGGTTTTGATCATAGATATGTTTGCCGTAAGCATAGCTGTATTGGCAATGGAATTAATACTCAAAGGGTTGAATTTGTGGGCTTTTGAGCAAAGCAGTTCATATTTATTGGTAGCCCATTTAAGATTTTTCCGTGAAGTCTGTCGTATGAGAGATATCAATTCCTCACTGTCCGCTTTGAGGATATCTTCAGGCGTTGGGTATTTTTCCAGAATGGCCAGTGCTGTAACAGAGGCAACATCCTTGAAAACGTCGGTGAAGCTCAAAAAGAGCTGATCCACGATACCCAGGAGCCTGTTTTTGTAGGAAGTGAGCTGGTCAGAGAGCTTGTAGTAGTGACGGCAAAGGCTTCGCAGGCAGTCAATATCCTCGTCAGGGATATTGGTAGTTTTGAGCTGGTCGAAGCGATACAGCAGAGCAATTTTCCGGGCATCCACTTTGTCATTTTTTACTTTCCTAACTCCGATATTTTTGATAGAATCGGATTGGATAGGGTTTATGATAGAGACCTCATATCCAACTTTAGTTAGGGAATGGAAAAGGATTTTGTGGTAATGGCCTGTAGATTCCATCACGACCACTGGCTTTGCTGCGAACTCCTTTTCCGTTTTTTTGAGCAGTTCAAAGGCTCTTTCAAAGTTGGTGTAGGAATCATGGTTGATCCGGATGCGGGCATACACCTCATTTTGAGGCGAGAGGATCGCCATCTCTGAAAATCTTTTGCCTACATCAATTCCAGCAACAGGTACTTGGTTCATAAAAGCCTCCTTCATTTAAATATTTTGGATTTTGGAGCATCCATTCTTTCTCCAGTAAGTATGCAACCTAGCATGTGACACGAGGAACCAGCTAAAAAGCTGGCCTCAACCAGCCAAATCATGTAAACTTACCAGAATGGATAAACAGTCTATTAAACGGGTAATCGTCTCCCGAAGGAGCCGTCCCAGGAGGTTACACATTAACCCTCCGAGTCCGATAGCTATTATACATGATTGTCAAGGTTCAGGCCAGACAGATGCTGGCAAGTGGCTATGGTGGGAAGCCAATGAAGTGAAAATTATGGCGGGCGCCGCCTTCCCCCTGGGGGAAGGCATGAATGTAGTGAAGTGCTTGATGTTTAGAAAGAGGATAAATCAATATTATGTTAAGTATCAAATTTTGGTAATTACAGCGACGATTGTGTCGCTGGTTGATCACAACTATATTGTACTAGGATGAAAGAACATTAAAATAATTGCTATCTCCTGAAAGCTGTGGTATGTTCTGTTGCTGAAGGAGATGATCTATATGAAAAAGCATATAATCGCCGGAATAGCCATTATCGCATGTGTCGCGTTGTGTGCCGCTGTGTGGCCACGGAGCGCCGAGGTCGGGGATTTACCCGTCGAGCAGGTAAAAACCGCCATAACCGCCGAAATTGAGGCTCGGCCAGGGGAAATGCCGGAAATTTTTCTTTCTGGCGATAGTTCTGCTCCTGAAGTAGAGGTTGCTCCAGAAAGTGAACCGCCAAGAACCAAGATAACGGCAGAAGAAAAAACAGAACAAGCTTCACCAGCAGAACCGACATTTCGTGCTGTATCAAAACCCGATCCAGTCTCCGCTGAGCCCAAACCGGGTTACAGAGCTGTTATAGACGGCAAGCCCCATATCTGGATTCCAGGCTTTGGTTGGATTGTAGATGAAGACGACGGCAGCGTCGGAACGACAGTCGGCAATCCCGGCGACGAGCTCACCGGCAACAAGGTCGGTATCATGGGAGGTGGTACGACTGTTCACGGTAAAGGCGACATTAACAAGCAGGTTGGTATTATGGGTAGCGGCACTGTCGCCGGGGATATGTACGAGAACGGTAATAAGATAGGGATCATGGGTGGAGCAGAATGTTCATCAAGCGCACCAATCGCATCACCTGCAAAACTGCCCGAGCAAACAGGCGACGTCATATACACCGAGCTTCAACCGCCGGTAACGAAGAACAGCACCCCGCCGCCGAACAAACCAAACGGAGAGCCGACGCACCCTTAACAAAGATTCAACGATACGAGCGCACGAAGCCTTTACCGGCAAAATGCGCTCCTTATTTCTGCTGTTCGGATACGCATAGCTCTGAAGCTGCCTGTTACATTCTTAGCTGTTCGTCTTCGGCCGATATGGTACGCTGTGGGCGAACCATGTCACATTTTATCGTAAATTTCTTTAAGCTCCAAGTCGGTAATCTTGCCGGCTTCTGCCTTGTCCTTATATTCAAGTGCCAGCGCAACGGCGGCGTTCCATTCATCGACAGAAAGCTTGCCTCTTGCCCGGCGCGTCTTCAACCGGTTATAAACCTTGTCATACTCAAGACGTGCAGGCGTTTTTCCTTCCTTGCGGGCTTCCTTTTTATGAGCTCCAACTTTCCGGCAGGTCTTTCCTTTTTCGCCAGGCGCGACATTATTGCAGTAGCAGGTATCATATCCTTTGTTCAAGAGGAAATAGCGCCCGCAGTTGTGACAGCGGCGCGGCATGTTTCCCGCAATAAGCCCCCGGTAGAAATCCGAATACAAAAAGTGTGAAAGATAAGAAAACTCCACTTCTTCCGCTATCATAGGCTTTCCTTTACCTTGCGGATGCCGTAATGGAGTAAATCTGACCTTGGCAGGAAACCCCTGCTCAAAAGGCAAGTCACCAAATAACAGCGCACCGGCATCTGACATGTCCTGATAATAATTCGAATAGGCTTGTGCATATGCCTCGCTGTTACGGTGCTTCAGGTTTTCAAAATACAATTCCAGCATCCCTGCTGTCTGGCTTCTGAAGTTACGGATGCTTTCCGTAAAGTACTCCAGCTTATCAAGAAACTCCATAAACATTTTGCTGCCCTCGGAATTATTCTGAAATACTTCAGCCCATTTATGTTTGTCCGCAAGCAGCATTGGCAACAGATTGAGCGAACTGTGTTTATCAAGCGGAAGATCACGATAGAACGGTAAAGTAAATATAACACCCCAAACGGCGTTCAGTTTTTCCTGTAATGGAATTACAGCGTCGTTATTTTTATGTTTAAACAGCGCTCGCATTCCTGTTGTGAATTCTCTGACCCGTTTATCAATCTCAGCTATAACCTGTTCGTCCGTATTCAAAAAGTCTGTTGTTATCTGCCCCAGCGGGAAGGATGCGCCGGCTCCGAGCATCACATTATCTTCCCAAAATAAAACAGAAAATTGGTCATAAACATTCGCCTTCATGGCAACCTCCTGTATCCGATGGTTTTTCACGATGTACCTGACATCGCTCCAAACTATTGTGTGTGAAATTCATTTCTGCTATCGTAATTGTATCCGGTAAAAACGCGTTAGTCAATCGGTAACATTTATAGAATGGAGGTGAAACATGCCGAAAAAGAAAAGCAAGCTCATCCGCATGAGCGATATTGAAACGGAGCAGGTGCGCTGGCTGTGGTATCCGTTCATCCCCTACGGTAAGGTCACAATCATACAGGGCGACCCAGGCGAAGGAAAGACATCGTTTGTTCTGGCGATGATTGCTCGCCTGACGACAGGCAAACCATTGCCGGAGGAAACTGTGGTGACGGAACCCATCAGCGTCATCTACCAGTCGGCTGAGGATGGTCTGGCGGATACCATTAAGCCGAGGCTGGAAGCCTCCGGCGCCGACTGTTCCCGTGTGATGGTCATTGATGAATCGGACAAGGAACTGACACTTTGCGATGAACGGCTGGAGCAGGCTGTACAGGAAACCGGCACAAAGCTGATTGTACTTGATCCGCTGCAAGCATATCTCGGCGACAACGTGGATATGCACCGAGCCAATGAAGTACGTCCTGTTTTCAAACGCCTGTGTGCGATGGCCGACCGGACCGGCTGCGCCATTATACTCATCGGCCATATGAATAAGGCGCAGGGATTGAAATCCTCCTATCGCGGACTTGGCTCCATCGACTTCCGTGCGTCGGCGAGGAGCGTGCTTCTGGTCGGCAGACTGAAAAGCGATCCCACTGTCCGTGTCGTAGCTCATGATAAAAGCAGTCTGGCGCCGGAGGGTAAATCAATCGCATTCTCACTTGATGCGGAAAACGGTTTTCAATGGATTGGTTATTGCGACATCTCTGTAGATGATGTTCTCTCCGGAACAGGTTCAGTTCAGACCAAGACGGCGCTGATGGAGGAAGAGCTCAGAAGGATGCTCACAGAGCCAGTTCCAGCGGAGGAAGTGTTTAAGCGGGCGGCCGAGCTTGGTATCTCTGAGCGTACAGTTAACATTGCAAAGAAGAATGTCGGCATTGACACGATGAGAGTCGGAAACCGTTGGCATTGGCGGCTTTCTGATTCAAGGTTGTAAGGGTGCAATGTCTTATACACTTTGCATCCTTGCATCCTTCCCGAAATGTAACCATGTTGGCTCACTTTGTATGCTGCAGGATTTATATCAGCGAAGAAGTATACCATCTTGGCTCACTTTTCTGATCAGAGATTGTGTCAGAGAAGAATTCTTCCAGGGCACAGAACCGGTGATCTGCAGCGGTATATAACTCGGATATAAAGGTGAACCATACGGTTGAAAAGCAATGCTGGTTAAAGGCAGGTGGTCGCAACGCGACCTCCCGCCGCTCACACCGCCCCGCAATGCGGGTCGAGGAACGTAAAGAAGGTACACCTAAAACAGGGCTTTGACACGCCGCAGGTGCCCGAATTACATAAAAACACGAAAAGAATCCCCGTAGTAAGGCATTTGTCCGGGTGCACCCTGCAGGTGGTATGTAAAAAAGATTCAAAGGAGGACTCACAATGACAGAAGAAAACAAAAAACGTATTCCGCTCTGGCTCTATCCTTCTACACTGGAAAGCGTTGACCGATGGCAAGAGCAGGACAACTGCAAAAGCCGGAGCGAGTTTATTGAAAAAGCCGTCCGTTTTTACTGCGGATATATTTCGGCGGGCGACGCTGCGAGATTTCTGCCGGCTGCCATAACCTCCGCCGTGACAGGCGCGGTCGACGCGTCTGAAAACCGTACCGCCCGTCTGCTGTTCAAGCTGGCGGTTGAGATGTCCATGATGATGAATATCCTTGCCGCGAATGTGGACATAGATGAAACAACACTTGGCAGACTCCGTGGAATAAAGTGTACCCTTTGTCAAGGACAAAATGAGTTTTTGATTTCAATTCATAAATGAGTATTCCATCAACTGTTGGGTCACCATCCCGGAGTCTCGGAGCCAGGTTTCCGCATTTATTCCACGATCCTCTTGACAATGAGCCTCTGCCGGCATGTTTGCTGGCATCAGAGGCATCCTCCACGCTGAACAAGGCAGAAGGGCTCTGGAGGTGGTTGATGCCCGGTCAGATAGCCTAACATGCCGGACTCTCATTGTCAAGAGGCTTTCGCGGCATAAACGCTGCCTTCTCATCAGCTCTCCTTGAATCCATTTGGCTTGGGTATATTTAGTGGATACTCGCCAGTTGTTAAATATTTGTAATACTCTGCAGGAGATAGCTTTGCTAAATCCCATTGATATCTTTCGTAGTTATAATACTCTGTCCAGTCAGTTATTACTGATAGGATTTCTTCATAAGTGTTGCACCCTTCGATATGAATTTCATCCTTCATATGTCCGAAGAAGGACTCTTGCGGAGCATTATCCCAGCAGTTTGCTCTTCTGGACATTGACTGCCTTAATTCGCTGTTTTTAATCAGCTGTATGAAACTAAGACTAGTGTAATGTGACCCTTGATCACTGTGGATTAGGGTTTCTGCTGTTAAGGAAATTCCATGTTTCTCAATGAGCTGATTCACTGTATCAAGTACAAAATCAACTTCCAGAGACGGACTTAGTACCCATGCCAGCAGTTCTTTTGTACAGGCATCTATAATAGTAGACATATAGCATCGAGGTGCTTTACCGTTAATAATATATGTGATATCTGTAAGCAGAACTTTTCGTGGTCCATGTTCCTCAAACTCGCGATTCAGGAGATTTGGAGCTACATAGGAAGTACCTATCGCTTTTGCTATACGTCTGTATGGATTTGCTTTGCGAATTGGGCATTTTAACCCATACTTTTTCATAAGACGCCGAATCTTTTTTATGTTCATAACAACCGGTGGAGTCTGATGCAGTAATCTCATATAAATCCCACGTGCACCCTTATCATATCCTCTGTGTTTATATGCCTCTATGATGAGAAGAAAATCCTGTTGATCCTGTTCTTCTTTTTGTTTTCTAACTTCTTCTGTAGCGAGATAGTGATAATATCCGGATCTAGAAACACCAGCGATTTCGCATAGGACAGAAACATTTAAAAGATTCCCATCCAGAGCTACTGTTTCTTGTATGATTTTATACTTGGCTTTTGCAGGAATGATCATAATTCCCGTGCCTCCGGATCTAAAGATACAATTTTTTTTAGAAACTCTATTTCCTGCTCCTTATATGCCAGTTGCATTTCTAGATATTTAATCCTGTTTTCTGCTGACATATAACCGTTTCCAGCTTGCATATAAGTATTCAAGTCACGGAATCCATTGCCTTTTTTTACTTCATTACGGATCATTGTTTTTAATCCGCCAATCCTTATGTCGCCTAGTATCTCGGGATTAATGCCAAGAGATTTGACTATATCTTTTGGTAATTTCCCTTGCATTAGTGCATTCCAGAATTCTTTTTTGAATTCCGCGGAGAAGTGTACAGTGCTTGGTGACACTTCCAGAATGATGTAGTATAATTATACTTGACACAATGACCTCGAACAAATAATCTAAAAAAGAACAAAAACGGAGGTCTAGTATGTCAGATAATGTAAAAAGAGTAACCAAAAAGTATACAAAAGAGTACAAGCTGGAAGCAATAAAGCTAATAAAGGAGATAGGGAACTCAAAAGCAGCAAAAGAGCTGGGTATAGCAAAAAGTACATTAAGTCAATGGATGCATCAGGCTGAGATAGGACAAATAGATACCGGATCAGGTACCCAAACTCCAGGCTCAGCAATAACTCAAGCAATGGAAATACAGCAGCTGCGAGCAGAGAATAAGGCTTTGGCGAAAGAAAATGCAAGGTTGAAAAAAGAGAATGATTTTCTGGAAGAGGCCTCCGCTTTTTTCGCTGCGAGCCGTCAGAAGTACGCAAAGAAGAGCGAATGAAGCTCATCGCAATAAAGACTGAAAATGGCAAATTGACGGGCGAAATTGCGTTTTATTGCAGAGTATTAAAGGTTTCTCGCCAAGGGTTCTATAGCTACTTGGAAAGCTTAGAGAAGCCTTGGAAACACGAAGCTCTGGCGGCTAAGATGAAGGAAATAATAGATGAAGACGAGTGCAATGATACATATGGGCGGTACCGGATGCACAAGGCCTTAAACCTTAAGAAAGAAGTTGAAGGCGGTGATTTTCCACATATCCCCTGTGAGAGGACTGTGTATCGGATAATGGAGCAGTTAGGAATAGCGCACACACCCAAGCGCAAGCCCAATGGAATAACAAAGGCGGATCGGGAAGCCATGAAGTCAGATGACAAGATCAAAAGGGACTTCACAGCAGAAAGACCGCTTGAGAAGGCCGTTACTGACATCACAGAGGTCCAAACTGCCGATGGAAAGCTATATGTCTCAACAATCGAAGACTGCTTTGACAATGCGATTTTGGGGCTTTCAATGGCAACTAACATGAAAGCCAGCTTATGTGTAGACACATTAAAAAGCGCAATCATAGCATATCCGGGCTTTAGAGGAGCTCTGGTCCACAGCGACAGAGGAGCCCAATATACCAGTGTTGAGTATCGCAACGCAATAGAAAAATATGGAATAATACAGAGCATGAACAGTGCCGGCGGTCGGTGCCATGACAATGCGAAATGTGAATCTTTGTGGGGTCGGTTCAAGGAAGAACTACTGTATGGCAGGTATGATACAAAGAAAATGTCGATGGCAGCAGTTAAGAGCTTAATATGGCGATATTTCATGAGTTATTGGAACAATCGTCGTATATGTTCAGCGAATGGTGGACTTCCGCCGATGGTCAAGAGAAAGAGGTTTTATGAAGGTCAATTTGCTAAAACAGCGTGATGATGGCAGCGGAGCGGCGCGCTGGGATAAAATGGGATTTCGCTCCGCTCCATCCCATTTTATCCCAGCGCAAAACCCATAAATAGTTCGAGAAAAATGTGTAAAGTAATATTGACAAGATCATTTTTACAAAAACCTAATGTCCGATGGTAAGGGTTTTGAAAACCCAATGTGTCCAAACTATAGGGTACATTATAGAAAGTGTGTGCAGGACGTCAAGCGTTCCGTCGGCAGCGTAAATTTTGAGGACGTTTATCATTTCCAGAAGGACAGGTAGATACGGCAAAAGCCTTCTACTGATTGAATTTTTGCAGATTTTATGCTATACTGAATATGAAAATGAGGTGTTTTTGATGAAAGATCTGGAGAGAATGATTGAAGATGTGAACGCCTCCATGGCGATGGAGGGCATGCCCCTCACCGAGGAAGATAAAGCGCGGATGCGGTATTGCGCCGGAGATAAAAAGAAAACGGATCAGGTTGTCGCTGAACTGATACGGAAGCATTCGGTCAAAGCGGAGGACGTTCATGAACAGAAATTATGAATATGACTATGAATGGGATAGCAGATACTGCTATCCCAAATCTTTTGTACTGAAAAACAAGCTGGGCATAATGGACGCCGAACAACTGCGCATTGCGGAAAGGGAAATCGCCTCCGTTCGGATACTGGAGGCAAGGGTCAATCCCATTCCCGGCAGGTTTGATCTAAAGCATCTGCGGGACATACACCGGTACATTTTCAAAGATATCTATGAATGGGCGGGCGAACTGCGGTGGGTGAACATCTCAAAGGGAAATCAGTTCTGCCTCTATCCGTACATAGAATCCAATGCAACCAAGCTGTTTGGCAGGCTGAAAAAGGAGATGTATCTGACCGGCACTTCGGAAAATGAGATACCCTTCCGCTTATCCTTTTATCTCAGTGAGATCAATGTGATCCATCCGTTTCGGGAAGGCAACGGGCGGGTACAAAGGCTTTTTATACAGTACCTTGCCGAAAACGCGGGATACCAGGTAGACTTTTCGCAGGTTACCGGCAGGGAAATGATCGAGGCCAGCGCGGAAGCCTTTGCATGTCATTACAATAAAATGGATGCGCTTTTTCAGCGGATCACCACGCCCTTACAGGAGCCAACGATGGGACAAACCTTCCGATTAGAATAAGATATGGCACAAACAGGCAGTCCTACTAAAAAGAAGAGAGGACTGTTTTGTTTTACTCTGCACTTCAAAGAAAGGATAATGATCAATTATGGATATGATGAAAAGTCAGTCATTTTTTAATGCTTACGCATTTCCCGGATGCGTTATCGTGCTTCGGGACAAGCATCCAAAGACATCACAAACCGAGAGAGTGTTTGAAAAATACGGCATAATGAAACGGCGGATATGGGTCAGGCGGGTCAAAAACGCCAACCGGCACTACCTTGAAACCGGTCTTTGCGGCAGCTATGACACGGCTGGAATTGTTGACAGCGAGCTTGACGGCAAGCCGGTCACGCTGTTCGAGGATACGGAACTGAAAGAGGAACCGGACTATATTTGCTTGGAACGCAGGATGATTGTAGGCGGAAAAAAGTTCGTCATAAGCTCGGTGTTCCCGAAGGATGCACACCTAACCCCAACCGACAAGCTGCTTTCCCTTATTGATAAAGAACAGGAAACAGAACGGAATTCTTTCTGAAATCCGCTAGACTTGTGGCAAATCCTTCGGTATGATTGAAATTGCGGAAACTCCGCAATCCCATTTTCCGTATCGGTTTGCCATCAAGAAGGAGGTATTTATGAAACAGGCAAACCAAAAATATACAATACTTTACGCAAGGCTCAGTCAGGAGGATGACCGCGAAGGCGAATCCAACAGTATCCAAAACTAGCGGATGATGCTGGAGAAATATGCCGCCGACAACGGCTTTGAAAACACCTTATTCCTTTCTGACGATGGCTACAGCGGCACGAATTTCAACCGTCCGGGATGGAATGAGTTGATGAGGCTGGTGGAAAACGACAAAGTGGCGACCATCATCGTCAAGGACATGTCCCGGTTAGGGAGAAACTACTTGCTGGTCGGACAGTACACCGAGATGGTATTCCCCAGCTATGGCATCCGCTTCATCGCTGTCAACAACAATGTGGACAGCCTTTACGGCGACAATGATTTTACCCCGTTCATGAATCTGTTCAATGATTTTTACGCTAAAGATACCAGCCGGAAGATCCGTGCGGTTAAGAAAGCACAGGCGGAACGGGGCGAACGTGTGGCGACCAGAGCGCCCTACGGCTACAAAAAAGACGAGAACGATCCGAAAAGAAAGATTATACCAGATGAGGATGCCGTGCCGGTTGTGCAAAGGATTTTCAGCCTCTGCGCCGGAGGGAAAGGACCCAGCCAGATCGCAAGGCAGCTTAAGAAAGAACAGATTCTCACACCCGGTAATTATTACTACCATAAAACCGGTGTGCTTCTGACCGGCGTGGACACCACTAGGCCCTATGACTGGAGCAATACAACAGTAGCCAGCATTCTGGAGGACGAGGTCTATCTGGGACACACTATCAGCCTGCAGTCTACCACGATATCCTACAAAAACAAGAAGCGGATCGAGCGCCCCAAAGCGGAACAGCTTCGGTTTGAGAACACCCACGAGCCGCTGGTGACTAAAGAAACCTGGGATATCGTGCAGGACATCCGAAAGCACAAGCGGCGCAGGGCGAACATGGCGGAACAAAACATGTTCTCCGGTCTGGTCTACTGCGCAGACTGCGGCGGGACGATGGTACTCCATCGGGCGCATACCATGGACGCAGTGAAAAACAACTTCATGTGCTCCACCTACAAGAAGCGCGGTAAGGAAATGTGCACCGCTCATTACATCCGGGAAATCCAGCTGTCGACAATCGTTCTGGACGATCTGCGCCGGGTTACCCATTTCGCCAGGCAACAGGAGGCATTGTTCATCCGGCATATCAACCAGAGAAACAGTGCCGAAACCAAACGGGAGATCGACCGGCTCCAGCGGGAGCTGGATGCAATGCGCCGCAGAGAAACCGAACTGGCAGCCTTATTCAAGCGGCTCTACGAGGACAATGTGCTGGGTCGTATTACCAACGAGCAGTTCCGGATGCTGTCCACCGACTACACCAATGAGCAGGACAGCCTGAAGGAACGAATTCCCCAGGCTGTGGAGCGAATAAACAAACTCCAGGAGTCTATCTCCAATGTCTCCCGGTTTGTTGAGAAAGCCAAACGCTATACCGAGATTCCGGAGCTGACCGGCGAGCTTCTGCACCTGTTTATCGAGCGCATTGAAGTGGGCGAACGCGGCGAGCGTTATTCCAGAACAGCGGAACAAAAGATTGTCATACGTTACAGAGACATCGGCATTCTCGGCGCATTTGCTGAAGAAGCACAGAAAATAGCCGGTTAACGGCAAAGGCAGACAGCGGAATCTGCTGCCTGCCTTTACAAAACCCATGGTTCAGTATGTGTCCCTATGAACACGGACATAATGCCGGTTAATATTAAAACCAAAATGATAACCCTGCTGGGAAAACCTCTATCTCAGTCCTATGCAGCCAGGATGCAGAATGCGGCCTATAGGGCAGCAGGAATCGACATGCTGTATTTTTACACAGAAGTTGAAAATGACCATTTACCAGATGTAATTAATGGAATCAGGCACATGAATTTTGCCGGATTTGCGGTTACCAAGCCAAACAAAGTGGAAGTCATGAAATATGTTGATGAAGCGGATCCTCTATGTGAAAAAATGAATGCAAGCAATACTGTAGTAATTAAAGACGGACGCCTTAAGGCATATAACACTGACGGTATAGGTTTTCTAAGATCTCTGAAGGAAGAAGCGCCTGAAATAAACATTCCCGAATCGGTATTCTTCTGTCTCGGAGCAGGAGGTGCAGCCAGAGCTATTTGCAGTGTACTTGCATATAACGGTGCAAAGAAGATATACATTGCTAGCAGAACTTTATCACGAGTCAAGGAATTGGTTGACGATATCAATGAGAAGTTTGCACCTATAGCGGAACTGGTGGATATGCAGGACACAGAGATGCTGAAGAGAAGTATAGCAGCATCAAATGTTATAATGAACAATACCGGATTGGGCATGACTGCAAGCCTGGACAAAACTCCGATTCCAAAAGAGTATCTTAGCCCGGGACAGTTGTGTTTTGATGCAACCTATAATCCGTCCAAGACCAGATTCCTTACAGAAGCTGAACAAGTTGGCTGTAAGATAATTAACGGCTTGGGCATGTCACTTTATCAAGGTGCTGAACAGATTGAACTCTGGAGTGGAGTAAATGCTCCTATCGAAGCAATGCGCCAGGAACTCCTTGATATACTTTCAGGAAAAGAGGAAAAATAAAGTAAGCAACATATGGATTAGACTTACACAATGGGAAGGAGGCAACAACATGAATGTGCTTAAATGGTTGAACAAACACTTTGAAGAAGCTATTCTGGTGTTTCTGTTAGCAACCATATCCTGTGTAATGATGGCGCAAATTATTGCAAGAACCTTTTTTAATTCCATGACCTGGCCCGAAGAATTTTCCAGGTATTGCTACATATGGACAGTATTTCTTTCTCTTGGATATACAATCAAGAAGGGGAATATGCTGAGGGTAGGAATAGTTATGGATTTACTTCCCCAGAAGCTGCGAAAGAGCATAGAGATTATTGTAAACATTATAATGCTGGTATTATTTGTAATATTGCTCAGGTATTCAATCATATATACCGGTAAAATCAAGAGCAGCGGACAATTCTCACCGGCTATGCACCTGCCGATGTGGATTATGTACATGTCAACAATTATCGGTTTTGCTTTAGCTGCCTTACGTATGATACAGGAAATCATTTTAAATATCAGGAACTTCAACGCGAAAGCTGAAACGACTTTGGAAGCGACATTAAAGGAAGCGAAGCAGGAAGTGCAGGCCACTGGCATAACTGTTAATGATAATGACGGCTTATTGGGAGGTGAGGATTAATGGCACTATGGATATTCGTTGTATTTCTGACAGCACTTGTATTTGCAGTTCCGATAGCTGTAAGTATGGTGTTGGGAGCTATGACGCCCCTTGTTTTGGGCGGACCGGGAAGTTCCATTCAGCAGCTGATTGCAAACAGCTTTTCAGGTTCGGATACGACACCCATCCTGGCAGTACCGCTCTTCATTCTTGGAGGAGTACTTATGGCGGAGGGCGGGATATCCCGGAGGCTCTTCAATTTCTTTGCATATTTTGTAGGTAATTTAACCGGCGGATTGCCATGCGCCGTTATTCTTACTTGTCTCTTTTACGGAGCTATTTCAGGATCAGGCCCTGCCACAACCGCAGCG
>Ga0116184_10001016_pt1 | contig 29200 bp, 10 predicted proteins | sample AD_JPNNA5_MetaG_FD_89886 | JGI IMG/M metagenome (GOLD analysis project Ga0116184, IMG submission 89886) | Active sludge microbial communities of municipal wastewater-treating anaerobic digesters from Japan - AD_JPNNA5_MetaG | ecosystem: Engineered > Bioreactor > Anaerobic > Digestate | place... | reverse complement strand
CCATCATCCATGCCCCGGAAGCATGGTCCATCACTCACAGTCGAGACATGATCATTGCCATTCTCGACACCGGCACCTATCTGAACCATCCGGACCTGGTGAATGTGCTCTGGACGAACCCGGGCGAGATACCGGCCAACGGGCTGGACGACGACGGCAATGGCTGCGTGGACGACGTTCATGGCTGGCATTACTTCACCCAGTGTGACACCGGTGTGTGCGTGCCATCCCAGAACCGGCTCATTGGCGACGATAATGGGCACGGCACCCACGTTGCCGGAACGGCTGCCGCTGAAACCAACAATGGCACGGGCATCGCCGGGGTGTCCTGGGGGGCTCGTCTGATGACCGTCAAAGTGCTGGACCAAGACGGTGACGGCTGGTACTTTGACATCGCTGCCGGCATAGTGTATGCCGCCGACAACGGAGCGCAGATCATCAACCTCAGTCTGGGCGGCTCATCACCCTCCCAGCTTCTGCAAGATGCGGTCGACTACGCCCACGCCAAAGGTTCGCTGCTGGTGGCCGCCTCAGGCAACAACGGCGGAGCGGTCTACTACCCCGGCGCCTGCCAGAACGTCCTCACTGTTGCCGCCACAGATGCCCAGGACAACCGGCTGCCCTTCTCGAACCAGGGCCCGCAGGTCGATATCGCTGCCCCGGGTGATTATCTCATCAGTACCTGGTATCTTCCTTCTATCCCCTATCGTCTGGCCCATGGTACTTCTATGGCTGCGCCTCATGTTTCCGGCGCGGCGGCGCTCCTGTGGACCTGGCGCCCCGACTGGACAAACGACCAGATCCAGCAGCGCCTGCTGCAGCAAGCCGACGATGTGAACAGCTCTCTTTACCCCGGCTTCGACCCGCTGATCGGCTGGGGCAGGCTCAACATCCAGCGCGCGCTCGAAGGCCTCGAGCAGGGCCCAACTCCTACCCCTACGACGAGTGCCACTCCAACGCGCACTCCGACTTGTACCACAACGCCCAGCCCCACCTGCACCCCCTCGCCCACGGTGACTGTCACTACGGCGATGGTCTCCGGCCTGGCGTGGCGAGATGACGATGCCAACCGCGCCCGTGACCCCGGCGAACCGCCGCTAGCAGGGGTGACCATCATCTTGAAAGATGCCGATCACCAGGAGCTCGCCAGGCAGGTCACCGGCCTCGACGGCACCTACGCGTTCACCAGTCTGCCGGCTGACAGCTATGTCCTCACGAGAGAGGACCCTCTGGGATATACGGTCACCTATCCCGTTGCCGGCTCATACGTGTTCTGCCTGCTGCCAGGTGAGCAGCTTACGGAAATGAACTTTGGCTTTGCCCCTTGGCCAACACCCACTCCGACTGCTTCACCCTCTCCTACCTGCACGCCCACGGCTACCATCACTGCGACCCCTTCTCCCACGCTCACGCCGACCGGCACCGAGCCCCCGGTTCATCGGCTCTACCTTCCGGTGGTCCTCCGCACGCGGTCGAGATAACGCTCCCGGGTTCTGACTCAACACCTTCGAGGCTGCCTGGTGCAGCCCGATTCGTGAGCAAACAGAAGGAGCCCCGGGTACAGTGCCGGGGCTCCTTGGCGTTAGCTCTAGACCGCTCTACTCATCAGGGCATGAACCTGCGCCGTGTAATCAACGGCAGGTTCAGGTAGTGGTACACCGGCGGCTCGGTAAAGAACACGTAGGTGTAGCCCTGTCTATAGTTCGGCGTGATCGCCCGCACCAGCGCCGTGTGCGGCACCACGTCCGACGTCAGGATGGCAAAGGCCAGACCGTCCAGCGCCGTGGTCGTGGTGTACATACTGTTGCCGTCCTGGAAGTGACCATAGTCAGTCACGAACGTCACGGTCACTCCAGCGCCGACATCGTTGTGGTACTCGTCAAAGACCCTTGCTGTCACCTGAGTGCTCGTATGGCCGCCAGCCACGATGGTTGGCGGGTAAGCCCATACTTCGAGCAGCCACGGATCGCCAGGCTTGAAGTAGGCTTTGGCTGTGCCAACGGCCGAACCCGACGTACCGCTGATGACCACCGTGCCGGCCACCGATTGCGAGGTCAGAGTGGCAGTCACCAGACCGTTCAAAGTGGTCAGGTCGACGAACCAGTTGCCAGACTCGAGGAAGAGTCCCTTGTCGGTCTTGAGCCGAATGGTGGTCCCGTCCTCAACCGGTGTAGTGCTGCAGTCCTGCACGTTGGCCACCACCGTGATGTTGTAGCCGTTCACATCTCCGTTCAGCGGGATCTCGGCCGGATCAACCGACACCAAGATGATGCTCGCCGCGCCCGGCCGTACATTCAGGTTGACAAACCCTGGCATCGCCGTGCCGGAGGTACCGATGATTTGCTCCAGGCCCGATGGCCAGTACGGCGGCTCGATTCTCTTGTTCTGATTGGCCCTTACTGTCGCCGTCACAATGCCGTTCTTGGTAAAGAGCAGGTACTGAGACAGGCTCACCATGCCGTACTGCGGCGTGAGCAAAACTGGCGTATTGTCTCTCACCAGATTGTTGCAGACGTCACGAACCGTCCCCGTGACGACTGCCGTCCCACCGCAGTTCATGATGTCGGTTGGCGAAATGCTCAGGCTCACGCGGTCCGGAATACCTGGCTCGATCACAACCACCGTGCTAAAAGTGCGCCCATCCGCCTCGGCGCTCACATTCAGCGGGCCCACGGTACAACCGCAGCGCAGCGAGCTATAGGCAAACCCACCATCGGTGGTCGTCACCGTCGGCGAGATCAGCGCGCCGGCGCCCACGGTGAACGTGACCACAGTACCATTGGCCACGTTGTTCCCGGCGCAGTCCCGTACACGCGCCTCAACGATGCTGTCCGGACCATTCGCCGAAGGCGTCGGTGTGAAGCGGAAGGCAACGCTGTCGGCGAGCCCGACCAGCAGCGTCAGGCGATGCTGCCAGTCCACTCGCCGAGTCTCGCGACGCGCGAGGATGTACACGTCAAGGTACGGCTGCCCGAACATATAGGACTTGGTGCGCACCACCGTAGTGGCGATGCCGTTGACAGTGCTCGTGAGCCGTGGGTAGGCGTCACCACGCTCGCCCTGCACGATGTTAAAGTTGACTTCTGTGCCGTCTTCCACCAGGTTGCCAAACTCGTCCGATATGGTCGCCGTGACCACTGCCTCACCGCCGCAGACCATCGCCGACGCCGGGAAGGCCGCGGAGGTAATGGTGTAAGGCAGGCCGGGCTTGAAGTAGACCTGAACGGTCGCCGTCGGCCGGCCAGTAGTGGTGATCTCGGCCGTCACCGTAGCCGTCATCACTGTTTCCGTTGACGCCAGCCAGCCTGTGCCAAAACCGTTGCTGGTGGTGATGACCACTCCGGTACCGGTAGCGCCGTTAGGCGCCCGCAGAGAACCAGCATCCGTTGTCAGGGTAACTGCTGCACCGCTGACGAGGTTCGCGTATATATCTGTCACCGTCACCCGCAGCGTTGTCGAGATGTTGCCATGGCTCACCGGAATCACCATCGGATTGGCCGTGATCGTTACCGAGTAGGGTTCCAGCGCCAGCACCTGCACTCGGCCCGCGCCCTTCGCTGTGCCAGACGTTGCGGTGATGAACGTTGTCCCAGCAACTGTACCGCCCTGCAGCGTGGTGACGACAAGACCGCCCAGCGTCACTCCGCTAAAGCTCGCCGTACCACCCGGCAGGAACACGGTTCCAGGCAGGCTGGTGACCATGTTGACCGCTGTACCATCCAGCACCGGATGGTGATACATATCTTTGACTTCAGCCGTGATCACCGCCGTAGATACCCCGTCGGCCATGATCTCCGTGGGAAAGGCCGTGACAGTGATCACCGCTGGCGGATTGGGCACCACGCTTACTGTCTCACCCCAGCCATCGTTGCCAGCAGCACCGTCAAAGATCTGCGTATCAATCAAAGCAACGTTGGTGCGCAGCTCGGGCGTAGAAGGCCAGCTATAAGCTGGATCGGGCTTGGCCACCAGAGTAATCACCCCGGTTGCGCCGGGCGCGAGGTTGCCCACCGGCCAGGTATAGGTCAGCGGTGGAATCACCGTGTACGCCGGGAGGGTCGGCGTCGAGCGAGTGCGAACCAACAGAAAGCCGTCGGGCAGCGCGTCGGTGACCACTGTGCCAGTAGCCACTGCCGCTCCAAGGTTGCCATAGGTGATGGTGTAGGTGATTTCTTTGCCAGGGCTGACGGTCCCTACCGAAGCACTCTTGCGAACCCACACATCAGAGCCCATAAAGGTAACGTGAGCATGCTCCATCAGGAACGGGTAGACCGTTGGCGGGGTAGCGGCCAGGATGATCCGGCCGTTATAGACGCTGCCCCAGATGGTAGCCGTGTTCGAAATCGGGGTGGAGCGCAGTGTGGCCAGGAGCTGACCGTTGGCCCCCACCGTTCCACCGGCCCGGAACGCATCCGCCCAGATGGGCCCTGGCGAAGCTGCGTTCATGCGCACTTCAATCGAGTGCACGCCTGTGGCGCTGAGGCCGGTCTTGATGACCTCTTCTACGCCCCACTCGCCGCCGGGGAAAGCGCTGGACATGTCGATCGTCTTGACCGGCGTGGACATGTTGTCCACATACACATCGGCGAGGCCGCCGCCCACATCCTTAACGTAGATGAACGAGACCGCCGACCCGTAGAACTCCCAGTGCGCCACCGCCGTAGGATCGTTCGTGCCGCCATAGGCCCCGCCACTGGCATGAGCGTCAGCTCCCCAGCCCCAGACGCCGCTGGTCACCACATCCGGCGACTCTGCCTCCGCATAGCCACCCGCAATGCTGCCGAGAGTGGTAGTGAGACCGACCATCGTTCCGGCAGGCACGGGCTGTCCCGCACCGTCAAGCACCGTCGCCGTAATCGTCGCCGTAGATACGCCATCGCCCGGAATCACCGTCGGCCATGAGCCCATGGTCAACGACCACGGGACACAGAGCGCAGGTTCATAGGTGACCAGGCCCAGAGGCGCCGAGTCAAACTCGTGATAAATCTCGTTTTCGATGTCGCGGAGGTTGCACCAACCCCAGTAGTTGTAAGTAGCCGTGATGTTGGCCCCGTACCCAGTCAGACGCAACTCGTAACTCGTATTGCCGTAAATGCGGTTGGCCGCTGCCGCGCTGCCGCCGATGATGACCTCGCGCAGTGAGGAAGTGCCAGAGATGCGCCTTACCCTCACTCCGGTTCCACCACCGGTGATAGTATTGCGCTGGAGTTTGACCTGTTGAATGATGGCCGTGCCACCATCCTGAAGGATCAGGACCCCTTCGCTGCACGCATTCAAGGTGTTCCCGGTCAGTTCCACCGACCCAGCCTCGTTGTACACCAGAATGCACGCCTCACTCATGCCGCCAGTGATGGTATTGCTCATGACCAGTGTGCCGGTGTATACATCCTCCAGCCTGATGTCATGGTCCGAACCACCATTCCCGTTCCCGCTCAGCACGTTGTTGAGTACAGTGAAACCACCCGGACTGGCCGTTGGGTACTCGCGAAGGTAGATGCCACGGACACGGTTGCCGTAGACCTGGTTCCCGGAGATTTCACCGCGAGCCTTACGAAACTGAATGCCGTTCTGAAAGCTGTGGACAATGTTGTTCAAGACCTTGACGCCAACCACCGGCTGAAAGACTGCTGATGCATCGTCCCTGTTGGTGATGCCACGTGCCCCGGTGTGGCTCTTGACAGTGAAGCCTCTGACCATCACATTGTCGGCGAGAATCTGCACTGCCGAGTCATTGGTCACGCTGATACTGGTGCTCGCCGCACCGCCCGTGCTGGCCAGGGTGATCTGCTTGGTGAGGGTCACCGCGCCGGTGTAGCTGCCTGGCTTGACATTGATGGTACCCAGAGAGCCAACCGCCATCGTGCCTTCCTGGATGGTGGTGAACGCATTCACACCCCATAGCTTGCCATCGTTGTAGCAGGTAGGGCAATAGAGGTCGTCGTCAACCCACACGTCCAGAGGCGAGAACTTGACGGCGTCAGCCACAACGTAACCGGGCGTCGGAGTTCCCGAGGGAGTAGTGCTGTCCCCCAGCCTGACGAAATCCTGGGTATAGAACCCCTGGAACCGGTACACGCCAAGCCGCACCCACCCCGACTCCTCTTCACCTACGGCCGGTGTACCATCGTTCTTGTTCTGCTGGTTCACCATCACCGTGCTAGTTCCCCCAGCATGTCGAACGATGTACTGCGCGTCGCTGCGGCGGTTCGGGTGAGCTACATAGTGTACAAAGACCTCATACCAACCTGCCTGCAGGTCCGGGTGCCACTCCACATAGTCCTTCAGGTTGTTGTCGGCCTGCGCGTACAGATAATCGCCGTTCTGCCCCAACCCGGCCGACACATGCGTCCACCCGTCGGTACCACCGGAGCCGCTGCGTATGACAAAGTAGGGGTAGGCAGTGCTGTTGTCTACGATATAGCCGGTGTAGGACGGTCGAAGCAGCAGAGACGACGCTTCCCCCGATTCCACGCTCCCGGGGCCGGCAGGTCCCTGCGGTGGTGGTTGGGCCATTACAGGAAGCAGCGCCAACGTTCCAAAAAGGATTATGACCAAACAGACAAACGCCAGCGCTGACTTCCCGGTGTTCAGCCGATGGTCCATCTTCAACCTCCTAGCTTGGCCATGAAGTTGGTGCAAGATATGCTGCTCCGCGCAAGCGGAACAATCCATAGCAGATGACGTGACATGATTATACAAGATACGGGCCCCACTGCGTGATGCACTGTCTATGCTGCCGCCAGGGCTCTCCTCCCGCAACGGAAAATGCTGCGGGAGGAGAGTTGTCTATCCAGCTACCGCCACTTGAGAATCACCGGCAGCGACGTCTTCCAGATTCGCTGCGGCGGCAGCGTCGGCGTCGGTGTGGGCTGGTAGTAAAAGTCCACAAACGCTTCGCCTCGCTTCCCGCCTGCCGTGGCGGCGACGCGAGCCATGCCCGGTATGGCACTGGAGGTCAGGATCGCCCTCGCCCTGCCACCAATGGTTGCCGTGGTAAAGGCCCCGCCGCCAAAGAAGCTGCCCAGGTCGGTCGAGAACACCACAGCGGTGCGGTCCGCCACATAGTTTCCGTAGCGGTCACGGAGCTCGGCCTCAACCGTGGAGGTGGTCACACCGTTGGCCGCGATCGACAGCGGGTTGGCCGTCACGAGTATGTCAAACACTGGTCCGGGCACGTATTCGACCACCACCGTTGCCTGGCGTGCACCCGCCTCGATTCTTACGCTCGCCGATCCTGTTTCGTTAGGTGAGGTGAGCGTTGCCACTGCCCGACCGTTAGCTGTAGTTGTCGTTCGTGGCGTGAGGCTGCCCCCTCCCGATAGCAGCGTGAAGGTCACCACCGTCCCGTCCGTCACCGGATAGTTGCCGCAGTCAAACACCCTTATGCGGATGGCGGCGTTGTTCCCGCCCACCGGCACCCGCGGCGGCTCGGCATTTGCTTCGATGCGATCCGGCGGCCCGACCAGGAAGGTAATGGCATAGGTACCAACGACCGAGTTGCGCCAGTTCTCGGGCCATGCCCAGACCGTTGCCGGACCTGGCACGCGCCCCGAACTGATGATCGCCTGAGCTACTCCGTTCAGGGTGCGGCCGCCATCGATCGGCTCCACATCACCCTGTGGTGTCACATCGAACACCACGACCGTACCATCCTTCACCGGATTGCCATAGCGATCTTCGACCACCACCGTCGCCAGCCCCGTTCCACCGCAGCCGTCGATGATGGCTGGTTCAACGGACCGGAAGCGAATGGTGTGTGGCGGACCGGGCTCAAAGGTGATCATCACCGCGGCCGAGTTGGCACCCACCTTGGCTTGAACCAGCGCCCTTCCGGCCACCGTCGAGTACAGGCCGACAACGCCCCTGCCACCCACCGTCGTGGTGAACGTTCGGGTGATCAAGCTATCCTTGAACAGACCAAGGCTGGTCGTCAAGGAGATCACCGTGCCGTCAAGCACGGGGTTGCCAAACTCGTCTCTGGCGGTGACGGTGATTTGAGACGAGTTGCCCACCGGCAGTACCAGCGGATGAGCCATGATGCTGACTAGCCCTGGGCCCGGCAGGAAGCGTACGTTCACCGTCCGTACCACCGCACCGCAGGATGCCGTCACCGTAGCGGTCACGGCCGAGTTGCCCGACGCGAGGATCGTCGTCGCGCCGCCACTCACCGTATAGTCCACAGCCGGATCCACAAACCCCGCGTTGGTCGCAAAGCTCACCGCAGTGCCGTCCTCAACCCAGTTGCCATACATGTCGACCACGTTGGCCTGGATGACCGAAGTCGATCCGCCGACCGGGATCGCCGTCGGAGTAGCCATCAGGGTGATCGTGTAAGCACCCAGCGGCCGGATCAGTACTTGCGTGGTCGCGTGCAGTGCACCGGCCGACGCTGTGATATCGGCAAGGCCCGCACTCGGGCCCGAGGTAAGTGTTGCCACCGCCGTTCCGCCCGACGTAGGTATCGTGACCACCGAGCTTCCGGGGAAGCCGCCCAAACTGGTAAAGAAGGTCACCATCGTGCCGTCTGGCGCAGGGTTCCCATACACGTCGCGCAACGTTGCGTACAGGCTCGACGTATCTCCACCGACGTAGACAAAGCTCGGCGAGGCATAGAGAGTCATCGTCACCGGTTCGCTCGGCACAATGGTTGCGTTGGCCCTACCCACATTGTTCGCGCCGGCAGTATCGGCTGTGCTTGAGCCAACCGTTGCCGTGTTGGTAATCACTGTTGCCGCCGGCCAGTAACGAGCAGTGTTGATCCTGCCGCCAAACTGGATGCTCAACTGTTCACCAGGAGCCATGTTGCCGAGTGACCACCAGAAGTTGGTGCCGGGGCTGATCACCAGCGGCGCGCGGCTGAACCAGGTGTCCAGCAGCCAGTCTGTGCTCAGCACACTGTCGCTGATGAGATCGTCCAGCGTCGTCGCAGTGGCCGTCATCGGTCCGTTGTTTCGGATATCGAGGCTGAAGGTGATCCATTGGCCAATCTCGATACTGCTCGCCGGCTGGATACTCTTTGTCACCGACAGGTCAGCCGGCCCGAACCTTACGTTGACATAGCCCGGGATCAGCACGGGCACAATGCCGGCAGTATCCGACACCGTGACTCCAGCGACGATCGCCGTGCCCACGTGCGTCGCGGCAGTCAACACCGCCACGGCCTCTCCGCCGCTCGTCGTCATACCTGAACGGACGGCATCGATGCGTATTGGGCCAGTCCCAGGCCGGTGGGTGATGCGCAGTACATGCGCCTCAGTCGGATCACCCGCCCAGGTGAACACCCTCTCAGCGCGGAAGGTCACAGACCCGCCCATGTTGATGTCGCCAAGCAGGTTTGCACCATCCAGATAGACGTCAGCCCAGCCGTCGCCCGGAGCCCTGATGTACATGATGCTGACGCCGTTACCGTGAAAGTTCCAGTACATCGACGCGCCATCGAGCGAGGTCATCCGATAAGCCCCGCCACTCGCTGCGCCGTCGGCTGTCGACGTCCAACTCGACGGCGGTTGCTGCGTCAGAGCTGATTCCTCCGCATAGCCATAGATCATCGACCCCAGCGAAGTTGTAAAGCCGACAAAGTAGCCATCCGGCGAAGGATAGCCGCCCGAGTCCAGCACCCTCGCCACGATAGTCGACGTGGAGATGCCGTCGGCCGGAATCGCTGCCGGGTTCGCCACCAGTACCGTCTCCGCCGGCGGACCGATATTGATCCAGATCGTGATCTCGCCCTGTACTCCGGCTGTGGTCGCCCTGATTCGTGCAGCGCCGACCGAGTTCTGGCTGTAGAAGGTCAGATTCACCCTGCCCTGGCTGTCTGCAGTGCGCGTGACGTTCGTAACAACGTCGCTCGCATTCAGGCTGCCAATCGTCGTGGTGATGTTGACCACTCGGCCAGCCACCGGATTACCGCACCCATCATAGACCACGATCCTCACCGCGGACGATTGATCGACCAGGATATTGGCCGGTGTAGCAGTGATGGTCATGGTGAAGGGCGGCCCCGCCGTTAGCACCACACTCTTCGAGGCCAAGTTCCCCCCGTCCTGATCCTCGGCGGTAAGCGACTTGATCTCCGCGTCATTCGACACTTCTCCCAGGAACGGCTCACAGGCATGGCGTGCCGTGACTGTGATTGCTCCGCTCACGCCCGGCTGCAAGTTGCCCACGCTCCAAACCCAGATGTTGTCGGTTGGGTTCTGCGGCGGACCAACGTTGGGCCGCGATGTGGAGCCAACATAGGTTAGCAGGCTGGGCAGCGTATCCGTTACCACAGCAGAAGTACCCTGGGTTGCGCCCGCATTCGTATAGTACAGGGTGAAGGTTACCAGCTCATTCGGCGGTATGTGTTCCGGGTAGCCCACCTTGCTGATCATAAGATCCGTGCACAGGAACTCGACCTCGGCCTGCCGAATGAGAACTTCCCCAATGCCAACCTCGTACCTGCTTTCCACCGCAGTGGCCGTTACCGTTGCCGTGGAGCAGTCCTGCGCCGAGGTGAGCAGAGCCGTTGCCACTCCGTTCACGGTAGTAGCGCCGGAGCGGATGGCATCGAGCCAGACGCGGCCAGTTACACACTCAACGCGCACTGTGTGCGACACGGATGGGTTGAGACCGTTCACCACCGTCTCGCGCCGCCACATTGTCGACCCGGCGCTGAGGTCGATCAGAGCTTTCTCGTCGCCGTCGACAAACACCCTGGCCTGGCCACCGCCAACGCCGCGTCGGTACATCACAGACACAGCGCTGCCCCGGAACTCCCAGCTTACCCAGGCTCCGGGGTTGTCCGTGTAGATAAAGTTGTTGCCACTCGCATTCGCGTTGAACGTCGGTGGGGACCAATCACCTACCGAGCGGTCGACTTCAGGCCCCTCGGCCTCGACCAGGTCATGCAGCATGGAGCCGAGGTCGGTCTCAAAGCCAACCATCGTTCCGGTATTGACCAGATTGCCGTTCGCATCGCGAACCGTCGCCGTCAGGATCGCTGTGGATACCCCGTCGGCCGGGATCGCCACCGGGCTACGCTCCAGCACCAGACTGGACGGAGGACCTGACATCACGTCGACGCCAAGAACGCCTTCCTCTCCATCCACCGTCGCGGTGACCCAGATCGTACCGGCAATGGTACCTGCCTTGAGCGTTGTCCAGTGAGTGCCATTCGGCTTGAGCACTCGCGACAGGGGACTCATACTGGCGGTGCCAAGCGGCGAGAACGCAAAGGTCGCCGTGTGCCCCGCACAGGGGTTGTTGAACTGGTCCACAGCGGTCACGGTGATGGTTGCCGTGCTCGTAAAGCCCGGGGGTTCGAGACCAAGCGGCCAGATCTGTGGCGGGTTCGCTTGCAGTGTAATGGTTACAGCCGGGCCGGCGACAAAGTCTACCCAGGTGTAGACGGACTGGAATGGAGTCGTCGCCGTGATATAGGAGCGGCCTACAACCGTGGCCGACTGGAGCGCTGCATAGGCCCTTCCGCTACTCGTCAACCGCTGCACCGGCGGCGTACCGAAGGAGCCAAGGCTGTTGGTGAGTGTGATGACCGTATTGTCCAGCACATCATAGACCGGAGTGCACGTCGCGCAGCGCATCGTTAGCGTGACGCTCGACGTAGACACACCATCGGCCGGAATCTCCGTCGGTGCGCGGGCGATGTCCAGCCTGATCGGCGGTGTGTAGTCGACGTTCGCTCCGAGGCCAGTAAACACGTCGCGCGGCACCGTGCTCGCACTTGGACTGCTCGTCGGGCTGTTGTGACCCCACCAGTTGCCTTCCGCGTCTGCCGCCACGGTCGTCACGTTGCTATAGATACCAAACTTGCCATTGGCAAAGATGCTGTTGCCATGCAATTGCAGCGGCGCGCCAGCCGTATAGCCCAGAGAGGTCAGGAAGATGCCGTGATTCACGTTGTCGCGTATCCAGTTGCGCAGAATCACCGGCCCCACGTTGCTGCCATCCAACCCGATGCCGGCAGCATCAGGCAAGAGACCGCCGGCGTTTTGCACGTAGGCGATCACGTTGCCCTCGACATGGACGTTGGTTGTACCGTTGAGCGCCAGACCGCCCAGGTCAAAACCGCCGCCAGTGCTGCGGTTGGTGGACATGATGGTATTGCTCAAGACGCTGGTGTTCAAGGTGTTGGAACCGATGCGAATGCCGTCAAAGGCAATGCCGTGCACGCGGTTCAGTTCCACCACGTTGTCGCTCGCTGACCCGGCGACACCAGTGACCCGCAGCCCAAATCCGCCCACCTCAAAGATGTGGTTGTTGCGGATTCGGTTGCGATTTCCTGCGTTCAAGTCAGCACCGAACCCGGCACAGTCACGGAAGGCATTGTCCGCCACCACGCCGTCGTTCACAAAAGTGGCGGTGAACGCGCCAGTGGCGCAGCCGCTGATGACGTTGTTCGTCACGGTGATGCCATTGAGCGGATTGGCCAGGCGACCATCCAGGAACATGCCAAAGCCAAAGTTCGAGATGGCAAAGCCCTCTATGGTCGACCCATCTGCAGAGGCAGTGACCAGGATGCCATTTCCGGAACCGCTGCCCACCAGATGGGTAGTGCCGCCGCTGCCGGCGCCATCCAGGTAGATTGGCTTGCCGATGGTGATGCCGCCGGAGTAGACACCGTCAGCTACATGCACCGTGCCCCAGTTAGCGACAGCGGTGATCGCCGGCGGAATGGTGCTGAAGGCATCATAGCCCCACTGGTGCCCGTCGTTCGGGCAGATGTCGCAGTAGGCCGGATTGACCCAGACCTCTTTCGGCTGCAGGAAAGGCACGATCAGCGTTCGCGTTGGGAAGGTGCCGACGACCCGTGCTAGGCCTGGAATGTCTATTCCAGTCGCGATGATGCGGGCATTCACCGGCGGCAGCATACTGGCGGTGAGCGTTGCCTTGGCCTGCCCGCCAACGACTGCAGCACCAGCACGGAACGCGTCAAGGCGTACGACGCCGGACTGGCACACAATCTCCAACTGATGGCTAACGTTCGGGTCGAGGTCGGCAGCAATTACCTGCTCTCTCCAGCCCGGTATCGCGTTCGTGTCGATATCGACGGGGCTGGCGCCATCGATCCTCACCCGCATGACGCCTCCCACCCCGTCCTGGTAGTAGACTACCGAGACCGCCTCACCACGGAAGTTCCAGTACACCGAGGCAGCCACCGTCGCCGTCCGGATGTACCATCCACCACTGGCAGTTCCGTCCGGGAAAGCGGTCCAACCCGTAGACGAAATCACTTCAGCCGCTTCGGCCTCTACGTAGCGGTAAAGCGAGCCATGGGTCGTAGTCATACCGACCATGGTCAGGTCCGGAACCAGATTGCCGTACTGATCCAGAACGATGGCCGTGATGAGCGAAGTATCCAGGCCGTTCGCACGCAGTGAAGGCGGATTGGCTGTAAGCGAGGTGATGGTGTAGGGTGAGCCGGCGATGATCTGGACGTCGGCAAAATCAGCCACAAAGCCAGAGTACGCACCGACGATGGCCCTGCCCGGGATGATCCCCGCGTGCAACGTGGTCGTGGCCACTCCTCCGCCAAAGACCGTGCTCGAGATCGGCACCAGAGTGCCCAGGGTCGTATCAAAGTAGATTGGCGTGCCAGGCGACACCGGGTTGGCATAGATGTCGCGCGCCTCTGCTGATATCACTGACGTTTCTCCGACCCTGATCCGGTTAGGAGCCGCCGTCACACTGATAGTGGCCGGGGCAAGGGGCAGTATCTGAACCGACGTGGTCACCACGCCGTGGTTGGCCACATAGCCAGTGATGACCGCAGTCCCAGCCACAGTGCCTGGCTTGAACGCGACGATAGTCCAACCTCCGTTGAGCGCACTGACTGCGACAGGACCCGGAGGAGCTCCAAGCTGACCCAGACTGGTGGTCAGAGTGATGGGCATTCCATCGAGCATGCAACACCCGCCGCCACAGGCTGTGGCAGTGATCACGATCGATGGACCGCCTGCGAGAACCGTTGGCGCAGAAGGAGCCAGCAGTACACGAATGCGCGGGTCATAATCGACGTTCACCGGCGGTCGGTAGATGTCACGCGGCGCCGAAGTACCCGTTGTCGGTGTGTTGCGCCCCCACCAGTTGCCGGTCGCATCGACGATGGGCGGAGCCGCCACCTGGTTGCGTATTCCAAACCGACCGTTGCCATAGATATGGTTGCAGTGCAACACCGGCGGTGCTCCGACGTTGAACGCCCAGAGCAGCACGCCGTCGTTCACGTTGTTCAGGAATTGGTTGTAGCTGGCGGTCGAGCCAGAATCGCTCCCGCCGATCCATAGCCCGGCTGTGTCATTGCTGCCGCCTGCTGTTCCGACGCCGGACACCTTGTTGTACTCCACGACCGAATTCGTCGTGTTGTACAAGACGATGCCACCTTCGTTAAAGCCCAACCCGCTGAGGGTAAGGTTGGTTGTGTCTATCGTATTGCTTACCACCGAGGTGTTGGAGCTGCTGTCGCCAACCACGATGCCGTTCCAGCCGAGGTTCTGCAGCGAGTTGTGGGAGATCAGCGCCCCGGTCGTGCTGCGAGTCCTCAGGCCAAAGCCGCCGATGTCATGGAGCCGGTTGCCAACGAAGGACGGGGTGTTGCCGTTGTACAGGTCGATGCCATATCCGCTGCCGGCATAGATCTCGTTGTCAGCAAAGTACCCTTTGTCTACAAAGGTGGCCGTAATGGCGCCCGTGGCATTGTTGATCAGGGCGTTGTTCACGAACTGGAATCCGTCAATGTGGTTCGCGGTCCGGCCATCCAGATACACACCCAGCCCGAAATCGCGGATGGTGAACCCGTCGATCGTCACGCCGTCTCCCGGCCGACGCACCACCACTCCCGTACCGCTTCCGGCACCTTGGATAAACGTGCTGGAGCTGCCATCACCAACCAGGTGCATAGTGCGAGTAACAACCACCGGCAACGGATAAGTGCCGGCCAGCACTCGTACGGTGCCGTTCGTCTTGACTCCCTGCACGCCCCCGGGAATCGTGTCGAATGCGTCTGAGCCGATACTGGCCGATCCGCCGCCGACATAGCCCGGCAGCGTCACCACGGTACCATTCGGCAGGCCGACCCAGTCATCGTCCACCCACACCACATCACCCTGACCAAAGATCACCGTGGTGGTGACGACCAGGTCGGTCAGAGGCAGATGCCCGATTCTCTCTGTTGCATACACAGTAGCTGTATGGGTTTCAGTCGGGCTCAAGATGGCCAGTGCTGGTGCCTTGAGCTGAGCCAGGGCTTGCCCGCCGCTGCTCACAGGGCCGGACCGGAACGCGTCCAGCCGAATGGTCGCCGACTGCACCGTGACTTCAATGACGTGGTCCACATAGGGGGACAGGCCTGTGGCAATAACCCGCTCGACCCAGGCTCCTGCGCCGTTGGTATCCACGTCAATGGGAGCACCGGCGTCTATGCGCACGCGCATGACGCCTCCGCTGCCAAACCGCCTGTAGCGGAGCGCCACACCCTCACCGCGGAAGACCCAGGACGCGGCTGCTCCCGGCGTGGTCGAGTTCAGGTAACGTCCGCCGCTGGCCGTGGGATCATTGACCCCCGACCAGCCGGTAGATGTCATCACTACCGACGACTCGGCCTCGACAAAGGCATAGTTGACAATGGAGCCGAGTGTAGTGGTAAAGCCCACCAGCTCGCCGTCAGGGATGGGATTGCCCAGACAGTCCACCATAGTAACGGTCAGATTAGACAGCGCGACGCCGTTCGCGGGCAAGGTTGTCGGAGCAGCAGACAGGGTCATTGTAGTGACTGGCCCTGCCGTCACCTCGACACTCGCCACTGCTGTCAGAGTGCCGCCCACCGTGGCACTGACGATGCCTGTCCCACTCAGCCCGCCAGAGGTGAACGTGGTAGTAGCCGTCCCCGTGCCGGCGAGCGTGGTGTTTGAACTCGGGAACACACTGCCAAGCGCATTGCTGGTGAAGGACACCACGACACCCGGCACTGGATTGCCGTACGCGTCCTCAACCGTCGCCGTGATCACCGCTCTATCGCGCGGTGTATCACAACTGTTGGGTATGGCCAGTGGCCAGCTTTCCACCGAGATGCTGGCTGGCGCGCCGGCGGTCAGAGTCACAGTGGTTGTGTACTGCGCTATCCCCGGGTCAGGCACACCGCCAACGATGGCCACTCCGGCGACCGTACCGGCCCGCAGTGTCGCATAGGCCTTGCCACCGCCAAAGCCGGCGGTCGTCGGGTAGATGACCGTTGCCAGGTCGCTGGTAAAGGTGATCAACGTTCCATCGAGAATGTTGTAGCCGCCGCCCTGGCCCGTGGCCGTGATCGCCGAGGTGGCCATTCCGTCGGCCGGGATGGTGCTCGGCCCCGCCTTCAGGCCTACCGTAATGGGCGGCGAAGACCAGACACTCGCAGCGCTACGAACGTCCCTCGGTGTGCTCGGGCCCACAGTCACCGTGTTGTGACCCCACCAGTTGCCTTCGGCGTGGGTCCGTGTGATGAGCTGGTTGTTCAAGCCGAACAGAGCATTGCTGTAGATGCTATTCCCGTGAATCAGAGGTGCCGTAACAACCAGCGTCGAGCTGATGTAGATGCCATGGCCAGCGTTGCTCTCAATCAGGTTGCTCTCCACCGTGATGGGAATCGAGCAGTCGAAAAGGTACACGCCTGCCGAATTGGTGCGATTGCCTTCGGCGTTGCTGGCGGCAGCGATCCTGTTGAGGCGAACAACACTGTCACTAGTGATGCCAATCAGGGTTAGTCCGCCGCGGTTGTGGTTTGCGTCGGGCGCAGCGCCATATCCGTCCAGCCACCCCTGGTTCGTGTTCGCTATCGTGTTCGTACCGACGGTGACACTGGCTCCGCCGCCGCCGTTGACCAGGATGCCATCCCAGAACACGTCGTGAACGTGGTTGCCATAGATGCCATTGTTGAGCGTAGAGCCACTCAGCTCAATGCCCACGTTCTGCAGGTCATAGATGTGGTTGTTGTCAAACGAGTTCTGGTTGCCCGTGTTCAGGCGGATGCCCACACCCAGGTTGTTGTAGACGGTGTTGTAGCACACCGTGTTGTAGGACGAGTTCTCCAGGTAGATGCCATTGTTGCCCAGAGTCACATCGTTACTGCAGATGGTACTGGTAAAGACATAGCTGCCGCGGACACCATAGGTGGTGTTCGACTCGAGCACGTTGTTGGTGATGGTTGCAGCCAGGACGCGCGGCCCGGGGCCAACTCCCGTGCCGCGCAGGTAGATACCTGTCTCAAAGTCGCGAATCCTGAATCCACTGATCGTGACATAGTCCGCCCGGTCCACATAAAAGCCCCTGCTGCCAGCGGCATCCGTGCCCACCACCAGCACCGAACTGGCGCCGCTGCCAAGTAGGCTCACCCGCTTGGCTACAGTGACTGACTCGGCATAGGTGCCTGGCAACACGTGTACGGTTCCATTGGCCAGCACACCGTTGACGCCGCCCTGTATCGTATCATAGGCGGTATAGTTCCAGATATGGCCGTCGTTGCCACAACTGCTGCAGTAGTCATCATCGACCCAGACTTCAAGGGGGCCAGGGAAGCTGACCGTTGTCTGGCCTGTGGGCCAGCCCGTGGACGCTCCCGACACCTCAGCCTGGATTGCCGTGGCGCGAACGACCGCGACACCATTGCTCGAGGGCGCCGTCAGAGGGACGCAGACAATGCCGCCGCTGGATACCGTTCCGGAGCGGAACGCATCCAGCCACACTCGACCACTGCCAGCGTGCTGAATCCGAATGATGTGGGGCCCCGGCGTCAGTGAGACGCTCAACTGCCGCTCGACCAGCCATTGCAGAGAGCCGCTGGCAAAGTTCAACGTGGTTACATACGAGCCGTCAATGATCACATCGGCCTGCCCGCCGGTCGTGTTGGTCGGATAGATCAGTGATACCGCTTCACCGCTAAAGCTCCAGGTGACTTCGTCGCCAGGGTTGTCAGAGTAGATGTACGCCCCATTGCTCGCCGAGCCCGAAAGGGCGGTAGGCCAGGTGCCAAGTTTCGTCACCCCGGCGCTTTCCGCTTCGGTATAGGCATAGTCCACCGAGCCAAGCGACGTAGTGATACCGATCATTGTGTCATCGACGACCAGATTGCCGTAGATGTCGGTGACGGTGATGCAGATCGAGGCAGTTGAGACGCCATCAGATGGCAGCTCTATCGGGTCGGAGGATACGGTGACCGTGTACGGAGGTCCAGAGACAGACGGCGCGGTGCTGCGTATCCAGCGTACCGCATCAGCACAGGTGTCTCCGGCACTCGACGAATTCAGCTCGACGTACTCTCCGGTTGAGGCACCGGTGCCTGCCTTGAACGGCCACACTCCCAGAGGATACCACCCCGACGGATCAAAGTCGGCGACAACGTTGCCATCCGCATCGAGCGACTCGTCCACATACACGGTGGCCGTGCCGCCATTGTAGTGGACCGTATACGGCACTGCCGACGGGCGCGCGCTGTGCACGCTCCAGTGAGCCTGCACTTCATAGTAGCCGTCTTCTGGGATAGGGCTGGTCACGCACGGCGAAAAGATCGCAGTCTGTGTCAGCCAGCTAGTAGTCTCATACCGATAAGAGCCCGCGTAGCCGCCCGCGGTGCCAGTGTTCCACTGCCCCGGGGGCGCATCGCTGTAGCAGGATGTCGCTTCATCGACCACCACGGGCGGGAAAACCGGGGTGGCTGTCGGCGTAGGGGTCCTGGTCGCCGTATTGGTAGGCGTAGGTCCAATCGAGGTAGCAGTAGGTGTTGGACTGGCGGTTGGCGTAGGGGTCGGGGGCGAGCCACTCCAGTCAACGATCAGCTCTGGCCTCAGTTCTGCCAGCGCCCACTCCGAGCTGCAGTAGTAGTTGATGCGCTGATTGTCGGACCCGATCAGTACAAAGCCCTTGTTAGCCGAAGGATTCGTGACCCAGTCCTGAACCTGGGCTGTAACGTCCCAGTAGTGCCACTCACCTTCCGAGTTCACCGTCACGGTCGTAACGGGCGTGAAGGAATAGTCCGTAGCCATGTCCTCGCAGCCCTGCACGCCCCAGAACGTAGAAGCGGTGGCCTTCTGCCAGGATGCGGCGGCCTCAGTCCACGGCCGCAGCACTTCATACGCACCGATCTTCAGTGGTCCAACCAGATTGCGGTCGAAGCAATACAGTCCCAATCTGGCGCTGAGAACGGTTGCCGAGTTGGGAATGGCGGCTGGAGTGAGGTCAAAGTTCAGCAACGCCTTGTAGGCGCCATCCTGGCCGATTGCCAGACGCGGCTCCCCCCCGGGCGTCTTGGCGGGGTCCCACTTGTTCAGGTAGGTATCAACCATCCCCGTATAGGAAGTGTTGGGATAATTGCCATACTGGAACACGACGGTGCCGCCCAGGGCAGCCGAACTGGCGTCTCCAGCAGGAAGGACCTGTGCCTCGGGCAGGTCGCCGGCAGCCACAGGGGAGGTCATCAGGCGCAACACGAGGGCAGGACCGGCGAACAGGAATCCCAGACACAGCACAAACACCAGCAAAGACAAAGCAAGGCCGTGAGAACCGGATTCCTTGCCTCTCGAGAGGCGCGACCTGGCGCGTGCGGCCGAAGGTCTTGCTCGCACGTCAGCACCCGCCGAAGAGCGAAGGGGTACTGGCCGGGTCACAGTGGGACGCACGTCTGGTCCCGCATCCGAAGGGGTCAGTCCGAAGGTCGTCTGGTCCATGGGATGGGCCTCCCTGTTCGTGAATGGTCGCGTCCTTCGATTGCTTGAGGTGTCGCTGCTTGGGTTAACAGCCATTATAGCACTACCTTGTCCGCTTTGTCAAAGCGCCAGAATAGGTCAAGAACGAGACGGGTTGGAGCAGAGAGCTGCTTACCAGTATACCATAACTCCGGGAACCAAGAGGGTCGCAAGACACGCCGAGAGCAGGGTGCCCCCTCCCTCTGTCGTTGATGACGTGACATCGTGCAAAAAGGATACGTCGCCCGTCGCCGTTGCCGTCCAGACGGCAAGCCCGGTATAATGGCTGAACCATGGAGATCCGATCATCGCTGGTCAGTGCATTCGATCCCGTACAGTGGGACGCTTTTTCAAAGGAAGCAGAAACCGGCCACCTGCTTCAGTCGTGGGGCTGGGGAGAACTGAAGGCGCCCTTTGGCTGGCTGCCCATTCGTGTAGCCGTTCTGGAGCACGGGCACATCGTTGCCGCCGCCCAGGTCCTTTGCCGCCACCTTCTGCTGGACTTGGTCACACTAGCCTATATGCCACGCGGGCCAATGTTGAGCCAGCCGCTCTCGCTTCGTTCGCCTGATTCCGAGCTAATCGAGGCCGTTCTGGCGACCTGCCGGCGCCGGCGCGCAGTGATGCTCAAGCTAGAGCCAGAATGGCGAGACACAGAAGTGGCCCGTCAATGGATGTCTGCCTGGCGGCTCTCGGCGAGCAGTTGGTCGGTGCAGCCCAGGCGAACCGTACTGGTCGACCTCCGCCTGGACGAAGATGATATTCTGGCTCAGATGAAGCCCAAGACCCGCTACAACATCCGCCTTGCCGAGCGCAAGGGCATCGTCGTTGCGCAGGGGACCGCCGACGACCTGTCTGACTTTTATCGGTTGCTGCGCGTGACCGGCGAGAGGGCCAGTTTCGGGGTCCACACCCTCGAGTACTACCGTCGCGCCTGGAGCCTTTTCCGCGAGCGCGACAGCGTGGCTTTGTTCCTGGCCAGGTACTCCGGGCGCACGCTGGCGGCAATTCTGGTCATCGCCTGGGGCAAGACGGCCTACTATATGTATGGCGGCTCCTCGGACGAAGAGCGGCAGCGCATGCCCACTTATCTCTTGCAGTGGGAGGCGATGCGCTGGGCCAAAGCAAGGGGCTGTCAGCTCTATGATCTGTGGGGCATTCCCGATGTCGACGAGAGCAAAGTCGGTGAGGATATTCAGGCCGCGGAGGCCAGCGGCGTCCTCAGTCACGGAATGGGTGGGCTCTACCGCTTCAAGCGCGGCTTTGGTGGCCAGGAGACCCGCTACATCGGCGCCTGTGACGCGGTGCTCAATCCCGTTCTGTACCCCCTGATGATGGCGCTGCGGACGCACCGCAACCAGGCACAGCAGGCACAATGATCCGCGAATAGACAAAGGCGAGGCCTGCCGGCCTCGCCTTTTCTGTTCACATGTCTGCCTGAATCGCCCTTACTTGCCGGCGATGAAATCCTCGGTCATCTGTCGCGCCTTCTCATCCGGATACTGCGCGGGAGGAGACTTCATCAGGTAGGCCGATGGGCCGTACAGTGTGCCACTGAGGCCCCGCTCGAGGGCCAGCTTGCAGCAACGGATGGCATCGACCACTACCCCCGCCGAGTTGGGTGAATCCCATACCTCAAGCTTGCACTCGAGATTGAGCGGCACGTTGCCAAACGTAGTGCCTTCCATACGAATGTAGCACCATTTGCGGTCGGTAAGCCACGGGACGTGGTCGCTGGGGCCAACGTGTACATTCTCCGGGCCCAGACCATAGTCGAGCATGCTGGTGACAGCGTTGGTTTTCGAGATCTTTTTCGATTCCAGTCGTTCGCGCTCGAGCATGTTGTAAAAGTCCGTATTGCCGCCAAAGTTGAGCTGATAGGTGCGGTCGAGGTGAACGCCACGCTCGCGGAACAGCGTCGTCAGTACCCGATGGGTGATCGTCGCACCGACCTGCGACTTGATATCGTCGCCGATCATGGGCAGGCCGCGGTCCCTGAACCGCTTCTGCCAGTACTCCTCACGCGCGATAAAGACAGGAATGCAGTTCACAAAGCCGCATCCGGCCTCCAGAATCTGCTCCACGTACCATTTGGTGGCCATCTCGCTGCCCACGGGCAGGTAGCTCACCACCACATCAGTCTTGGTTTCCTTCAGGATGCCCACCACATCAGACGTTGGTCCGGGCGCCTTGGTGATGATCTCCTTCAAGTACTTGCCCAGACCATCGTGGGTCATACCTCGCGACACCGGCACCCCAAGGTGCGGCACATCGCTGAACTTGAAGGTGTTGTTGGGCGAGGTGAATATGGCCTCGGAGAGGTCCTTGCCCACCTTGTTCACATCGATGTCGAATGCGGCACTGAACTCGATGTCGCCAATGTGGTAGCCGCCCAGTCGTACGTGCATAAGGCCTGGTACGAACTCGTCCTCCGGAGCGTTACGATAGAACTGCACGCCCTGAACCAGTGAAGACGCGCAGTTACCTACACCAATGATCGCTACCCGAATCTTGCCCACTGCAGTGACACTCCTTTTCGGTTGGATGACAGAGGGTAGACTGCCACGCCGAACACGGATCTGCCCCGCGCGGCAACCCGAGTGGCGAGTTTACAGCGAATGGCCTCGAGCAGCAAACGACAGCGCGCAGTGCCCCTCATCCGATTCTTGCCCCTCGCCGATAGAGGTATAATCTCGGTCAGGAGGCGTCTATGGCTGTAGAACTCGGCATCGTTGGCCTGCCCAACGTCGGCAAGTCCACCCTCTTCAACGCCCTGACTCGCGCCCACGCCGCCGTGGCCCCCTACCCATTCACCACGATTGAGCCCAATGTGGGCGTGGTTTCCGTTCCTGATGAACGGTTGCAGCGCATCACACAGATCGTCCAGCCGGAAAAGACCGTCCCCAGCACGCTGCGGGTGGTCGACATTGCCGGGCTGGTCAAAGGCGCGAGCAAGGGGGAGGGGCTGGGCAACCAGTTTCTGGGGCACATTCGCAACGTCGATGCGCTCGCGATGGTTGTGCGGGCTTTTCAGGACGCGGACATACCGCACGTTTCGGCAGACCTCAACCCTCTTGATGACATCGACACGGTGATGGTCGAGTTGAGTCTGGCTGACCTGGCCACGCTGCAGAAACGCCGCGAAAAGACCACCGAGTCGGCCAAGGCGCATCCGGCTGATGCGGCTGCCGAGCTGCAACTCCTCGATGCTCTTCAGGCACGCATCGATGCCGGAAAACCTCCGCGGGAACGCGACTTGACCCCTCAGGAAGCAGCGCTGGTCAGGGAGCTAGGGTTGCTTACCGCCAAACCGCTGCTTTACGTCGTCAACGTAGGTGAGAGTGATCTCCCCGAGGGAGGTCCCCTCGTGGGCCCGGTGCGCGAACGTGCTGCGGCTGAAGGCGCCCAGATCGTGCCCGTGTGCGCCCATTGCGAGGCCGAGCTGGCCGACTGGCCAGAGGCAGACGCTGCGGCCTACAGGCGGGAACTGGGAGTCGATGGCTCCGGGCTGGATCGCTTCATCGCCGCCGGCTATCGGCTGCTCAACCTCATCACCTTCTTTACCATCACCGGCGGCAAAGAGGCGCGGGCCTGGCCCTTGCCGCGAGGAACCTCCGTGCTGGAAGCCGCTGGCCGCATTCACACCGACCTGCAGCGGGGCTTTGTCCGCGCGGAAGTGGTGGGGTTTACTGATCTTGCCGCTTCCGGCTCACTGGCTGTTGCGCGGGACAAAGGGCTGCTTCACGTTGAGGGCAAGGACTATGTGGTCCGCGATGGCGACGTGATCCACATTCGGTTCAACGCCTGATTGATTTGCACGTGCAGATGTGGTAGAATGCGGTTTGTACTATCGCAGCGGAGGTTGAACCCAATATATGCCAATCTATGAGTACGAGTGTGAGAGCTGTCGCATTCGTTTTGAGCGCTTGCAGCATTTCAAGGATGAGCCAATCAAAGAGTGTCCCGAGTGCGGTGGCGCGGTGCACCGTGTGCTCCAGCCCGTAGGCGTCATCTTCAAGGGGTCCGGCTTTTACATCACGGATCATCGCCAGATCTCTCCGACGTCAGTGCCGGGGAAGAAGGCCATCGAGGCGCCCAAGGACGGAGAGAAGAAGGCTCTGCCCGCAGCCGAGAGCAAAGCGGAGAAACCGGCCGAAGCACCCCAGGCAACAAAGAAAGAGGCCGCGGACTAGTCCGCGGCCTGTAGCGCAATGCATTACTGGCGGCTCAGAGTTGAAAGCCGCCGGTGGCCTCAACAATGCGCCGCTTATAGTCGCTCACGAACGTCTTTAGTTTGGCTTCCAGTGCTTGCCATTCTTTGCCCGAGAGGACCTCATACATCTTTTCGAGCGTCTCTGTGACTCCCCCGGCCAGCACCTGCGGACCCGTCCCGTACATTGTGTACCAGGCATCGGTTGGCTGCAGTCCCGCCTGGATCATGCCCGGTCCGAATTCGCGCATAACGAACTCGATATACTCTGACTCACGGTCGGTTGTGATGTTCCAGGTCATGAGCAGTTTTATCATTGATGCAGCCTGGTCGCCCTCACCCCCATCCGACACCGGTACGGCGACACACACCACGGCAACTCTTGATTGCTCGCGGATGATACATGACCCTCGGACATAATGCAAGACAACTAGATGCACCCAAATCCGGGACGGTCAAGGAGACAGGTCAGCCATGAAGGCAGTGGTGCAGCGGGTGACGTTGGGACGAGTGGTGGTGGACGGAGTGACTCTGGGCGAGATCGGCCAGGGGCTGGTCGTGCTGCTGGGCATCGGCCAGGGAGACGGCGAAGAGCAGGCCCAATGGATGGCCCACAAGCTGGCCAACTTGCGGGTCTTTTCTGACGATCAGGGGAAGATGAACCGCTCTGTGCTCGACGTTGGCGGCCAGATACTGCTCATCTCTCAATTCACTCTCTATGGTGACGCTCACAAGGGCCACCGCCCCGGGTTCTCAGACGCCGCGGCCCCCGAGGCAGCCGCGCCGCTGGTGGAGAGCGTTGCATCGCACCTGAGGCTGGAAGGTGTGCCTGTCGCCACTGGCCGCTTCCAGGCCCACATGCTGGTCGAGATACACAATGATGGCCCGGTGACGATCCTGCTTGACAAATAGCGATGGAACTTCGAGCCTACTCCATCGTCCTACTCTTGGAGCATGCTGGTGACGAGTCATAATCGCCTGCTTATCGTGTGTGCCCTGATGGCGCTGCTGTTCCTGCCTGCCTGCAAGCTGCGCTCGTCAGGCCAGCCCGCTGTTGCTGCTGCGCCGTTGAGTACGCAATCGGGCTGGGCCATTCGCGTCACCGGCAGTGGCTGGAAGGCTGGCTCCAAGATCACTGTGCTCATCGCCGCAAAGGGGGCCTCGCCCAGCCAGGGCACGCCGGTTAGCAGTGCCCTCACCGATGCTTCCGGCGCCTTCACCACCATCTTCCTCCTGCCCACTGACCCGCACTGGAAAGCGCTGCCGGAGCTTGCCGTCATTGCCTCCGCTAATGACCAGTCCAGCACGGCCACAAGCACATTCGCCAACCCGGCTGCTGCTACCCCGACCGCCACAGCCGAGCTGACGCCCGCACCAACTCGCACCCCGGAAGCCTCACAGTACGTGGTGGGCTATGTTGTCAGTATCGCCCTCGAGTCGCGCACTCTGGCGGTCAGGCCAGTGGAGGGCCAGGCATCAACCATCGCACTGACTCCTGCGGCAACCGTCTCTTACCAGGGCAAGGAGCTGCCCCTGGCTCAGCTACGCCAGGGAGACCTCATTGAGGCCGCCGGAGCTGTCTTTTCAGATGGGCAGCTCGCGGCCCAGACGCTGCGCGTACTGGCCAGAGGAACCATCGCGCCTACTCCAACACCCACTCCAGTGCTGCTCACATGGAAGGGAGAGTACTTCCCCAATCTGACCCTGAGCGGCGCTCCCGCACTGGTGCGAAACGACCCGGTGATCGACTTTGAGTGGCGAGGGTCTGGTCCCGCTGCCAACATTCCAGACGACGCTTTTTCCGTTCGCTGGACCGGCAACTGGCTCTTCGAAGAGGGCAACTACCGGTTCTACGCACAGGTAGATGACGGGGTGCGTCTGGCCCTCGATGACCACTGGGTTATTGACCGATGGCATGAAAGTGGTGGTGCACTCTACACCGCCGACGCCTACCTCAGCCGGAACACCCACCTGGTCAAGGTAGAATACTTTGAAGCCCGCGACCTGGCCCAGGCCAAAGTGTGGTGGGAGTACCGCGGACCCGGAGCAAAGCAGAACTATCCAGACTGGCAGGCAGAATACTATCCCAATACCTCCCTGAGCGGGCTGCCGTATATCATGCTGAATGACCGCACCATTTCCTTCGACTGGAAGTCCGGCCCTCCCGTCGCAGGCATGCAGAGCGACGGTTTCTCAGCCAGGTGGACACGCACCGTCAATCTCGATGCTGGTGTCTACCTGTTTGAGGTTGTGGCCGACGATGGCGTGCGGCTGTGGGTCGACGAAGGACTGTTGATCGACGAGTGGAAAGAAACCGCGGCGCAGAGCTACTCTGCCGAGCGCTTTCTATCCGGGGGCAGTCACCGCCTCCGCGTAGAGTACTATGAAAGCACCGGAGAGGCCGTGATTCGTGTTGCCTGGAGACAGCTTCCGGCCACCCCGACACCCACTGCCACGCTGCCCCTGCCGACGCCAACGAGCACTCCCACGGCCACTCGCACCCCCGAGCCAGCCTCGACCTATCAGCCAGCGGTGACCCCTGAGCGACCGTCAGGCAGTGTTGCGTCCCGGTTCACCGCCTTCTTGCCCCTGGCCGGGCAACCTCCAGCCGGACTGCCCCTCTTGCCTGCACCTTTTCGCCTGCTCCAGCCCGGCCTGAAGCGTTTCTAGCGGCCGTTCGACCGGTTCTCGGCCCACCGGTTTTACTTGACTGCACTCCCTCGCGCCGCTATACTGGTTACGCTATGGTGACCTTCCCCTTTACGGCCATCGTCGGCCAGGACAAGATGAAGCGCGCTCTCATTCTCAACGCCATCAGCCCTCAGATCGGTGGCGTCCTCATTCGTGGCGAGCGCGGCACGGCCAAGTCCACTGCCGCGCGAGCTCTGGCCGCGTTGCTTCCTGACATCGAGGTCGTGCAGGATTGCCCGTTCCACTGCGACCCCGCTGCCCCGCTGACCCTGTGCGACGATTGCCGCGCCAGATCACTGCGCCAGCCCGAACTACCACGTGTCAGATGCCGCACGCAGTTTGTCGACCTTCCAGTCAGCGCCACAGAGGACAGGGTCGTAGGTACCCTGGACATTGAAAAGGCCATCAAGAAGGGCGAGAGGCACTTTGAGCCAGGCGTGCTGGCAGCCGCCAATCGCGGGCTGCTCTACGTGGACGAAGTGAACCTGCTCGACGACCATGTGGTGGATCTGCTGCTGGACTCGGCCGCCATGGGCGTCAATGTCGTGGAACGCGAGGGCATCTCCTTTACCCACCCGGCGCGGTTTATCCTCGTGGGAACGATGAACCCCGAAGAGGGAGAACTCAGACCGCAGTTGCTGGACCGCTTTGCTCTCTGCGTCGAGATCAAGACCATTTCCGATCCCCAGCAGCGAGTGGAGATCGTACGTCGACGCGTTCTCTACGAAGCGGACCCGGAGGTCTTTGCCAGAACCTGGCATCCCCAAGAACAGGCCCTCTCTGAGACCATCCGGCAGGCTCAGTTGTTGCTGCCCCAGGTGACCTACCGTGATGAGGATCTGTTCACGGTGGCCGAACTAACCGCCGAGTTCGAAGTGGATGGCCATCGCGCGGACATCGTCATCCTCAAGACGGCCCTGGCCCACGCCGCTTTTGAGGGCCGCACAGCCATCGCTGATGCGGACATCCTCCTTGCCGCCGAGCTGGCCCTTCCGCACCGACTGCACAAAAAACCTCTCCAGGGAAGCGACCTGCGACTCGACAAGCTCGAGCAGAGGCTGGAGGCGTCCCAGAGCAGGGCTGCCAACGGCACGCAGGCCAGCACAGACACTGAGATAGTAAAAAAAAACGCAGCCAGTGCTGAACTAACCCAATCCGCGGCGCCTCCTCCAGTAGCAACACCCTTGAAAGGCCACCAGGCCGACGCCATGCCCCTCTCCTACATCCGGGAGCCAGGCGTTACCATGGCCATCGGCCCTACCTTTCAACCCCGGCGCCTGCAGACGCCCCTTGATCGTATGGTGCGCGATGGCCCGGGCAAACGCAGCTTTACTCGCACCAGCCGCAAACGCGGCCGATATGTAAGTAGTTGCGATGCCCGTGGCGACACGAATGACATCGCTTTCGATGCGACGTTTCGTCAGGCCGCCCCTGACCAGATCCACCGCAACCACGAGACCGCCGCACTGGCCCTCAAGAAACAGGACCTGCGCCGGAAGGTCAGGGTGCGCCGCGCAGCGAATCTGATTCTCTTTGTCGTCGACGCCAGTTGGTCTATGGCCGCGGCAGAACGAATGAAGGCTACCAAGGGGGCCATCCTCTCGCTGTTGATGGACGCTTATCAGAAACGCGACGAGGTTGGACTGATCACTTTCCAGAGAGAGAGCGCCAGCCTCCTTCTTCAGCCGACCTCGTCAGTCGAGGCGGCCAGGGAGATCCTCCAGGACATACCTGTGGGCGGCAAGACACCCCTCGCTGCTGGCCTGATGCTGGCCTATGAAGTGCTGTCGCGTGAACGGCGCAAGGACCCAGAGGTCATGCCTATGCTCATCCTGCTCACCGATGGGGCAGGCAACGTATCGATGACCGGCTTGCCCCCTCAAGAGGAAGCACTCAACCTCGCGCACCAGATCAGACAGAGCGGAATCCGTGCCGTGGTTATCAACACAGAGCACCAGTCACTGGATCGCGGCCTGGCGCAACAACTGGCCGATCGTATGGGCGCCCCCTGCTACACCCTGACCGAGCTGGGTGCTCAGGAGCTCTATACCACCGTGCGCGATGAACTACAATGCCAGGTGCCAGCCGCGCTGGCCCCCGCTGGGCGCCATGGTTGACCGTTCCTCTCGCACCGCCCGGGCTGATGGCTTGCTGGTCCTGATTACTCTGATCTGGGGCAGTACGTTCCTTCTCGTTCAGCGTACTGTGCAGTCATACCCGGTCTTTAGTTTTCTTTGTCTGCGCTTTGTGCTGGCCAGCGGGGTCCTGCTGGTGCTCTTGGGAAAAAGACTGCGGCTTCTCTCGCCGCGCATGTGGGCTGCCGGCGTGGCCATTGGCTTCTTTCTCTTTGGTGGCTATGCGCTACAGACGCTGGGGTTGCTGTACACCACGTCATCCAAGGCCGGATTCATCACCGGCCTCTCGGTAGTCATCGTGCCGGGGCTCTCCGCCACCCTGCTGAGGCGCATGCCGGAGAGAGCGGCGCTCCTTGGCGTTCTCCTCTCGACAGTTGGGCTGGCTCTGCTGACTCTGGGCCGCGACCTGAGGCCCACTCTCGGGGACGCTCTGGTGCTGGGTTGTGCGTTCTGCT
>Ga0116184_10001012_pt1 | contig 29269 bp, 29 predicted proteins | sample AD_JPNNA5_MetaG_FD_89886 | JGI IMG/M metagenome (GOLD analysis project Ga0116184, IMG submission 89886) | Active sludge microbial communities of municipal wastewater-treating anaerobic digesters from Japan - AD_JPNNA5_MetaG | ecosystem: Engineered > Bioreactor > Anaerobic > Digestate | place... | reverse complement strand
GTGCGAACAGCGGGAATCTCGGGTAAAACGGTAACCGGAAGCCACGGTATCGAGATTGTCTGCGATTGCAAGGCCGCTGATATTGAGCCCGACAAATCGCTTCAGGCTGTTGTTTTGCCCGGAGGCATGCCGGGCGCAAAGAACCTTGAGAACTCAGCGAAGGTGGGCGAGTTTATCGATTTTGCCTACCGCAACGGGCTGCTGCTATGCGCCATTTGCGCCGCCCCGTTCATTTTGGGCCATCGCGGACTGCTGAAAAACAAAAAGGCGGTTTGCTATCCCGGTTTCGAAAAAGAACTGACAGGAGCCATGCTGCAAAACACCCCGGTATGTACAGACGGCAACATCATCACAGCCAAGGGGATGGGTTCAGCTGTGGTTTTTGCGCTGGAAATTGTCCGTTATTTATGCGGGGAGCAAAAAGCTTCCGCAATAGGGGAATCGCTTCAATGCCCGAAAACATGCAGGACATAAGGCTGGTGAAAAGACGCCTCAGGCAAGAATGCCTGCTTTACCGCGAAAGGCTTGACCCCGCGGAAAAAGCTAGGCTTGAAAACAAAATAGCCAACAAGGTTTTCAACCTTTGGTCTTTCCGCGAAAGCGGCTTGATCCTTTCTTATGTGGCCAAGCCCCTGGAGGTTGATACGCGGCCTATTATTCTCGGCGCGTTTGAAAGGGGCAAAAACGTCGCGGTACCGCGCTGCATACCCGGGACGCTTCAAATCGAGTTCCTTCTCATCACGTCCCTGGACGATCTGCGGCCCGGCGCCTACGGCATTGCGGAACCCGATCCCGACAGATGCCGGCCGTTACCGGACGCGCAGCGTTCGATCTGCATTGTCCCCGCGCTTGCGTTTGACGCGGAAGGCTACCGCCTCGGCTTCGGAAAGGGTTATTTTGATCGCTTTCTTTCCGCTTACAAGGGCGTCAAAGCCGGCATTTGTTTTGACGCTTGCGTACTTGATAAACTCCCGCGGGGGAAGTATGATAAGCAGGTTGATTTTCTCCTGACAGAAAGCAGAATGCTGAGATATTGAGTTTCCCGAGCATACCGGAGGCGTAATGAATAAGCCAGACGACACATCCTCGAAAAAGGAACTGCTGAAAAGCAAATACGCTGTTATCAGCGATGAAGACATGGCCGCGCCGGCCGACGAAAAACCGGTGGCGAAGGGAGAGATTTATTTCTCCAACCCGCCCAGGACGATGTCGGCCGCTGCCGTTGCGCCTTCTTCGGCTAAAAGTAAAAGCCGGAAAAAAAACAGTTCGTTGAAGACTTATGTGCTCGGCAATGTCAAAACGGTTACGGTTTTTTTGCTGATTGTGCTTATATCGCTCATTGTTTCGATTGTTGCCATATCTTGCGTCAACGACGTTTTGGCTATCGGCAGAAAACCCGATGTGGTGACGGTGAAAATTCCCGAAAAAACCGATACGGATGAAGTTCTGGATATTCTTTCAAGCCAGGGACTGATCAAACAGCGCTGGTTTTGCGGGTTGTTCTGCAACTATACCGCTAAAATCAAAAATGCAAAAACGCCGGTGTATCTCAGCGGTGTCTATTACATACGCTCCGATATGGGCGTCGAGGCCATGCTCAACACATTCAAGTCGGTGCCCAAAACAGCCGAAACGGCAACGCTGACATTTCCCGAGGGATATACCGTATATCAAATCGTCGACAAGATAGCGGAGTTCAAGGTCTGTGACAAAGAGTATCTCTACGCCGCGCTCAAGGAAGCGAATATTGAATATCCGTTCCTCAGCGGGCTTAAAAAGGATGACAAGCGCACCCAATATTATGAAGGTTATCTATTCCCCGATACCTACGAATTCTATATTGATGAAAACCCCAACAGCATCCTCAGAAAACTGCTCGACAACTTTCAAAAAAAGTGGACTCCGAAATATGCGCAGCGCGCCGAGGAGTTGGGATTGACCACCGATGAAGTCATCATCATCGCTTCCATTATTCAAAAAGAGGCGGATGATTCGACGCAAATGGCGCTTATTTCCTCCGTTATTCATAACCGTTTGAACAATGCTTCCGCATATCCTATGCTCAGCTGTGACAGTACAGCGTTCTATATCACCAATTTTGTCAAGCCGGTTGTCGGAGAAGCGCAGGCGGAAGCTTATCTGACCGAATACAATACGAATATATCGGACGGCTTGCCGCCGGGGCCCATCTGCAACCCGGGCAGCGAAGCCATTAAAGCGGCGTTGTACCCGAAAGATACCGACTATTTTTATTTCCAGCACGATAAATCCGGTAAAATATATTTGGCGAAGTCCTTGCAGGAACATAACGCGAATCTGATTGAAGTACTCAGAGCCAACGCGAAAATCGACAGCAATGGCGACTGAGAACCTCATGCGGCCGGACCCGCCGGAACTGCTGGCTCCGGCAGGGGATATGGAGACGCTGTATTTCGCACTGTTATACGGCGCCGATGCCGTATATGCCGCGCAGCATGAATTCGGCCTTCGAAAAACGGCGAAAAACTTCAGTTTTGACGAACTGTCCGAAGCCGTGCGTACCGTTCACGGGCATGGGAAGAAACTGTACCTTGCCTGTAACACGCTGCCCAGGGATGATGAGATAAAAAAACTGCCTGCGTTTCTTGAATCCGCTGCTGATTGCGGCGTCGACGCGCTGATCATTGCCGATATCGGCGTTCTTGAAATGGCAAAAAAATACGCTCCGAAAACCGACGTCCATATCTCCACACAGGCCGGCATCGTCAATTCGGAGACCGCAAGGTTCTTCGCCCAGGCCGGCGCGAAAAGGATTATCCTAGCCAGGGAACTGACTTTGGAAGAAATTCAAGCGATCAGGGAAAGCTTACCCCGTGAAGTGGAAATCGAATGTTTTGCGCACGGGTCCATGTGCGTTTCGTTCTCGGGCAGGTGCCTGCTTTCTAATTACCTGACAAGACGAGACGCGAACAGGGGCGACTGCTCGCAACCGTGCAGATGGCCCTATTTTCTTTGCGAGGAAAAACGGCCGGGAGAGTATTTTGAAATTTGCGAGGAGCCCGAAGGGACCTTTATCCTCAACTCGAAAGACTTATGTATGATCCAGCATATCGGCCGCATGGCTGACGCGGGGATTTCGGCCCTTAAAATCGAGGGCAGGGCAAAGACATTTTATTATTGCGCGGTCGTCACCAATGCATACAGGGCCGCAATAGACGCCTGGTCTGACGGTGAAGAAAAGCCTCCCGCCTGGGCCGTTGACGAGCTGTTTAAAATCAGCCGCAGAGAATACTGTACCGGTTTTTATTTTGGCGGCCCGCCCCTGGATGCGGCCGTGAGTTTCGAAGGCGGCTACAGGCGGGACTGGGAGGTCAGCGCCGTGGTGCAGGCGGCAAAAGGCGGACGTCTCTATCTGACGCAGCGAAACCGTTTTTTCAACGGCGAAACACTGGAACTGCTTCAACCGGGGAAACCTGCCCAAACCATTCGGGCCGCAGGGATGAAAGACGGTAACGGCCTTGACATCGAATCGTGCCCGCATCCGATGATGTGTTTATCCATCCGGTGCGATCTGCCGGCGCCGCAAGGAGCGCTGCTGAGAAAGAGAACCGTTGCCTGCGCCGCCGGCGTTGACATATAAAGCGATTGGTTTTATAATCAAAATAATATATTCCTACCGGGGGATGAGGCTGCCCCGGTCCGGCTAGAGAGTGGTTCTGCGCTGAAATGACAGCGCGCTGCAAGGAACCGAACGGATCAGACATGCCGGCCGCCCCCGCGGGTTCGTTACAGAACCCGGGTTTCGCTGCGAAGAGCAGAGGCGCTCCCCGCGATAAAAGGGTTAAAGTGGTGCTTTTGCACAATTTGGGTGGTACCGCGGGCAATGCCCGTCCCATATTGGCAGGAGCGCCCGTTTTTTTGAAGGAGTTTTCAAACATGGTTTGGACATCGCTGAACGAATTGAGGGAAAAATATCTATCATTTTTTGAAAGCAAGGGGCATCTTCGCCTGCCCGGGTTTTCGCTTGTGCCCAAGGACGATAAAAGCCTTCTCCTGATTAATGCGGGAATGGCTCCGTTGAAGAAGTATTTCACCGGGGAGCTGAAACCGCCCCGCAACCGGCTGACCACTTGCCAGAAGTGCGTCAGAACGCCCGATATCGAACGCGTAGGCAAAACATCTCGTCACGGGACTTTTTTTGAAATGCTCGGCAATTTTTCATTCGGTGATTACTTCAAACATGAGGCGATCGCTTGGGCATGGGAATTCTGCACTACGGTGCTGGACCTGCCTGTTGAGAAATTGTATGCAAGCGTCTATTTTGAAGATGACGAGGCATTCACGATTTGGCAAAACGAAACCGGGATCCTGCCCGGGCATATTGTCCGGCTGGGCAAAGAAGACAATTTTTGGGAACTCGGCGCAGGCCCCTGCGGCCCAAGTTCGGAAATCTATTTTGACAGGGGCGAACGTTACGGCTGCGGGAGCCCGGATTGCGCGGTCGGCTGCGACTGCGACCGTTTTGTCGAATTCTGGAACCTTGTATTCACGCAGTATCAAAGCGACGGCAACGGCCAGTATTCAGATTTGCGCAACCGGAACATCGACACCGGCATGGGGCTTGAGCGGCTCGCCTGTATTATGCAGGGTGTTGACAACCTTTTTGAAGTGGACACCATCCGCAGTATAACCGATGAATTGTGCCGCATGGCCGGGATTCAACATACGCCGGATGAAAAAAGCGGAGTATCGCTTAGAATCGTCACGGACCACATACGCAGCGCGACTTTCCTGGTCGCCGACGGCGTCATGCCTTCCAACGAAGCGAGAGGTTATGTGGTCAGGAGACTGATCAGGCGCGCCGCGCGCCATGGCAGACTCCTGGGCATTGAGAAGCCGTTTCTGTTCGAATTGTGCGGCACCGTTATCGCGCAAAGCGGGGACGCTTATCCGGAATTGATAAAGAATCGAGAAATGATAGCAAAGGTGATTGAAAACGAGGAAATACACTTTGGCAAAACACTCGGCCAGGGGCTTCAGCTTTTCGAAAAATATGCCGCAAAGATACAACACGGCACGATGAGCGGAAGCGATGCTTTCGTCCTTTCGGACACCTATGGCTTCCCTCTGGACCTTACAAAAGAACTGCTTGCGGAAAAAGGCATGACGCTCGACGAAAGCGAGTATGCCGAACTTGCTCAGCAGCAGCGCGAGAGAGCAAGAAACGCGCGCAAGAATTCAGACGGGGAAGGTTGGAAGAGGCCGACCGACCATTCAACGGGTTTGACGGCAACGGTGTTTCGAGGGTATGAAACGCTCGAGTTGGCGGCGAAGGTCGAAGCTATCCTTTTAGACGGCCAAATGACGTCATCTGTCAAAGGTCCTATAAGCGCCGAGATCGTTCTGGATCAAACACCTTTTTATCCTTTGGGAGGCGGACAGGCGGGCGACCGCGGGACTCTTCAAATTTCCGGCTGCGATTTGCCGGTCAGTACGACAAGAAAAACAGCCGTCGGAACGATTCTGCATTTTGTGGAAATCGGCGTTGACTGCGAGGTTCAGACGGGGGATCCCGTACGGGCCGTTGTCGACGCACAAAGCAGAGACGCCGTTAAAAGGAACCATACCGCCGCTCATCTGCTTCACGCGGCGCTGAAAAAAGTGCTGGGGCCCCACGCCGCGCAAGCCGGACAACTTGTCGAACCGGACCTGTTTCGCTTTGACTTCACTCATTTTGCAGCGCTGACAACCGATGAGATCGAAGCCCTTGAACTTGAAGTCAACCAAGCGGTGTTTTCGGCCGTGCCCGTTTCAGTAAAGGAAATGAAAACAAGCGACGCAATCGCCTCAGGAGCTACCGCCTTGTTTGAAGAAAAATACGGCGAAACGGTCAGAGTCGTTCAGGCGGGTAACTTTTCTTCGGAACTGTGCTCGGGCACACACTGTACCAATACGGGCAATATCGGGCTGTTTAAGATTATTTCCGAGTCTTCGGTGGCGGCAGGCATCCGGCGAATCGAGGCGCTTACAGGATGGAACGCCCTCGCCTTGCTTCGAAAGAATGCCGCTTTGCTCGCTTCTGCCGCTGAAGCGCTGAAACTCAGCGAGCCGTCTCAAATCAATAACAAAATCGGCTCACTTCTGGCTGACCTTAAAGACAAGCAGCGTGAAAACGAAGCGCTCGCGGCCAAACTGTCGGAGGGGAGCCTCAACGAAATACGCCAAAATGCAAAAACCGTCGGCGGTGTCATGCTTTATAAAGGCGTTATTGAAAATGCCTCCGCAGAGCAGCTCCGCGCTTTATGCGACAAACTCAAAGCCCAATCGGAGGTTGCCGTCGCAGTGGTCGCCGGTACGTCGGCGGAGAAGCAAAACTTCTCTATCGCCGTAGCCTGCGCAGAACAAGCGGTGAAACTCGGCGCATCTGCGGGCAGGATTGCCAAAGCTGCGGCCGCAGCAGCCGGCGGTTCGGGCGGAGGGCGCGACGACAGCGCTATGGCCGGCGCAAAAGATATTGCGAAAATCAAACAGGCCCTGGATTCTGTCGATGACATTCTGCTGGAGATGCTGAAATAAACCGGTGAACGCAAAAGGAGGAAAACAGCATGAGTTGTATTTTCTGCGATATCGCAGGAGGCAAAATACCTTCGCAGAAGGTTTATGAAGACGATGTGATGCTCGCCTTTAAGGACCTTAACCCTCAGGCGCCGGTTCATGTGCTTTTAATACCCAAATCGCACATTGATTCTTTGGTGCAAATTGACGGCGCCGGGGCGCAAACGGTTGCGCATATGATGGAAAAAATTCCGGCAATCACGAAAACGCTCGGCTGCGAAGAAAGTTTCAGGATTGTTTCAAACTGCGGGGCCCAAGCCGGCCAAAGCGTCATGCACCTGCATTTTCATCTTCTTGCCGGCAGGCAATTTGCGTGGCCTCCCGGATAATCCAAACGCGTTAGCGCCTGCCGGAGAAAGATGAATATGCCAAGACCTTTTACCGTCATCGGCTTTACGTTGTTTTTAACCTTGATGGTACTCGGCGAAGCGGAGACGGCCACAATTTATACAGTCTTAGCCGTGTCTTTGTTGGCTTTTTCAGCCGGCATGGTTTCGCGCAAAACCCGCAAGCGGGCGGCAATCCCGGCGGCCCTGCTTGCCGTAGCGGCCGCCTGTATTCTTTCCATCGGCGCGAATGAAATGATTTACAAGCCCGCAATAGCATTTGCCGGCGGCGGAAAAACGATTGACGCAACAATTATTTCCAAACCGGAACAGAAATACGGCAAATTCTATTACATTATCAAAACAAAGGGTGGAGAGACAGACGGCCGGCGGTTGAAAATACGTTTTGTCAACCCGGTCCGTCTGAATGCCGATGCCTATGATACCGTTCGCTTTACCGGCGAAGTGTTTGCGCTGGGTGACGGTGCAGAGAGCCTGCGATATATCAAAGCCTCCGGTGTATTTCTCGGAGCTTATGCCACGCAGGATGTATCGGTGACGCCTCGGGGTGAAAAAGAACATCGGGCAGGCCGGGCCATACTCTTTCTCCGGCAGACAGTGAAAGATACAATAATGCGTTTCTTGCCCAATGAAGTCGGTGGATTTTCCGCAGCCCTATTAACCGGCGACACCTCTTTGATTGCTTCGGAATCTATGGCGCAGCTTCGGCAAGCCGGCCTTTCCCATATCGTTTCAGTTTCCGGCCTGCATCTTTCCGTGTGGGCTATGGCGCTGTACCGTCTGTTGGAGAAACTGAAGTTTCATTACTGTCTGAAAACGGCATTGACCTCCATATTTGTTTTTTTTATCATGTCTTTGGCGGCATTTTCGCCGAGTGTGATGCGTTCGGGTTTGATGATTATGGTTTTTCTTGCGGGAGGTTTTTTGCGGCGCGAGAGCGATCCGCTGAATTCCCTCGGTTTTTCCATTTTGCTGCTTTGCTTTTTCAAACCGTTCGCCGCCGGCAACATCGGCTTGCAGTTGTCTTTTTTCGCCACGCTCGGCATCCTCGTGCTCAACGCCCCGCTTAATAAACTTCTGACCGCCCCGCTGAAACATATTCGGTCTGCAGCCGTCGCGCTTTTTGCGAAAACGGTGGCCGGCATATCAAGCGTAGCTTTATCGGCGGTCATTTTTACGCTGCCTTCCGGCTTTCTTTATCTTTCAAGCATTTCAACGGTTTCCCTGCCCGCCAACCTTTTAGCGGTATATCCCGCAACCCTTGCGATGATCGGAGCGGGGCTGTGTGCGCTGTTTGCGCATACGGGGCCTTTCGGCTTTCTCGCTTACCCCTTCGCATTCATATCCGGCTTGTCTTCCAAATGGATCTTAACAGTTGCACGATGGTTATCGGGCATTTCACTCGGCAGTATGGGAACCGGCGAGGGTTATTTGAAAATCGGTTTGGCAGGCTGTATGGTCATCGCGGCGTGCGCTTTGCTCATTTATCAAGCAAAGGGGAAAAAAATGCTGCGTACCGCGGCCGTCACCTCGGCAGTTGTCCTGGCGGCGGGCATTGCGGGCCATATGCTTATCAATACAGGCGTATCGAAGTTATCGGTCATCGATACGGGCAATGCCAGCGCGGTATTTCTGAGTAAAAACGGACAAAACGTACTGATTGGATGTGGGGGCGATATGTATTCCTCGTCATCCATTCGAAATACCGCCGTCAGGCATAACACAACGGAACTTCAAGCGCTGATCTTGCCCAGAAACGACCCGTCCGAATCGGGCGCATTGCCTTATCTGACAGATGAACTGCTTTTCAAAGAAGTGTATGCCGTGCAACCCGGCGATATACTCGCCCCCCTGGCGCTGGACCATCCTATCCGTTACGCCTCGTCGGCGCAGGTGACTCCATGGCCGGGGACAAAAATCACTTATTTGTCAGGGCCTGCCTGCTGTGCCGCTTATACCGACATCGATTCCACGGATATTTTATTTATTTTTTTCCCCGGCAGCGATATAAATAAAGTACCGCAGTCATGGCTGGATGCCGATATTCTATTCTGCCGTTCGAAACCGCCCGATAACATCAACCTTGAACGCTTCGGCAAAATTATTCTTTCCTGCGGCGAACCGGATACCGCGCAGGCAACCGCGTTAAAAACATCGAAACCGGTCTACGCAACCGCAGGCGAAGGCAATTTGATTTGCTCCTTTTCAGCCGGTTCTGATATATCAATCAAAAGGGATCCGTGAAACATGGACAAAATGAGACGGCAGTCTGAAGCCGATCTGAAAAAAAATATCGCGAGCCCAAATGCCGGCGGCCTGTATGTGCTGTTCGGCAGGGATATGTTTATGGTGCAAAAGGCGGCGGCTATGATTGCAGACGCTTTTGTGCCCGCAGATTACCGTGTTTTCAATTACCATGTATTCGACGGCTTCTCTTTTTCTGTCGACGAGGTTGCCGAGGCCGCTTCGGCCCTGCCCGTGTTTGGTGAGAAAACATGCGTTCTTATCAACGGGCTCGACATCGCCAATCTTGGGAAGGACGAAACGCAGCGCCTGATTGATTTTTCCGTTCAAACAGACAGCGGTTGTTGCCTGATTATCGAGATATTCATACCGAAAGAAACCAGGGATGACGAGGCCTTGCGCCACCCGGTTATTAAAGCGGCAATGGAAGCGTGCAGAGCTTATGAAATCAGAACTCCGGACGACAGCAGTCTGGCCGGCTATGTGATAAAAAACGTTGCCAGAAGGAATAAGCGAATTGAGCCGGCAACAGCGCGTTATCTGATTGACAAGGCAGGCACACAGGTGTTATCGCTGAAAAACGAGATGGATAAAGTCTGTGCCTACTCGCAAGGCGATACCGTCACCGCACAGGACATCGATGCCGTGGTCACGCCGACGGCGGAAGAAAAGGCATATTTGCTTGTTGAAAGCATCTTTTCGGGCAACGCGGCGAGAGCAATTGCCATTCTGGGCGACCTTTTTGTCGACAAACAGGAAAAGCCTGAAACGGTCATGGGCAGGCTGATTGCCGGGTTTGCTTTCCTGTACCGCGTAAAAGCGGCGGAACAATCGGGCGTTTCGACCAAAAAACTTGCCGAAGAATATTACGGAAAAAAAATACCCTATTCGCTTGAAAAACTTTATCGTTCCGCACACAAACTTGCTCTTCGCCAGGCTGGAGAATGCCTGGAAATTCTGGCAATGGCGGATACGGCGATTAAATCGAGCACGGCGGAACCTCAAATCATCGCACAGGAGACCGTCATTAAACTGCTCGCCGCTGTCAACCGCCCTGCATAAGGAAGGCTCATTTTGATTAAACTATCAAAAGCGGTCATTGTGGAAGGGAAATATGACAAAATGAAACTGTCCTCCCTGCTTGACGCCTTGATCATTGACACAGAAGGCTTCGGCATATTCAATGACAAAGAGAAACAACAGCTAATCAGACGCCTGGCGGCAACGCGCGGCATTCTGATACTGACCGACAGCGACGCTGCGGGTTTTAAAATCCGTTCCTTTATCGGCGGCTGTGTTCCCCCGGAGCAAATATCCCATGCCTATATTCCCGATATTTTAGGCAAAGAGAAACGTAAAACCCGAGCCTCGAAAGAAGGCAAAATCGGCGTGGAGGGCGTCCCTGTGCAAGTGCTGGTGAACATACTCGAAAAGTGCGGCGCAGAGCCTGAGCCCGAAAGCGGAACGCGGCATGAAATTACCGCTGCCGACCTTTATGAAGACGGATTGGCGGGTAGAGAGTCGAGCAGGCAATTCAGAGCCGCTTTTTTAGCGAAAGCAGGGCTGCCATCAAGGCTTTCGGTAAAATCTATGCGTTGTGTCGTCAACAGTCTAATGACTTTCCCGGAATATAAGCAATTGTTGAATGAAGTGAAAATGGAGGCGCAGGGTGATGATGAGAATCGGCCACGGTTATGACGCCCATCGGCTTGCAAAAGGCAGAAGTTTGATAATAGGCGGCGTCCGCATTGACCACGAGACGGGTCTGCTTGGGCATTCCGACGCAGATGTGCTCGCGCATGCCGTCGCGGACGCTTTGCTCGGTGCCGCTGCTTTCGGCGATATCGGTGAGATGTTTCCCGATACCGACGGAAAATACAGAGACGCCGACAGTCTGATTCTGCTGCGCGAGGTCGTAAAACGGCTTCATGATGCAGGTTACCGTGTAGGCAATATCGACGCGACGATTGTTGCGCAAGCACCGAAACTCAAACCTTATATCGAACAAATGCGCAGCAATATCGCTTCGGCTTGCGAGATTGAAAGCGGATTTGTCAGCGTGAAAGCGACAACCGAGGAAGGCATGGGCTTTACCGGCTCAATGGACGGCATTGCGGCGCATTGCGTCTGTCTGCTGAACAGCGGCCAGAATTGAACAAAGTGTAAATATTGCGGCTGCATATAAAAGCGTATATCGATTTATGATAGAATATAATATCGCAAGTCCTTTCGGGAAGAGGGATCATTTTGGCTCGGTTGCTCGATTATATCGCCGAACTATGGGATAAGATTGTTATTATTATCCTGTCGTTCCGCTTGCCTGATTTGCTTGACATCATTCTCGTCGCGTTTATTCTGTATAACGCTTTAAAATTCATCAGGGAAACCCGCGCATTTCAACTCGCCAAGGGGATCATTCTTCTCGGCGGAGTATATCTTTTAATCTCGCTGCTGAATATGCAGGCAAGCGAATATATTTTCGGAAGGCTTTTTTCGGATTTTATCATCGTACTCATCATTCTTTTTCAGCCGGAGATACGCCACGCTGTCGAAAGTGTTGGCGCCAGCAAATTCAGCGGGCTCAAACTGCTTGGCGGGATCAGGAACGAACAGGCGCTCAAGGACGAGAAACTCAAATCTTCCATTATCACCGTTTGCAAGGCGTGCAATGAAATGAGCTCGCAAAAAATCGGCGCGCTGATTGTTTTTGAAAATGAGAACATGCTGGGAGAAATCATAAAATCGGGGACGCTCGTCGACGCCCAGATATCGCATGAGCTGCTTTGCAATATCTTTTTCCCGATGTCGCCGCTTCATGACGGGGCGGCCATTCTCAGGGAGGGAAGGGTGCACGCAGCCGCCTGCATATTGCCGTTAACGCAAAACATCTCCCTTGCTCAGCAAATGGGCACAAGGCACCGCGCGGCGATAGGCCTTGCCGAACAAAGCGATGCGGCCGTTGTTGTCGTTTCCGAAGAAAGCGGCAGCATTTCGATGGCTTATAAAAACAGGCTGGAACGGGATTTGACCGAATCGGAACTTTTTGACAAGCTTACAGCCGCCCTTCTGTCAAAAGAGCCCGTGACGCAATCGGCCGGCGGACGACTGAAAGAACGGCTCCGGAGGCGAGCGAAATAATGCAAGACAAAAAGAAACTGCGCAGACTGTTCTATAACAACCGCTTGCTGATGATATTTTCGGCATTTTTATCATTTATCATCTGGCTGACAGTCGCATTGGTGTTCAGCCCGGAAGATCAAAGAGTATTGAAAAACGTGCCCGTTAAAATCGAGATGTCCAACTCCGTCAGCAGCTTTGACCTTCGGGTATTCGGCACCGACGAATATTTTGTGGATGTTACCGTAACGGGAAAACGTTATCTCATCGGCCCGGGCGCATTGAAGGCCGACGATATCAGCGTTACGGCTTCCACCAATTATGTCGACGCTGCCGGAAAGTATTCGCTGAGTATAAAAGCGATCCCAAAGAAAAATAACGCGGAATACACCATCACGGATATTTCCGCAGATTATATCGACGTGTATTTCGATGTGTATAAAGAAGGCGAGTATCTGCTGACGCCCGATATCGAAACAGACCTCAAGAACCTTGTTACAGACGAGTATTACCGTGCAGAACCGGTTTTATCGGAGAATGCGGTTACCATTTCCGGACCCGCTACGGAAATCAACAAGATCAAAATTGTCTACGCCAGGGCGCAAATCAAAAAAACGCTGACCAAAACAACGACGTTTGACGCGCTGATTATTCCCACGGGCGAAAACGGCAGCCGTTTGAGATATTTGACGATCAACAGCGGAAATGCCGATATCACGCTGACGGTGCCTGTATATAAAAGAGCATATCTCCCCGTTAAAGCGAACCTGCTGGATATTCCCTCAAACTTTCTGACAGACCCGTTCACCGTTACGTGCAGCCCCGCAAAGGTACACTGCGGGATTGACGAAGATATTCTTAATGAAACATCGGTTTTCGAGATTGCAAATATCAGTTTCTCACAATTAAGAGCGGGTAAAAATGTATTCACAATCAAGCCGGAGCAAATCACCGCGGGAGTTGTGATTGATGATGTCGGGCAGTTCACCGTAACAGTGGAAAAACAAGGGCTCGCCGAGCGAACATTCACTCTCAACAAACAAAACATTATTTTCAAAAATATCCCCGATGGCTTGCAGGCATCCGCCGCACAGGATACTGTCAGGAATGTGATCGTTGAAGGCTTGCCTGCGCAGCTTGATTCATTGAAAAACACCGATATTTATGCCGAGGTTGACCTGGCCGGTTTTGAGGCAAGCGATACCGAGCAGCAGGTTATCGCCCGGCTTTTCACGACAAACGATGATTCCTGCTGGGTATTCGGGACCTATAAGGTTGCCGTGCGGTTGGAAAAATCGTCATAAAACGCCCTTTCCCCGGAGGCTCCATTGAGAAAAAAGTTTGTTTTTACATGTCTGTTGCTTTCCGGCTGCCTTTTGCTGCCGGGCTGCAGCAGGCTTTTCATCGTCAGGGCGGACAAACTGTTGGCGGCGCCGGCCGCATCAGCGCTGCAGCTCGAAATCATCAAAGGTTTCGAGCGGCAGCACAAACAGCCATACACGCTGCAAGCCCCTATTTACGGCGAATACGTATCGTCCTTCCTGATGCGGGATATCGATTCCGACGAAGAGGACGAAGCCGTTTTCTTTTATCAAACCGATCATGGAAACAAGAACATCTGCTGCTGCGTTATGGATCATCATCAAGGCGAATGGGAACTCTCTGCAGACATCGAGGGTCCTGCCGGACGCGTATATGATGTCGCTTTTGCGGATATGAACGCAGACGGATTTGAAGAAATTGTTATCGGCTGGTATTTCGGCGATTTCAGCAGGAATAAACTGCTTACCATCAACGGAAAAACTAGCCCTGACAAACAATATTCCGTTCTTGCCGCCGAACCTTTTTGTGAAAAGTTAATAGAAGATATCGACGGAAACGGCAGCGATGATTTGTTCGTGGTAGTGTCTGATTTCTCTTCCGTGTCGTCGCGCGCCTATGCGAAACTGCTGGTGATGAAAAACGGAGCCGTTAAACTCGCATCGCAGGCGAGGATCGATTCGAAAGCGAGCGGTTATTCGCGGCTGAAAGGCGAAAAAGCAACGGACAGCAGCCCCCTGAGAATTTATATCGATACGGTGAAAGGCGAAAATCAGATGATTACCGATGTCGTTTACTGGGATATCGGAACTGCTTCGCTTGTGTCAATGCTCATGGACAACGAAACACTTACCAACAAGATTGCCCCGCGGCCGGCCAATATTGCTTCTTTCGATATCAACAATGACGGCGTGATTGAAATCCCTTGCCAGGAAACGCAGCCGCTTGAGGGCGGTGCTGTCTACATATCCCAAGGCGAACAGGCAGCGCCCTTCTTCATGACGGGGTGGTTGGCCGTCGAGCAGAAAAACGGCACAAAAACCGTTATGCGTACCGCTTGCAACACCGACGAAGGATACTATATGAATTTCCCCCCGCTTCAAAACGGAAAAGCCGCTGTCGCCAGCTATATTTATGACAGGCGCTGGGATATCATCTCCACCCAAACGAACGGCGTAAAACCGGAGACACTTTTCAGCGTGAAAGTATTCGAACCGCCGCAATGGCAGAAAGAAAACAACGCAAGCGGAAAGTATCGCGAACTTTTCACCACGGCCTTGGGCGTCGCCGGCGTCTCTATCACACCGGCCGGATTCTCACAAGGGCTGACATACTCAAACATCGGCGCTTATTTCGGATTAACCGGCAAAGGAGAGCAGTAATCATGAGCAAAGTACTGGTCGCGGAAGACGAATCGGCCATCCGGGAGTTTATTGTCATCAATCTGCAGCGCAACGGCTACGAAACCGTTCAAGCGGCCGACGGGCGAGAAGCCATCGAAGCTTTTGAAAATGCGGTCGGCAGTTTTGATGTGGCCTTGATTGATATTATGATGCCGGAGGTGGACGGCCTTGAGGTTTGCCGCAGAATACGCCAGCAAGATGAAAATATAGGAATTATTATATTGACTGCAAAAACGCAGGAAATCGACAAAGTGACAGGTTTTCTTGCCGGGGCGGACGATTATGTTACAAAACCATTTTCGACCACGGAACTCATGGCGCGGGTGGATGCCGTTTGCAGAAGGGCGAAAATGGGAACCGGCAAAAAAAGCGCGGATGAACCGCCGCAGATTCTCCGTTCCGGTAATTTCGAGCTTGAGACAGGCAGCCGGACATTGATAGCTCAGGGCAAACCGGTTGAATTGACGCAAATCGAGTATCATATCCTAAAACTGTTTTTCGAAAGCGGCGGCAAAGTGCTGGACCGGACGGATATCCTTAACAGCGTTTGGGGCAGTGAATATGCCGGGCAGGAGAAAATTGTAGATGTCAATATCCGGCGTATGCGTATGAAAATCGAAAAAGACCCGTCGGTCCCCAGGCATCTGATTACGGTGTGGGGCGTCGGTTACCGCTGGATTCCCTAAACAGCAAGGCGTCGGAGGCGCGCTTTTGAAAATCGGAGGAATAACAAAACGATGGATTAGATACAGCTTGTCGGTAACGCTGGCTGTTGTTGTGTTTTCCGGCATTGCGGCTGTCGGAGGATATTACCTTTATTGCAAGTCAATTATCGAGCAGGAAGCTGCACGCACGGCAGAGCAGGCGAGAGAAGCGCTTGCGAGCAATGTTGTCAAATATGATGCCAGATCCTATCGCGAATTTGCCGGAGCCTATGCGGCGGAGTTTCCCAGGAAAAACGAAATGGAGATTTGGTTCCTGGATAAAAACGGGAAATTTCTGGTATCTTCCGCGGCATTTCCTGCCAGAGACACCGATTCCATTCCGGAATACGAGGAAGCGCTTGCTTCTGACAAACTCAGCGCGCAATGGATCGGACGGTTTGCAAGCGGCGAAAACATCTACGCACTCACGACGGCGCTGAACGCGTCCGACGGCACTTACTGCGGAGCCGTAAGAATCCTCATATCGCTGAGAACTTTTGAAGTCCAAATGCAAACGGTTACATTAATCGCCGCCGCATTTATTCTGTTGTTTCTATCCATCGTCTGCGTCACGCAGATTCTGCTGGTCAAATCCATCGAAAAACCCATCAATGACATCGGCGACACCGCCGACAGGATTGCGGCGGGCGATTTAAGCGCGCGGGCGAAAGCGGGTTATTACGACGATGAAATTACCCGGCTGGGTAAACGCATCAACAACCTCGCTGCCGAACTATCTGCCGCCGATAAGATGAAGAACGATTTCATCTCAACCATATCCCATGAACTCAGAACGCCGCTTACCGCGATTCAAGGGTGGGGTGAAACGCTGAAAAACATCGGAGAAACAGATGCCGCGTTGACACAGCGGGGTCTCGATGTTATTACGGGCGAAGTGACGCGCCTGTCGGGTTTGGTCGAAGAACTGCTTGATTTCTCAAGGCTGCAAAGCGGACGAATGAACCTGAACCTGGAAAAAATCGATGTGTTTGCCGAACTTGACGACGCAGTGTTTACCTTCACCGAGCGCGCCGCGCGGGAAGGAATTGAACTGAGATATAACGCCGAGCACGTTCCGGCCGCCATGCAGGCCGACGCCAACAAAATACAGCAGGTGTTCTGCAATATCCTCGATAACGCCATCAAGTACACACCGCAGGGCGGTACGATCACCGTCAGGGCGGAGATCGTCCAAGGCTGCAGGGCGACCATCTCGGTTTCCGACAGCGGCAGGGGGATCGCTCCGGAGCTGCTGGGTAAAGTCAAAGAAAAGTTTTTCAAGGCGGACAACGCCGAAAGAGGCGCGGGCATCGGGCTTGCAATCGCCGATGAAATCGTGAAGCTGCACGGAGGCACGCTAAATATCGACAGTATTTTGGGCGAAGGCACGACCGTCACAATTGAATTGCCCGTAGAAGAATATATCGAAGAAAGCCAGGTTTGATACTTTGAAAAACAAAAAAAACAGGAAATATCCGGTATCGGTCGGCGGGCAGGCGCTCATGGAAGGAATCCTGATGCGCGGCCCTGCGGGTTCTTATGTATCGCTGCGCTTGCCGGATGGTTCGATTGAAACATACGAAAAAAAAATAAAACCGCTCAAGGAAAGGTTTAAGCCTTTTGGCTGGCCGATGATCAGAGGAATTGCGGGCTTTATCGAATCGCTTGTATTCGGTTATCGCTGCCTGATGGAGTCCGCTGAAAAAACGATGCCCGATATCAAAGACCACCAGGAAAACGAAAGCAAAATCGATCGTTGGCTGACTGACCACTTCGGTGAAAAGATGTTGTCGGCTATCGGGCTTATTTCGGGGATTTTGGGTTTTGCTCTCGCATTTGCCCTGTTCTATTGGCTGCCGAGTTTTTTATTCGATACCGTCAATAATGCCGCCGGCGGAGTCATTGACGGCAAATGGCGCGCCCTGGCCGAGGGCGGTGTAAGGGTGGTTATATTTGTCGCATATATGTTCCTTGTTTCAAAAATGAAAGATGTCAAACGTCTGTTTATGTATCACGGCGCGGAACACAAAGCAATCTTCTGTTTCGAGAACGGGGAAGAGCTGACGGTCGAACATATCAGAAAACATAAACGCTTTCATCCGCGTTGCGGCACCAGTTTCATATTTGTGATGATTATCATCAGCATTTTGCTTTCCTCGATCCTCGCGCTCCTGTTTCCTGCTCTGACGGGTATCAGACCTCTGTGGATTTTTGTCAAACTCTGCCTTGCGCCGCTGATTATCGGTTTAGGTTACGAGTTTATCCGTTATGCCGGAAGACACAATAATATTCTTGTAAAAATCTTTGCCGCACCGGGACTTTGGATGCAGAGGATTACTACCGCAGAACCTTCCGATGATATCATTGAGGTTGCCGCTGAAGCGCTGAAGGCAGCGCTGAACGGTTTGAAGCAACCGCCTCCTGCCGCCGAAACCGAAGCGCCGGAAACCGTTCCGCCGGAGAATATTCCATGACGATCGGTTTGCTTGTGTTCAAAGCGGCGTTAAGTTTGGAAAAGGCCGGCTGCCTGGAGCCGCGTCATGACGCGCGCTGCCTGATGGAGTATTGTCTTGGGACAGATCAAAAAGGCCTCATTCTCCAGTGGCAGCATCTTGCCGGGGCAGAGCTTGAAAGCGCATACGAACAGCTTGTCGAATTGCGTTCAAAGCGCAGGCCGCTGCAATATATCATCGGCAAGTGGGCGTTTATGGGGTTGGAGTTTTTTGTCGGCGAAGGCGTCCTGATTCCACGGCAAGATACGGAACTGCTGGCGCGCACAGTCATTTCACTTCTGCCGGAGGGCGGCGGGAAAAAAGTCGTGTATGACCTTTGCGCGGGTACAGGTTGTATCGGCATCAGCGTTGCCCATTACGCGCCCGAGGCCTCTGTTTGGCTGATAGAGAAATTCGACGAGGCTTTCTCCTATCTTTCAAAGAATTTTTCCGAGCACCGCCTGCCCAATACTGCACTGATAAAAGCAGATATTGAACTTGGCCCCGAACCCCTTCAACTGCCCGAGGCGGACATTCTTGTATGCAACCCTCCCTATATCAAAACCGGGGAACTTTCCGGGCTGCAGGAGGAGGTATGCGCGGAACCGTCCCTTGCGCTTGACGGCGGCAGCGACGGTCTTTACTACTATCGTATTATCAAGGAGAAATGGATAAAAAAACTGAGGCCTGGTGCCAGCGCGGTTATTGAAGTCGCCGACGATATGGCTGAAGAAGCGGCCTTAGTCTTGTGCAAAGACGGACAAAAAACAGAAATTCTGCAAGATACAGCCGGTAAAGACAGGGCCTTGCTGATAACATTTTAATATCGGAGAGATTAGGATGATTATGGACCTTATTCGCCAGAAATCCTGGCTGGAACTGTTTATTTCGCTGATGACGCGGTTGTTTATCCTGTTGTGCATTTTACCTTTTCACGAATACGCGCATGCCCTGATTGCGGTGAAATTGGGGGATGACACGCCGCGACTGAAAGGCCGTTTGACACTGAACCCTTTCGCGCATTTGGATCTGATCGGTTCGCTGATGATCCTGTTTGCGGGTTTCGGTTACGCAAAACCCGTACCCGTCAACATGAGAAACTTTAAAAACCGCAAACTCGGCATGGCCCTGACGGCAGCAGCGGGGCCCTTTGCCAATCTGCTGATGGCTTTTGTTTGTATTATTATCGCTACCGCCATCTCTGTAAAAACGGGCGGAAATGCAGGCACCGTCGTTGACGTTACGATCATGTTTTTTAGCTTTACTGCAGTCATCAATGTCAATCTCGCCGTGTTCAACCTGCTTCCCGTGCCACCGTTGGACGGCTCCAGGCTCTTGACGGTCGTACTCCCTGACAGGTATTATTACAAAATCATGCAATACGAACGCTATATTATGCTCGGCGTTCTGGTCTTGTTGTTTACGGGGATATTGACCGTGCCGCTGTCGTTTTTATCCAATCTGATATGGAAGCTGATGGCTTCTTTCGCGGCATTATTCATTCATTGATACGGAGCGGCCGATGCAAGACATTTCCTACAAACTGGATAATTTCGAAGGCCCCATGGATCTCTTGCTGCATCTGATCGGCAAGCGGAAACTCAGCATTTGGGACATCCCGATTCTCGAGCTGGTGGACCAGTATCTCGAGTATGTGGGACAAATGCAGGTAGAAAACATGGAACTCGCCAGCGATTTTATTGAAATGGCGGCAAGGCTGATTTATATCAAAACGGTGTCCCTCCTGCCGGTTCACGAAGAGGCAGACGAGCTTTCAATGCAGCTGCGAGGCGAGCTTTCGGAATTCAGCGACTGCAAAAAAGTGGCGGAAATGCTCTCCAAGCGAACGCAGGGGTTCGACTACTTCTGCAGGCCGCCGCAGCAAATTGAACCGGACCAGAGCTATACCAGGATCCATGAACCGGTGGAAATTTATCAGGCATACATTTCTGCCGCGGGGAAAGGCCGGCGAAAACTGCCGCCGCCCGTCGAGTCATTCAAAAGCATTATATCGAAAAAGATTGTTTCCGTGGCGTCAAGAATCAGTTATCTGTTTGCCGAACTGGCAGTTAAAGAACGACTGAACTTCAAAGCGGTTTTTATGTCATCCACTTCAAGGTCCGAGATGGTCGCAACGTTTCTCGCTATGTTAACCTTAATCAAGCAACGGAAAATCCGCATCAGAGGCAGGGGAGACGCGACCGAAATATTAGCCGTTAAAGACGAAACACAGGTGATATGATGGGAATTGACGATATGCGCTCCGCGGCGGAGGCGATACTTTTTGCCTGCGGTGACGCCATCGAAACCGAAAGGATCGCCCAGGCGCTGGGCGTTGACAGCCCTACGGCAGAGAAGGTGCTGAAATCCCTTTCAGACAAGTTAGACGAAAACGGAAGCGGTTTATGCGTGCTTAAACTGGGCAACATGCACCAGCTTTGCGCCAGGACGCAATATGCCGAAGTGATCAGGGATGTTTTGGAGACCAAAAAAAACACGCCGCTGTCGCCGGCAGCGTTCGAAGTGCTGGCGGTCGTCGCTTATAACCAGCCGGTTACCAAAGCATTTATCGAACAAATACGGGGTGTTGATTGCTCAGGCGTGCTCGCTACCCTTTCCCAGCGCGGATTGATACAGGAAATGGGCCGGCTCGATTTACCCGGCAGGCCTCTGATATACGGAACGACCCCCGAATTTTTAAGGTGTTTTTGCCTTTCTTCGCTTGCGGATTTGCCGGAACTGCCAGACAGGCAGAAGGGTGAAGACAGCGGGGATGTTCAACTGTCTTTTTCGAGCTTGGTAGCCGAAGAAACCGATTAACACCGGGGAGGGGATTATTTGACAGCACTTATTGTCATTCTATCAATCGTCGCGGCTCTGACGTTGCTGCTTTGCATTAAGGTGTCGATTGTGTTAGACTATAATGTAAAGTTTTCGGCAAGCATCAAGTGGCTGTTCATTCGATATGACCTTTATCCTCCAAGAAAACCGAAGCAGGAAAAACCGGCCGAAGAAAACAGCGTTAAAAAAACCGAAAGCGCAAAGCCCGCGCCTGAAAAAGTAAAAGAAAAAAAGCAAAAGAGTTCGGCGCTCGGAGATTTCTATCATAACCAGGGTTTGCAAGGCATCATCGATCTAGCATCGAGGACCTTGCGTATACTCAATAGTTTTTTCGGGAGGGTCCTTCGCTCCGTCACCGTGGAGCATTTCAAAGTGGATATCGCCGTTTGCGGAGCCGACGCGGCTGAGACTGCAATCAAGTACGGGAAGACCTGCGCCGCTGTTTTTCCGCTCGCTGATTTCATCTGCGCCAACATGCGGGTAAAGAAATTAGAATTAAAGGTCGAACCCGATTTTATTGACTCGGCGCAGCACCAGATTTTTTATCTCAGCGCGCACGTCCGTCCTTTGCGCGTCATCGCGGCAGTTATCGCTGCTGCATTGGCACTTCTGTTCAAAGTCCTTGCGAGATTGTTCCTCGGCGCGAGGCGCAAGCAGGGCAGTGAAAACAAACAAACTCATTTGAAAGGGGCATAAAGATGAAGGAACAGTCAGCTTCGGGCATTCTCGGTACGGCCATCGAAAAAATAAGGGATTTGGTCGATGTCAGCACCATTATCGGCAACGCCGTTGATGTCGGAAACGGGATATCGGTAATCCCCGTTTCAAAAGTCACTTACGGCTTTGCCTCGGGCGGTTCGGATTTCCCGAGCAGATCGAATGCCGAACTGTTCGGCGGGGGCGGAGGAGCCGGAATCACGATTACGCCGGTCGCTTTTCTGATTGTCAACAACGGAGACGTTACCATTAAGCATATCTCTTCCGGCGATACCTCTGCCGAAAGAATTATCGGCATGGTGCCCGAAGTGGTTGATAAACTGACGGACGTTGTCAATAAACTCGTCAAAGACAAGCAAAAAGGTGCAGCCGACGAAGCCTAAAATCCGTTGAACGATCCGTTTTGGCTGCACCGGATGAAAGAGGCGCCTTTTGAGTCCTAAAAAAATCAGGCTTCAGAAATATATTGCCGAATGCGGAATTTCCTCGCGGCGCAAAGCAGAAACACTTATCACACAGGGACGTGTCAAAATCAACGGTCAGCGCGCCCAAATCGGCGCGCAGGTCATTCCGGGTGTCGATACCGTATCCCTGGACGGCAAGAAAATCAAGCCGGAAACCGCGCTGCGTTATATTATGCTTAATAAACCGCGCGGATATGTCACAACACTCAGCGACGAATTCGGACGCAAGTGCGTGACGGATCTTTTAGGCGAAGCGGGGCAGCGCCTGTTTCCCGTCGGAAGGCTGGATAAAGATTCGGAAGGGCTTTTACTGCTGACCAATGATGGGGCCTTTTCTTACGATTTGACGCATCCGTCCTCCCGTGTGCCCAAAGTGTACAGGGTGACGGTCAAACCGGGGATCACAGACGAACAATTAGCCGCGCTGCAAACAGGCGTTGAAATTGAAGGCAGGCGTGCGCAGGCTGACAATATCGAATTGACGGCCTCACAGCCCGGCAGGGCTGTTTTATTAGTGACGTTGACCGAGGGCAGAAACCGTCAAATCAGAAAAATGTGCGAAGCGATAGACCTTGAAGTTGCGAGGCTGAAGCGGATTTCAATAGCAGGCGTAAAACTCGGGATGCTGCAGACAGGGGATTGGCGCGATTTAACCCCGGAAGAAGTCGAAAAGCTGAAAAAGGCATCGGCGGACGGCAGAAAAACGAGCAATCATAGGATTCCGGAGAGAAGAAAATGACCATCAGCAGTATGACCGGTTACGGCACAGCCGCCGCAAACATATCCGGGATGGATATCACGGTTGAAATCAAGAGTGTCAACCACCGCTATTTTGAATACACATCCAAACTGCCGCGATCCTTCCTATTTCTTGACGAACGGCTTAAAAATCTTTTGCAGGAAAAGATTGCCAGGGGCAAAGTCGAATGTTTCGTTCAAATCGACCTTTTAGGCGAGGAACAAACACAAGTCGTCCTTAATGCGCCACTTGTCAAGGGATATCTCGAAGCGTTTACGCGCCTGGCGCAAGAGAATAATCTAAAAAATGACATAACGGTTTCTGATTTTACGAAAATCAGCGACATATTTACAGTCAAGCGGCACGCGCTTGACGAAGAAATGGTATGGTCAAGCGTGGCATTGGTGGCGCGAGACGCGTTGAAAAGTTTTCTTGCCATGCGCGCCAAAGAAGGCGGCAAGCTGAAGAAAGATATCCTGCGCAGGTGCTCGGACATATTGAATCATGTCGCCTATATCGAGGAGAGATCTCCTTTGACCATTGCCGAATACAACGAAAGACTTGTCAGAAGAATCAAGGAATTGACAGGCGACGCAAGGATTGACGAGCAGCGGCTGTTGACCGAAGCGGCCATTTTCGCGGATAAAATTGCCATGGCGGAGGAAACGGTTAGAATCAGGAGCCATATCAGCCAGCTGCACGATATGCTTGAGTCCGGAGAGGCGGTCGGCAGAAAGCTGGACTTCCTTATTCAGGAGATTAACAGAGAAGCTAATACCATCGGCTCAAAAGCTCAGGATGTGGAGATTTCAAGACGGGTGATCGATATCAAATCCGATATTGAAAAAATACGCGAACAGGTGCAGAATATCGAGTAATCCGCGCAGATTTTCGGGAGGCAAGAGATGAAACTCATTAACATCGGATTCGGCAACATGGTGAATGCGAACAGACTGGTGGCCATTGTTAGCCCGGAATCCGCGCCCATCAAAAGAATCATCCAGGATTGCAAGGAAAAAGGCACCCTGATCGACGCCACACACGGCCGCCGGACCAGGGCCGTTATTATTACCGACAGCGACCATGTGATCCTGACCTATCTGCAAAGCGAAACGGTCGCCAACAGGCTCAACGAAGAAGATAGCGGAATGGACGCGGAAGAGGAGGATGCCAATGAATCATAAAGGCATCCTTACGGTTCTCTCGGGTCCGTCCGGCTCGGGCAAAGATTCCATCCTATCGAGGCTGGCTCAAAAAGATCCGCAAATAGTCGTATCCGTTTCGATGACAACGCGGAAGCCCCGCGAATGGGAAATCGACGGCAAGTCCTATTACTTTGTCACGGAAGACTATTTCAAAAAAAAGATTGAGACCGGCCAAATGCTTGAATATGCCGTCTATGGCGGCAATTACTACGGAACGCCGAAAGCCCCTGTCGACCAGTGGCTTTCCTCGGGTAAAACCGTTGTGCTGAAAATAGAAGTTCAGGGAGCGCAAAAAATCAGAGAGATGTATCCCGACTCTGTCAGCGTGTTCTTGATGCCGCCATCCATGGCGATTCTCGAACAAAGGCTGAAAAGCAGAGAAACGGAGGATCCCGATGAAGTCGCCCGCAGGCTTTCCATCGCAGCATTTGAAATCGAACAGTGTTCGCTGTATGATTATTTTGTCATTAACGACGAACTAGACGAAGCCGTCGACAACATATATTCCATTATCAAGGCCGAGAAACTCAGGACATCGAGAATGAAAGAAATTATTTGCGAGGTAATCAAAGATGCTTAATCCCGATTTAAGAAAAGTGCTTGTCAACCATCTCAGCCGTTATTCCCTGGTGACCGCCGTAGCAAAACGCGCGCGCGCCATCGCGGAAGAAGCCGAGGAGAGAAAAATTCTCCTCGACGAAAAACCCGTCACCATGGCCATTGATGAAATCATTCAAGGCAAATATATCATTGTCGAACCCGAAGAAATCAGGAATATTTAAACCTCGCGTTTCGGGAGGTATCCTGAAAAGTGCCTGACACTGTTGTTTTTGTGGTGTTGGATAACGCAAATTATTCTTATGACAGGGAATACAGTTATTCGGTACCCGAACATCTCGAATCATCCGCTTTGCCCGGCTGCAGAGTGACCGTGCCTTTCAGCGCGGGCAACGGCAGCCGGGTCGGCTTGATTACGGGTTATGCGCCCGGTCTGCCCGGTAAAAAACTGAAGCGCATTATCAGCGTGCTGGATGAAAAACCCTATCTTGACGCGGAAATGCTTGAACTGGTCAAATGGCTGAAAGACAGAACGTTCTGCACCTATTTTGAAGCAGCAAAGGCCATCCTGCCGACCGGTATCAATCTGAAAACAATCGTCAGTTACGCCGTTGCCGCAAAAGAAAATAACACTCTGCCACTGTCGGACGAGGAACGCGCTGTTTTCGAATTTATCGCCCGAAAGGGCAACTATGTAAAAGCCGACAAAGTATGCCGCGCACTCGGCTTGCCGCCCGACTGCGCGGCTTTCAATCTACTGTATAAAAAAGGTCTCTTGCTTCGTAATGTGGACGCTGTTCAACAGGTAGGCGACCAAACAGCGAGGATGGCGAGACTTGTTGACGAGGGCGGTCAGGAAAAAGGCGCGCAGCCGAAACTGACCAAAAAACAGAAATCCATTGTTTCCCTGTTGGAGGATGTAGGGGCGGCCAGCATTAAGGAAATCTGCTATTTTACCGGTTATACGCCTGCCGTTGTTGCCGCCCTTGAAAAAAAGGGCATTATCGAGTATTTTGAAACGCCAATCAGCCGCAGCCGCTTCGCTCAAAACCGGGACGAGGGTTGCCGGGAACCGATTGTTTTAACCAACGAACAGAATCGCGCGCTTGAAAACATGAAAAACCTCTTGGCGAAAGGGCAGGCGGCGGCTTCTCTGCTGTATGGCGTGACCGGCAGCGGGAAAACAAGCGTCTATCTTCGGCTCATTGACGAGGTGCTTGACCAAGGCCGGGACGTGATTGTCATGGTTCCCGAAATCGCGCTGACGCCGCAGGCGCTGACGATATTCAGCAGAAGGTACGGCAGTCAAATCGCGGTTTTCCACTCGGCTCTTCCGGTCGGCGAAAGGGCGGACGAATGGAAACGCGTCAAAAACGCTCAGGCGAAAATCGCCGTCGGGACAAGATCCGCCGTATTCGCGCCTTTTCGCAATCTCGGCCTTATTATCATGGATGAAGAACAGGAGCATACATACAAGTCCGAAAAAAGCCCGCGATACAACGCGCTGGACGTCGCTCGTTTCCGCTGCGCGAAGCATAACGCTCTGCTGGTACTTTCCTCCGCGACACCCAGCATCGAAAGTTATGCCGCGGCAAAAAAAGGCACCTACCAACTCAATACACTCACTAAAAGATACGGTAACGCCTATCTACCGGATGTGGTGACGGTCGATATGCTTGACGACAGCAATATTCGCCCGAATTCCGAAATCAGCACGCCGCTTTTAGAGGAAATGAAGGAGAATCTCGAAGCGGGAAGGCAGTGTATTCTGCTGATTAACAGACGCGGATATCATACTTTCGCCGCCTGCCGTCAATGCAGGCATGTCGTAACCTGCCCTTCATGCAGCATTTCCCTGACCTACCATCGCGCCAACAACCGGCTGATGTGCCATTACTGCGGTTTTTCGCAACCTTATTCCGACATCTGCCCCGAATGCGGAAATCCTGCTATACGCTATTCGGGCTTCGGCACACAGAGAATTGAGGAGGATATTCGCAGCAGTCTGCCAGAAGCGAGAGTGCTGCGCATGGATACGGATTCAACCGTATCACGATTTTCTCATGAAGACAAACTATCGCGGTTTGCGGCGGGCGAATACGATATTCTCCTCGGCACGCAAATGGTCGCGAAAGGTTTTGACTTCGAAAACGTAACACTGGCAGGCGTTATATCGGTAGACCAGCAGCTGAATAACGATGATTTCAGGAGCCTGGAGACGGTATTCTCCCTTCTGACACAAGTGGTCGGCAGATCGGGCAGGGGAAAATTTGCAGGAAAAGCGATTATTCAGACGATGAATCCGCAAAACGAAATCATCGCTATGGCGGCGAAACAGGATTATGAAGCTTTTTATAACAGAGAGATCAAAATCAGGAAAATGCTGATTTATCCTCCGTTCTGCGATATTTGCGCCGTTTGTTTTTCGGGAGCGGAAGAAGCGGCGGTAAAAGCCGCCGCCCAAACTTATTTCGAGCAATTAAAAATCGAGTCCGCACGCCTGAGAGGCGGCATCATCGTTTTGGGGCCGATGCCTGCGCGTGTTGGGAAGGTCAGCAACCAATACAGGTACCGCTTGCTCATCAAATGCAAAAACAACCAGCCGCTGCGCGATATGGTGCGGCAGCTGATATTGAATGTTTCGACGATGCGGACTTTTTCGGCCGTCACGGTTTTTGCTGACATGAATCCAAAGAGTATGTTATAATTATTTATTAACATAAGGAGTTCTCCGAGAATGGCCATCAGAAATATATTAAAAAAAGGCGACGACCTGCTGCTGAAAAAAAGCAGAGAGGTCGATCGGTTCGACGCCCGTCTTGCCATGCTGCTGGACGATATGGCTGATACCATGAGGGCGGAAAACGGCGCCGGACTCGCCGCGGTTCAGGTCGGCGTATTGAAACGGGCCTTTGTCGCGGAGACAGAGAACGGTGTGATCGATATGGTCAACCCGCTGCTGATTTACCGGGAAGGAGTACAGGAAGAGGGAGAAGGCTGCCTTTCGGTCCCCGGCGAATACGGCATTACCTCAAGGCCGGCTGTTGTAAAGGTCAAAGCGCAGGATAGAAAAGGAAAGTGGCATATCTATAAAGCCGAGGGCCTGCGAGCCCGCTGCTTCTGTCATGAAATCGACCATCTTGACGGAATCCTGTTTACAGAGCGGATTATCCGCCGCATTCCCGAGGAAGAATAGGGGAGAAGCAAGATCAAGACTGTATTTATGGGGACGCCCGATTTTGCCGTAGCGGTACTGGATTCGCTGCTTGATGCCGGGCATGATGTCGAGGCGGTTTTCACACAGCCGGACCGTCCGAAAGGCAGAGGTTATGAACCGTCCAAACCGCCCGTAAAAATCGAGGCCGAGAGACACAAGATAGCGGTATTTCAGCCGGAAACGCTGAAAGATGATACAGTTTATCAAGCCATCAACCGCATGCGGCCGGATGTGATCGTCGTCGCCGCCTACGGGAAAATACTGCCCGAAAATCTGCTGAAACTACCGCGTTACGGCTGCATCAATCTGCACGCCTCGCTGCTTCCGCGTTACAGGGGGTCGGCGCCGGTTCAAAACGCGATCATCCGCGGCGAACGCATCAGCGGCGTCACGGCCATGCAGATGGACAAAGGGCTCGACACGGGCGATATGCTTTTCAAGGCCGTTACGGAAATCGGCTGCGACGAGAACGCCGGCGAATTGACAGGGCGGCTGGCTTCGCTTGCGGCCGGATTAATCGTCGATACTTTGCAGGCTGTTTCCGCCAGCCGTTTATGCGCCGTTTCACAGGATCATTCACTCTCGACTTATGCGCCGATGATCACAAGGGAACAGTGCCTTATCGACTGGAATGCTGCCGCATTGGAGATCCATAATCTTATCAGAGGAGTTTACCCTTATTTGACCGCAATAGCGCGATGCGGCGGCACTGATTATAAAGTTCACGCGAGCGCTGTTATCGAAGATTCAGTGCATGCCCAACCCGGCCAGGTGCTGGAAGCCGGACAGCGGCTGATTGTAGCATGCGGAGGGAATACGGCTTTAGAAATCCTGCGTATCCAAACTCCGGGTAAAAAAGTATTACCGGCGCGCGATTTTCTGAAAGGCAGCAGAATGACAACAGGCACAAGGTTTGATAACCGTGCCGAAAAAAATCAAGGAGGTTGTTGATATGGGTGCAATGGGTATGCTCATGGGCTATGATATCTATTTTCTGATACTCGTCATCCCGGCCTTTATTCTGTCGCTGGCTGTCCAATTTTACTTAAAGTCAACATATAGAAAAATGTCTCTTGTCTATAACGCCAGGGGCATAACCGGAGCACAGGCAGCCGCGCAGGTGCTCGCGATGCATGGCGTCGGCAATGTCGGGATCGTCCCGGTAGCCGGTACGCTCAGCGACCATTTCGATCCGAGAACCGGCGTTATCGGCCTTTCTCAGGGGGTTTATGACAGCACTTCGGTTGCGGCGATTGGAATTGCCTGCCATGAAGCAGGCCACGCCGTGCAGCACCAGCAAAATTACG
>Ga0116184_10001001_pt1 | contig 29499 bp, 25 predicted proteins | sample AD_JPNNA5_MetaG_FD_89886 | JGI IMG/M metagenome (GOLD analysis project Ga0116184, IMG submission 89886) | Active sludge microbial communities of municipal wastewater-treating anaerobic digesters from Japan - AD_JPNNA5_MetaG | ecosystem: Engineered > Bioreactor > Anaerobic > Digestate | place... | reverse complement strand
ACCGTCAGCCCGCCCGGGTCCACCGTCCCCCTCGACGGCGGGTGGATCTCGACGACCTCCCCCGGGTGGTCGGTGACGACCGCGATCCGGTTGCCGGCCATCGCGTACCCCCGCGCCCGGTAGCGCTCGAGCTCCGCGGCGTGCGCCGGCGCGTCCACGTACTCCAGCCGCTCCGTGCACCCGAGCAGCACGGGCCGGCCCGTGCCGGCGAAGCGTCGGATCGTGATCCCCACGTCGGCGTTGTTCCCGACCATCTGCAGCGCCCGGCGCGTCGCCCCGGTGGAGACGAAACCCTCGACCCGCGCCCGGTCCCCGCCGTACTCGATCACGAGCGAGTATGCCGAGCCCGTGTCCGAACAGTCTATCAGGGTCAGCCCGCCGGGCTCCTGGTTCTTGCAGAGGAAGCCGGCCTTCCGGCACCGCTCCGCGTGGCAGTCCACGAGACGGGCGGACTGCACGTAGAACCCGGACTGGTAGAGCTCCGCCGGCACCGTCCCCGAGCGCTGCCCGCAGGCGACCGCCCGGCACCGCTCGAAGAGGACATCCACGGCCCGCTGCCGGTGCCCGTTCCACGAGCCGTCCAGGTGGAACCCGTCCTGCCAGCAGTCGACCGCCTGGCAGTCCCGGACGGTCATCCGCTCGATGTCCCCCGCGTCCGGGATGTCGAAGCCGCAGGACCAGTCCCGGACGCCCGGCACCCCGTTCCTCCCCTCGAACCCCGAGCCGGCACGGATCGCGTGGCACTGGTCGAAGAGGAGATCGGCGAACCCGCCGCCCTCGCTCGCACCGGCAAGGTTCATCGAGAAGCCGTGGTGGTAACTCATCTTTGCCGTGCACCTCCGGAACGTGAGGTTCCGCAGGGTCCGGCCCCGCCGCCCCCAGACCATGAAGGCCGCCGTGCACCCGCCCTTCCGTCCGAACGGCAGGAATGTCCGGCCGTCACTCGAGTGCGTGATGTAGACGTCCACGGCGGTGAACCGGTCCGCGCGGCACTCCAGCCCGACGTACCCGAACCCGCCCAGGTTCGCGATCGTCACCCCCGGCGCGTCCACCGCGATCCGGCACGGCTCCTGCCCCGCCACCAGCCGGGTGAGGCCGGGGCCGGCCCCCCGTACCGTCACCCCCTCCGCCGGCCGGAGGTACCGGTTCTTGGCCGCGTTCAACCCGGCGTTTCCGTCGAAGGTTCCCGCCGTCAGGACGACCTCCCGGTCCGGCACGGCGAGCGCCCGTGCGAGCACGGCGACATCGTCCCTCCCCGAGCAGACGACGTCCGCGCCGGCACGGTCCGCCGGCGCGGCGTCGCGGGCGGCGACGACGATCACGGCTCCTCCCGGCGGAGCAGATCCCCGCCCAGGTCGGCGACCCGCGAGAAGAACCGGTCGACCATGCGGGCGATCTCCCGCGCCTCCGCGTCCGTGATCTCCCCGTCCTCCACGGCCTCCCGCCAGGCGGAGACCTCCGCGGCGAAGGCCCGGACCACCCCGGCGAGGGCGGCGGCCTGCCTCGAGCCGAGCCCGGCACCGAGCCGGAACGCGGCGGCGAGGGCGAGCGCGGCGATCGCCCAGTCCGCGTACGGATCAACCTGCACGACGAGCCCCCCGCTCGCGATGAAAGAGGCCGGCGAAGAGGCCGGCCCTCCCAGGTTCCATCATCTCCATCTCCTCCAGGTCCCCCTCTCCCGCCAGGGAGGGTGGGGCGGCGCGGGCAAAGAGCGGCTGCCGGACGGTCCCCCGGAGGCGGTGACGGCGTGGAACCGGGAGACCGGGTCCGCCGGGGGGTCGGAAAACGGTCGGGTCCGTCCCCGGCGCCGGGACGGAAATCCGGCTCTGTTGCCCGCACGAAACCGCCATCCGGGCGGGGATCGGCGGTCCTTCGGCCGGGCATGCCGTCGGACGGGGCGGTCAGGAGACGACGACCGGCGGCCCGTCCGTGCGTCCGTCTGCCCCGCCGGTGACGGTCACGGTCGAGGTGGCGACCGAACTGCCCCACGGGTTCGTCGCGGTGAGCGAGACCTCGTAGGTGCCGGGCCGGCGGAAGACGACGGACGGGCTCTGCATCGAGGTCCAGGCGAACCCGCCGAAGTCCCACCGCCAGGAGGTCGCGTTCGACGACTCGTCCATGCACCGGACGTAGAGCGGTGCGGGGCCCAAGGTCCGGCTCAGGTTGAAGCGTGCGACCGGCGACCGGGGGTCGGGCCCGACCCGGATCAGGGCCGGTTTCGAGACGGTCGCCGACCCGGCCAGGGACCAGACGGTCAGGTTCACGGTGTAGGACCCCGGGGCCGTGTAGGTATGCACCGGGTCCTGCCCCGTGGCGGAGGCGCCGTCGCCGAACTGCCACCACCAGTGGACCGGGGAGCCGGTCGAGTTGCCCGAGAAGGCGACCGCGAACGGGGCGGGCCCCCCGGTCCGGTTCGCCGTGAAGTCGGCCACGACGGCGGGCGACGGGGTCACCGCCGGACCGGTCGCCACCACGCAGTCGTGCCGGGTCGCCGTGCTCGTCGTCCCGTCGCTCCCCGTCACCGTGAGGGAGACCGTGTACCGGCCCGGACGGGTGTAGGTGTGGAGCGGCTCGTGCTCGACCGTGCCCGTCCCGTCGCCGAAGTCCCAGGACCAGGTGACCGCCCCGGAAGAGTAGTCGATGAACCGGAGCGGGAGTGGCGCCGGCCCGGACTGGGTGGACACCCCGAAGGCCGCCCGCGGCGGACCCCCGCCCGCGCCGCGGAGCCGCTCGATCCCGAGGGCCCGGGCGAGTCCGGTTCCGTCGGGCCACCCGTGGCCCCATCCGTCGTCGAAGCCGCCCGGTCCCCGGTCCTGCGCCGTCGCGAAGAGGGCGTCCTTCACCTCCTGGGCGGTCGCGGTTGGTCGCCCGCTCCAGGCGAGCGCGGCGAGACCGGCCACGTGCGGTGCCGACGCGGAGGTGCCGAAGAACCGGCGGCGGCCCGCATCGTAAAAGCCCCACCCGCCGGCCCCCGAGATCAGGTTCCCGTCCGGGCCGGCGACATCCGGCTTTCTCCGCACCTCCGGGGCCGGCCACCGGATCGTCACCGGGCCGCGCGACGAGTAGGGCTCGAGGGCGTCGGGCGTGGCCACGTCGGCCGCCCCCACCGCGACGGCGCCGTGCGCCGCCGGGTGTCCGAAGATCGAGTCCGCCTCGACCAGGTTGACCGGCAGGAGCTTCGCCTGCCCCCCCTGCGCCACGAAGACCTCGAGGGTCCGGGCCTCGCCCGAGTAGAGGGCGACGTTCACCTCGACATCCAGGTCCTCGTCCGGCTCTGCGAAGACGACGGCGATCTCGATCGGGTTCCCCGCCCCCGACTGGGCGTCGTCCGAGAGCGCGAGCAGGCCGGTCGGGTCGCCCCGCCGGTGGATCGCCAGGTCGTAGTCGTTGGACGAGGCCCCCCAGGGGTCGTCCCAGTGGAGGACCACGATCGCATACGCCCCGGAACCGGCAGGGAGCGAGAGGTAGAGCCGCCGTTCCTCCGCCGTCGTCCCGGACGAGAAGTCGTGGATGCTGGTCCCGGGCTCGGGGCAAAACCGGCCCTGGTAGTGGGAATCGGCGAAGTTGGCCGCGGACGATACGTAGAGGACCCCCCGTTCCCGGACGATCCGGTCCACGTGGGTGGCGATCAGGCCGTCCTCGAAGGCCGGCTCCGCCAGGTAGGAGATATCGTCGACGATCACCCGGCACCCCGCGTTCACTAGGGCCGTGATCCCCTCGTTGAACCCGAGCTGGTTGTCGGCCATGTCGTGAAAGTAGAGCTCGGCCTCGGGGGCGATGTCGTGGACGATCTCCAGCATCGCCGTCCCCTCGTCCCCGCCCTGGCGGTTCGAGAGGATGTGGAGGTCCGCCGGCAGGTCACCGCTGTCGCGCGCTTCCTCCCAGGAGTCGACGCCGTCCGAGATGACCCCGACCCGGACCCCCCTGCCGGCATGGCCGAGCGTCGAGCGGAGCCGGTCCGCCAGGAGGAGACCGTCCCCCTCGGTCTGGACCGACCCGGCGTTGACGTGCGGCGGGTCGACCGTCCGGATCGAACGGACGAACGGCCGGGAGGCGAGGTCGGAGAGGTCCGTGGTCGCCACCCACGCCGCGACGACCCCGTGCTCCTCGTCCCGGTTCTCGACCCGCCGGACCAGCGGGTCGACGGCGCTCGTCAGAGAGCCCGCGGTCACCCAGATGTAGACGTGGACCTCCTCCGCACCGGCCCCCCGGGCACCGGAAGTCCCCCGGAGCGCCCTCCGCTCGCGGAGTCCCCGGGCCACCGACTCCCGTGTCTGGCCGGGCAGGCGGGCCGACGGGTCGATCAGCTGGACCAGGTCGGTCGAGAGCTTCGCCCGGGGACCCTCCTTGAAGAGGGCGGGGGGCGGTACCGCGCCGACGGCGCCGTCTGCCGGGTGGTGCTCGTTCTGGGCTGCAGCCAGGCAGGGGACCGCGACTGCCAGGAGGAGGAGCGCGAGGAGCAGGAGGGGGAGGCGGGGCATGCGGGACACTCACCAGGTGGGTTCGTACAGGGAGACTGTAGCGGACACCCGGTTGAACCTGTCGGTTCGTCGCAGGGGAGGGGGACGGAGGGGGTGTTACCCCACCACCAGGACGGGCGGCCCCCGCACCGCACCCCCGGCACCCGCCCCGGGGTCGGTCACGGTGACCGTGCCGGCCGCAGACGAGGACCCGTGGGCGTTCGTGGCGATCAGCCGGACCGTGTAGGTGCCGGGCCGGCGGAAGACGACGGAGGGACTCTGCATCGAGGTCCAGGCGAGCCCCCCGAACTCCCAGCGCCAGGAGGTCGCGTTCGACGATCTGTCCGTGCACCGGACGTAGAGCGGTGCGGGGCCGGAGGTACGGCTCAGGGTGAAGTCCGCGACCGGCCGGCGCGGGTCCGAGAGGACCGAAACCAGGCCATGCTTCGTCATCGCGTCCGATCCGCCCTCACCGAAGACGGTCAGGGTGACGTCGTAGATCCCCGGGCGCTGGTAGAGATGGACCGGGTTCTGCTCGACGCTGCCGGTGCCGTCGCCGAACTGCCACCACCAGTACCCGGGTGAACCGGTGGATGCGTCCGTGAACCCGACGGCGAACGGGGCGGGTCCCTCCGTCTGGTTCGCCGTGAAGTCCGCGACCGGGACGGAGGGCCGCAGGATGGAGAGGGCGGAGACGGAGACGAACCGTGCCCTGGTGGCGTTCGCCTTCTCACCCGACCGGCCCGTGACGGCGAGAGAGACCGTGTACTCCCCGTTCTTCGTGTAGGTATGAACCGGATGCTGCTCCCCGGACCCGGACCCGTCGCCGAACGACCAGGACCAGGAGGTGGCCCCGCTCGACTCGTCCCGGAAGACGACCGTGAGCGGTGGCGCGCCGCGCACGGGGCTCGCCCCGAAGGCGGCGATGAGCGCGTCCTCGGGGTAGGAACGGGGGACGAATCGCTGGACGCGATCGGCGATGGAGTCGACGACGAGGACCCGCCCGTCGGGAGCGACGGCGACCCCCGCCGGGCGGTAGAACTGCCCGATGCCGGTCCCCTCGGAACCCCACTGCAGGAGGTATCCCCCGTCCGGTCTGAAGCCCTGGACCCGGTGGTTGTTGGAGTCGCAGACGAAGACGGTGCCGTCGCTTCCCACCGCCACCCCGGCGGGGCCGGCGAACTGCCGGTCGCCCTTCCCGGCGGTGCCCCACGAGCCGGTGCACACCCCGTCAAAGGAGAAGCGCAGGACCCGGTTCGAGGACGGGTCGGTCACCAGGAGGGCCCCGTGCCGGTCGTCGACCGCGATCCCGGCGGGGCCGGCAAACTGGCCCTCGCCCGTGCCCGCGCTGCCCATCTTCGTCAGGAAGGACCCGGACGGGGAGAAGACCTGCACCCGCCGGTTGTTGCGGTCGGTCACGAAGACCGTCCCCGATGCGTTCACCGCGATCCCGGCGGGGCACTGGAACCGCCCCTCCCCGAGACCGATGCTGCCCCAGCTGGTGACGAACTCCCCGTTCGACCTGAACTTCTGCACCCGGTGGTTCTGCGTATCCGCCACGTAGACGTTCGACGCGGCGTCGACGGCGATCCCGAGGGGCGCGTTGAACTGTCCCTCCACCTGGCCGTACGAGCCCCACTGCCGGAGGAACGCCCCCGAAACGTTGAAGACCTGGACGCGGTGGTTGCCCGTGTCGAGTACATAGACGGTGCCATCGGGACCGATCGCGATCCCCTGGGGGCCGGAGAACTGTCCGGGAGAGGTGCCGAACGAACCCCACTGCCCGGCATAGGTCGCGCCGGCATCCGCGCCGGGATCGATCGCCCCGGCGGGAAGGAGGCAGAGGGCGATCGCCAGTACCGGGATCAGGAGCGGTCTTCGTTTCATGACATACCTCCACGGTCTGATCTGCATCGATCCGGTCGGTGGATAAACGTTCGTACGAGAGGGAGACCGGACCGGGGCCCCGACGGGCCACGGGGAGGGACGCTCAGGGGGAGGGGGCACCGGCGGCCCGGCCCAGCGCGAAGGCCAGCCGGTTCACCTCCACCGTCTTCGGTGGGACGGACCGCTCGATCGCCGCGAGGAGCGAGGACTCCCGCAGGGGGAGGTGGTGGGACGAGGCCCCGATCAGCACCACGTTCTGGGCGAGCTCGGACCCCGCCTCCCGGGCGAGGGCCGCCGTATCGATGGCGAGCGGCCGGAACGGGGCGAGCCGGGCCAGGCACTCGTCGGACGTCGGCATCGGGAGGCCCTGGGAGAAGACCGTGGTCGGGGTGATGATCCCCGTGCTGGTGACCACGCGACCCCCGGGGCGGAGAAAGTGGAGGTAGCGGACCGCCTCGAGGAGGTCGAAGGCGATCAGGAGATCGGCCGTGCCCGGATCGACCAGGGGACCGTACCGGCCGTCGATCCGGAGGTGACACTCGACCGAGCCCCCCCGCTGGGCCATGCCGTGGGTCTCGGCCCCGCGGACGGACCGGCCCTCCTCGAGGGTCGCCCGGCCCAGGATGTTGGAGGCGAGGATCGTCCCCTGCCCCCCGACCCCGACGATCAGAAGGTCGAAGCTCATGCGCCACCCCCCGACGGGGCCGCCGGTGCGGGCGGGCGGGACTCCTTCCCGATCGCCCCCTCGGGGCAGAGCGAGGCGCAGACCCCGCACCCCGAGCAGAGGTCGGTGATGGAAGCCTTCTTCCCCTCGAACGCGATCGCCGGGCAACCGAAGCGGAGGCAGGTCCGGCAGCCCGAGCAGGCCGACGGATCGACCTCGAGACGGGGGCGCTTCACCCGCGCCCGCCTCTCGACGATCACGCAGGGCTTCTTCGCGATCACCACCCGGACGCCCTTTTTCGCCCGCACCTCGCGGAGTGTCGCGATCAGGCCGGGCAGGTCGTACGGGTCCACGGTCTCGACCCATTCCACCCCGCAGGCCCGGCAGAGCGCCTCGAGCGAGACCTTCGGGCGCTCCTCGCCGGTCGCCGTCACCCCCGTCGTCGGGTTCGGCTGGTGGCCGGTCATCGCCGTCACCCGGTTGTCCAGGATCACCAGGACCATGTTCGCGCCGTTGTAGACCGCGTTCACGAGCCCCGGCAGGCCCGTGTGCAGGAAGGTCGAGTCCCCGATCGTCGCGACGACGTCCCCGCCGACGGTCTGGGCGATCCCCGAGCCGATCGTGATCGACGCCCCCATGCAGATCGTGGTGTCGACCGTCCCGAGCTGGAGCCCGAGGGTGTAGCAGCCGATGTCCGAGGGAAAGATCCCCTCGCGGAAGACCCTCTTCATCGCGTAGAAGACCGCCCGGTGCATGCAGCCCGCACAGAGGATCGGGGGCCGGGGGGGGAGGCCCTCGACGGGAGCGGGGGGTGCCGGGGGCGCCTTTTCGACGAAACCCGCGGACGCCAGCGCCGCCCGCACGAGTGCGGGCGAGAGCTCGCCCTCGCCCGGCACGTGGCCCGTCCGCTTGCCGTAGACCGGGACGGAGCCCGCCGCCCTCTTCACCTCGTCCTCGAGCACGGGCGCCCCCTCCTCGACGACGAGCACCTCCTCGTGCTCGAGGCAGAAGGACTGGAGCTGCCCGGGGTCGACCGGGTAGGCCCGGACGACGAAGAGCGAGACGCCGTCGGGGAGCACCTCCCGGACGTACTCGGCCGCCACCCCGCCCGCGACCACCGCCCGGCATCCCCGGATCTCGCCCGTGTTGAGGCCGAGGCCGGCCAGGCGGGCCCGGACGACCGCCTGCTTCTCGTTCAGCCGGCGGTGGAGGACCCGGGTATGCGCCGGGACCACCACGTACTGCCGGGGGTCGCGGACGAAGGCCGGCTCCCGGTGCACGGACGGGACCGGGCCGAGCTCGACGTCCGCCTTCGAGTGGCAGATCCGGGTCGTCGGCCGGAAGAGGACCGGCAGGCCGAACTCCTCCGAGAGGGCGAAGGCGTCGCGGAGCATCGCGTGCGCCTCCTCGATCGTCCCCGGGTCGAGGCAGGGGAGGCCCGCCATCGCCGCGTAGAGCCGGCTGTCCTGCTCGTTCTGGGACGAGTGCGCGAACGGATCGTCGGCGGAGAGCACGACGAAGCCCCCCGTGACGCCGGTGTAGGCCGAGGTCATCAGGGGGTCGGCGGCCACGTTCAGGCCGACATGCTTGGTCGTGAAGAGGGCGCGGACGCCGCACCACGCGGCGGCGAGCGCGTTCTCGAACGCGACCTTCTCGTTGGTCGACCACTCCACGTGGACCCCCTCGGGCCGTCGGGCCCGGAGCAGGTCGATCACCTCGGACGAGGGCGTGCCCGGGTAGCCGGCCACGAAGCCCACCCCGCCCTCCAGGGCGGCGTGGGCGATCGCCTCGTTGCCCAGCAGATACTGTCTCGCCATGATCCACTCCCGCATCGGGCCGCCCGCGCGTCAGGGGTTCCGGATACCGGCGCGGCCCGTTCATCTCTATTTATCGGTCAAGGATACAAAGGCGTCTGTCCCGGGGCCATCGATAATCTATAAGAACTCGGAGGGGTCACGCTCTAGGGTAATCCCAGCGGGCCCGTAGCATAGCCAGGTGGTGCGCCCGGCTGATAACCGGGAGGCCATGAGTTCGAATCTCATCGGGCCCATGCACGTCTTGTTTTTATTCATTCCCCTGCAATCTCTTCTCATGGAGCGTTCATTCCTGGTCGTCCTCGCGATCGGTGTCGCGGTGGCGGCGGGGCTTGCCCTGGTATCGCCGTTCTTCTCGCTCATCGCCCTGATCATCGTCGGGGTGGTGCTGATGGTGATCTGGATCGGGAGCGATACGCGCGACCTGCCCGACGTGCAGGTCGACTTCTCCGAGGACGGGCACGCCGTCATCGTCGAGAACAAGGGGAACGCCCCGGCGCAGGGGGTCCACGTCTCGCTCGTCCCGATCGGCCTCGAGGCCGACGTCCCGTCCCTCGCCCCCGATGAGGCCCACCCGGTGCCGCTCGCCGGGCAGGTGGCGGAGGCGAAGGCGATCATCACCTACCAGAACGGTTCGGGCCAGACGTTCCGGCGGACCATGGTGATCTCGGTCCTCCACTCCTCGGAGGACCTGTTCCGACCCGCCTTCGCCCTCTTCCGCTGGAAGTAGCACGAAGAGGACGCGTCCGTCATCCCCGGATGAACTCCAGGGTGGTCCTGAGGGCAGCAAGGAGCGCCTCCTGCCCCTCCAGGTACTGCCGGAGCGCCCGGTAGAGCATCACGAGGAGTTCGGGGCCGTAGATGCCGAGCGCCTCCTCCGCCGAGATGGGGGCCAGGTAGCTGTCGACGAGCACGGTGTCGTTCGAGTACATCAGCTCGGCGAAGGTCCCGTCGTGGCGGAGCACGCAGAACTGGTCCGTCACCGCCTTGCCGGGATCGTCGGGCCGAAAGGCCATCGGCTCGCCACGGGCGAGGAGGAGCATCCTCTGCGGAAAGTAGGCCTGGTCGAAGAGCTCGCCCGAGCCGTCCACCTTGCCGCGCGCCATCACCTCGAGCCCGGCGATCGGCACGATCCGGGCTGCAGTCGCACCCATCCGGGCGAGCAGTGCCGCCTCCTCCTGCCGCACCCGCCCGGACTCCTCGTTGATCGCCTCGGCGTTCGAGCGGATCAGCGCCTCCAGGGCGGCGAACCCGCGGTCGATCTCGTCGGTCGTCATGCCAGATCGATCGGCGGGCCGGGACATCAGCCTTCTCCCCCCGCGGAGGGCCGGCGGACCCTCCCCGCCTCTTTTATCCGGGGAGAGGACCACACTGTATCCATGATGCGGGTCGGGCTCCTCGGGTGCGGCAACATCGGGCACCTGATCGCGTCGCACGCCGAACGCTTCTCGGTCGCAGCCCTCTACGACCAGGACCCCGACCGCGCCCGCGAACTGGCGGACGCGACCGGTGGGACCGCGTACGACTCGTTCGAGGCGTTCGTCGCCGCCGACGTCGACCTGATCGTCGAGGCCGCCTCGGTCCGGGCCGTCCGGGCCCACGGAGAGGCCGTGCTCGGGGCCGGCAAGGACCTCGTCGTGATGTCGGTCGGCGCACTCTCCGACGCGGCGTTCCTCGAGCGGCTCCGCACGGCGGCGATCGCCCACCGGCGGCGGGTCTACATCCCGAGCGGGGCGGTGATGGGCCTCGACAACCTGAAGGTCGGCCGGATCGGGGGGATCGACCGGGTGGTCCTCAGGACCACCAAGCACCCGGACTCCCTCGGTCTCCCGGTCACCGGGCGGACCCTGGTCTTCCAGGGCCGGGCGGACGACTGCGTCCAGGCGTTCCCGAAGAACATCAACGTCTCCGTCGCGATCGCCCTGGCGGCGGGACAGGAGGTGCAGGTGGAGCTCTGGGCGGACCCCGCCGTCGACCGGAACGTCCACGAGATCGTCGCGGAGGGGGCCTTCGGGGATGCCTACATCCGGGTCCGGAACGTCCCGAGCCCGGACAACCCGGCCACCTCGTACCTGGCCGCCCTCTCCATCCTGATCCTGCTCCGTGACCTCGCCGACCCGATCCGGGTGGGGACGTGACCGCGGTCCCCCTCTCCCGGCTCCTCGCCTTCATCGAGGAGGACGCCCCCTTCGGGGACGTGACGACGGAGGCCGTGCTCGATGACGGGGCGTGCGAGGCCCGGCTCCGCTTCCGGGAGGCGGGGGTGGCCGCCGGCCTCGCCGAGGCGACCGCGCTCTTCTCGCATTACGGGGTCACGGTGACCCCCCTCGCCGCCGACGGTGAGCGGGTCGGGGCGGGCGCCGTGGTGCTCCGGCTCGAGGGGCCGATCCGTGCGGTCCTGCTCGTCGAGCGGACCGCGCTCAACCTGGTCGGGCGGATGGCCGGGATCGCGACCGCCACCGCCCGGTACGTGGCCCTCGCCCGCGCCGCCCATCCCGGCGTCCGGGTGGCGGCGACCCGCAAGACCGCGCCGGGCCTCCGCCTGCTCGACAAGCGGGCGGTCGTCCTGGGCGGCGGCGACCCCCACCGGTACACCCTCTCGGACGCGGTCCTCGTCAAGGACAACCACCTGGCGCTCGTCGGGATCGAGGAGGCAGTACGCCGGGCCCGGGCCGGCTCGGCCTACCGGGTGGTCGAGGTGGAGGTGGAGACCGCGGACGAGGCGGTGCGCGCGGCACGGGCCGGGGCCGGGATCGTGATGCTGGACAACATGACCCCGGACGGCGTGCGGGAGGCCCTCGCCGCCCTCGCGGCGGCCGGGCTCCGGGAACGGGTGACCGTCGAGGTCTCGGGCGGGATCACCGAGGAGACGGTCGGTACGTATGCAGCCCTCGGGGTCGACATCATCAGCGTCGGGGCGCTCACCCACTCCGTCCGGGCGCTCGATCTCACCCTCGAGGTCGTTGCGCCGCGACAGGCGGATTGAAGAGGGAACAGGGCCGTACAGGACTCATGGACGATGTCCGACCGATCCGTCACCTCCCCCCCGGCGACGAGGTCCGCGTCTGTCCCGACTGCGGATACACCCGGGGGTTCCATCTCACCCTGCTCCCCGGCGACGCGGACGCCCGCCCGGTCGTCCTCTGCTGCCCCGAGTGCGGGGCCCGGTTCGATCCCGGCTGGCGGGTCCGGCTGTAGCCTGGTCGTGCACGGACCGCTGGCGATCGATGCGGGCGATCTGGCGGACCTGGTCGCCCGCCTGGACCCGGCCCGGATCACGGTGGCCGGGGTGATGGCCCGGTGCGCGGCGGAGGAGCATGGCCTGGCCGCCTGCTGGACCGCGGAGCGACCGTCGGCGGTCCTCGGACGGGACCCGGACGCGGTGCTCGTGAACCGGGGGCGCGACCCGGTCTCCGGGCGCGTCTTCGGCGAGGAGGTCGCCCGCCGTCTCGACCGGCCGCTCGTCCATCTCGAGTGCGCGGACCGGGTCGTGATCGCCTGGAACGGGGCCGACGGGCGGCCCCTCGCCCGCCGGCTCGGGTGGCCCCTCGAGGAGCACCGGGCCGTACCGGCGGCGACGGGCGGAAATTGCCGGACGATCCGGGGGTGCCGGCCCGGGGACCCGGTGATGGTGGACGGGATCGTGGTCGGGCGTGCGACCGCCTCCGAGGTCCGCCTCGTCTCGGACGGGGAGACGATCCTCGCGGAGGCGGGGTGCACGCTCCGGGCCCACGGGGTCGAGAAGCTCCGGCGGCGCGGGCCGATCCACCTCTCCGGCGCCTGGTGCACGGCCGGCACGCTCCGGGACGCCCGGCCGCGAAGGGGAGGGAGGCGCCCGAGGACCGGGCGCGTCCTGGTCCTCGACCACGACGCGGTCGCCCTCTACCGCGGGCTCGACGGTGACGTCTGCGGCGTCCTCGCGGTCGGTGACGACACGACGGCCGCCCTCCTCCACCTGGGTGTCCACCTGGACCTCCCGGTCTTCGGGGTCACCGACGGGGACGGGGACGGCCTGGTCGCCGGGGAGGGGGCCCCGGGGTCGGTCGTGGTCCGGACGAACGGGGAGCGGGACGACGAGCTGGGACGGGAGCTCGCCGGGCGCCTGGACGGCGGGCCGGTCGACTGGGACCGGTTCGTCGCCGACCTCCTCCGGTATCTCGGGGACCGGGTCCGGGTGGTGGGATGAACGGCGGCCGGATGGACTGCGCGGGCTGCAAGGGGAGGGGCCTCTGCGGCCTTTCGCGCTGCCCGATCACGGCCCGGTTCCGCGCGCGGGTCAATAGCCGGCCGGTCAGTGACTACATGGGCGCGGCGCCCTCCGTCTTCGTCGGCTCGTACGGCTACCCGGCGGTCCAGGGCGGTCCCCTCCTCCTCGCCGACGAGGACCGGCCGCCGGCCTGGCTTGCCCGGGGGCTCACCATCGACGACGTGGTGGACCTCCGGGCCTCCGCGATCGCGGCACGGGCCCCGGTCCCGCGGGTCCGGGAGGCGATCGCCGAGGTCGCCCTCTCGGCTCGACCGGTCGACGTCGAGGTCGCGTTCGCCCGCCCGGTCGACTTCGATATCCGGTTCGACGGCGTCCTCACCCCGGTGGGGCGGTCCGGGCCCGTCCGCGACCTCGACGTCCTGGACAACCCGGTCGTCCCCCGGGCGGTCGACCGGGTCACCTCCGATTCCGACCTCTCCGCGTCGGAGGGGCTCGCCGAGCTCTACCGTGCCGACGTGGACGTCTACCACCTGGCGAACCTCCTCTCCGCCGGCGTCCTCGGACGGCGGCGGCGAGTGGTCCCCACCCGGTGGGCGATCACCGCAGTCGACGACACGCTCGGAAGGGCGCAGAAACAGGAGCTCGTGCGGTATCCATCGGTCGAGGAGGTACTCGTCTTCTCCCACACCCTCTACGGGAATACGATCGCCGTCCTGCTCGCCCCCGGGGGCTGGCAGTTCGAGATGATCGAGCGGTGGCGGGCCCACAGCCTCTGGACCCACGACCAGGACGCCGTGACGGTGGACGGGGAGGGGAAGCGCCCGTCCGGGTACTCCCCGATCGCCGGGGCCTACTACTCGGCCCGCCTCGCCGTGACCGACCACCTGGTCTCGGTCCGGCGGCAGGCCCGGGCCCTCGTACTCCGCTCGGTGACGGGCGAGTACTGGGCCCCGCTCGGGACCTGGGTCGTCCGCGAGGCGGCGCTCGCGGCGATACGCTCGCCCCCCGAGCGCTACGCGACCCTCGCCGAGGGGGCGGCGGCACTCGACCGCCACTACGGGGACGGTTCATGGCGGGAGAAGTCCTCGCTCCTGCCGCGGATGCGGGCCGAGCGGACGCTCAGCGACTTCTTCTGACCGCCCCCTCGTCCGGGTCGGGCACTAAGGTAGTCAATAATACCTGACAAAAAGTAAGGTTTATGTTACATCATCGCCCACCTCGATCGGGACCTGCGAACCCCCCGTCTTCGGGCGACCGTGCGGGCATCCGTCCGCGTCGCCCGGGGAGGAGGTGAATCGGCAGGGGAGACCCGACCATGATGCGGACCGCGAACAGGTGCACGGAGAGAGATGAGATGACCACGACCACGCCGCGGTACCCCGGACTGCTCGCCCTCCTGGTCGCCGGGCTGCTCGCCTGCGGTATCTGCGTCGCCGGATGCTCGGAGACCCCGTCCGGAACCACCAGCCCCGTGGCGGTGGGGACCGGGGACGGGACACCGGAGGGCGTCCTTTCGTCATCCACCGCGAACGCCACGGACCTTCACGCACCCGGCATCTCCCCCCCGCCGGGTGCGTCCCCGCACGGCGCGCCACCCGGGGGGAACCCCGGCGCCGGGCTCCGTCCGAACGGGACACCGCCCGACGGCCCGCCGCCATCCGGACTGCATCCGAACGGGACGCCACCGGACGGGACCATTCCGGGCAGGGGGCCGCCGGGAGACGCCGGCGGCGTCCCCCCCGCGGACCGGTGAACCACCACGCCGGACCGTGCACCCCGACCGTCGCCACACCTCCGGCCCGGGATCGGATCGACGACTTTTTTGTTGACCAGGACGAACGGTCTGCCATGGCGATCGACGTCCACGACGCGGCCCTCGGCGCCCTGGTGGGGCTCGCGGTGGGAGACGCTCTCGGAGCGCCGGTCGAGTTCCTGAAACCGGGCAGCTTCGACCCGATCACCGGGTACCGCCAGGGGGGGGTGATGAACCTGCCCGCCGGGTGCTGGACCGACGACACGGCCCTCGCCCTCTGCGTGGCCGAGAGCCTGATCGCGTGCGGCGGTCTCGACCCCGAGGACCAGCTCCGTCGCTACGTCCGCTACTGGCGGGAGGGGTACCAGGCCCCGACGGGGGTCTGCCTCGACATCGGCACGACGACCCGGCGCGCACTGGAGGCCTATCTCCGAACCGGTGCGACGGTCGCGGGACCGGTCGCGGGACTCACCCCCGGCAACGGGTCTCTCATGCGCCTCGCTCCGATCCCGGTCTTCTGGGCGATGGACCCGGCCCGGGCGGTCGAGGCGGCCGCCACAATGAGCCGGACCACCCACGCATCCCCCGAGTCGGTGGACGCCTGCCGGTACCTGGCCGCCCTCCTGGTGGGGGCCTTCCACGGGGCGGAAAAGGACGAGCTGACTGCACCGCTCTACTCCCCGGTGCCCGGGTTCTGGGACGACCGGCCGCTCTGCCCCGCCATCGCCCGGGTAGCGGCGGGTTCGTTCCTCGAGCGGGAACCCCCCGCGATCCGGGCGGGGGGAGGCGCCGTCGACTGCCTCGAGGCGGCGCTCTGGGCGTTCTCCCGCGGGAGGTCGTTCAAAGAGGTCGTCCTCGCGGCCGTCAACCTGGGCGAGGACGCCGATACGGCCGGCGCCGTCGCCGGGCAGCTCGCCGGCGCCTGCTACGGCCACCTGGGGATCCCGTCCGCCTGGCGCGAGGGGCTCCTCCGGCACCGGGACCTGGTCTCGACCGGGATGCGCCTGGTGGTCGCCGGTACCCGGGCCGCCCTCGGGCTCGGCCCGGCGGATCCGGCGGTGGCGAACGGGGTCCCGCGGCGCGGCCGGTGGTGAGGGAGCAGACCGTCCTTCACCCCCGACTCCCCTGCCCGGACCCGTCTTTCGGGGCGATCCTCTCCTTCATGCGCGGACTTTGTCGCGAGGGACCGGGAGACGACCGGTACGCGGAACACCTCCTTGCCCTGCTCGCTCTCCCCGCGGGTCGCCGATATGGGCCCGGGGGGCGGGGTTCACGGCGGTCGACCGGGGATCGGAGTTCCTCCGGGGGCTCGCCTACCGGCGCAACCTGCTCGTACCGGGTGGCCTGGTGGTCGTCCCGGGGCTATCCCGGCTCGTCGATGGCCCACGGGGAGGGAGGAGCCGGTCCGGGAGGTGGAGGAGAAGATGCATCTTTCTGCAGCCCATCCCCCCGCCTCCGTCCAGGCCTTCTCCCTGATGCGGCGCGGCGACTAGAGCGCCCCGAAGAGCCGGACGACGTCCGCGAAGTCGATCCTGCCGTTCCCGTTCCGGTCGAAGGCGGCGATCGGCTCGTTCGCGGCGATCCAGTCCATCCGGTTGAAGAGGAGGACCACGTCCGCGAAGTCGGCCCTCCCGTTGCCGTTCACGTCCTCGACGATGCCGTCCCCGTCCAGGTCACCGGGCCGCCCCGAACCGCCCGGGACCGGGAGGAGGGTGGCGGGCAGGGGGAACCGGCCCGGCTTCGGCACGAGGTCGCCGGTCCAGAGCCCCCAGTGGGGCCCCACCCCGCCGGGCTCCGCCGTCTTCCACGCCTCGTCGAAGGCGGAGAAGTAGAAGTACGGCACCCCGCGAGCGTCGAGGAGCGCCGTCGTCTCGTGGAGGTACCGCACTGCGTTCTCCGCCGAGGGGACCGCCCGGCCCTGCGGCGCGCCCGCATCGGGCCAGCCGAGCTCGCCGATCACCACCGTCCGCCCGCCGGCGACGGCGGCCACCGACTCCCACGCGGCGAGGGTACGGGCCGGGGCCGCCCCGATCTCGGACCCCTCCCAGAACGGATAGACGTGCACGACGAGGAGGTCCGAGGCCTCGACGACCGCCGGGTGGGCGAGCAGCTGCGCGTAGCCGTCCGCGGTCGCCACCGGCACCCCGGGGACCTCCCGGCGGATCCATTCCAGGTAGGTGACGATGTCCCGTTCCGAGAGGTCGCCCCGGAGCAGGCACTCGCTCCCGACGATGAGGAAGTCCGCATCCCCCGCCCGACCTGACCCGACGAGGGCGAGCAGGGCGCGCCGGTTCGCCGCCGGGTCCGCGGTGAGCCAGGCACCGACCGCCGCCTTCCGGCCGAGGGCGTGCGCCGTCGCCCCGAACCGCTCCAGCCCGCCGTCGACGCCGTAGGAACGGAGCCAGGTGGTGCGGGGTGCGACGACGGAGAGCCGTCCCCGGAGGACGTCGGGGGAGAGGACCGTCTCCCCGGGCCGTTCGCCGTTCAGGTACGGCCCGACGCAGAGCCCCACGAGCTCGGTCCCGTTCCGGGCGAAGGAGGGGGCGGGCCGCGGCGCCGGCGCCGGGCGGGCGCGTTCATCGCAGGGATACGCGGCGAGGACGGTCGGCAGGGTGGACGCCCCGGCGAGCGCCGGAGGGACCACCCCGCGGGGGAGGAGGTACGCGGCGAAACGGGTGGATGCCAGGTCGTTGCCCCCCGTGGCGAAGGTGGCGTTCCAGAACCCGTCGGACCGGATCGGGGTGAGGGGCTCCGCCCACGTCGGTTTCGGGCCCCACCACCGCCCGTCCACCTGGACGTAGAGGACCACGCACCAGTCATCGGGGTCCACGTCCCCGACCACCCCGGAGACCCAGTCCCGGGTGCTCCCCGGGGGCGGGACGGAGAGGAGGCCGATCGAGGGGTCGGCCGGTACCGACGGGGAGAGGAGCAGGAGGAGGAGAACGGAGAGGAGAAGGCCGGCGGTGCGTGGCATGGTGCGCGGGTAGACCTTGGGATATTTATGTTTTTCCAAAAATATTCCGAACACTACGGCGGTCCGTCCCGTCCTCCAGGGCGGGGCGGGGAGAGGCCGAGCAGGTCCGCCGCTGCCCGGATGAGGGCCTCGACCGCGCGGGCCGTCCGCGCGACGAGCGCCACGTCGACCCGGTCGAGGGTATCGGCCGGGGTATGGAGCACGGCGTCAAGGACGTCCGGCGGGGCGGCGGTCGAGACGGCCATGCCCGGGACGCCCCCCATGCAGAAGACCATGTGGTCGCCCCCGGGCCAGGGGTCGACCCTGACGAGGTCGGGGTGGCGGGCGAGGACCTCGAGGGCCCCGGATTCGAGGGCGGGGGGGCACGCGAAGAACGCGAGGCTGGCAGGATGTCCCGCGAGGCCGATGCCGTCCAGGTTGACCACCAGCCGGACCCGGGCGGGGTCGAGATGGCCGGCCCCGATGTAGGCGACCTCTCCCGGCGCCGCGTAATGCTCCTCGCCGTTGAAGCAGGTGAACTCCAGGGGGCAGGGGGGATCGGCGGCAAACCGCTCGGCGAGCGCGAGCAGGACCGCGAGGCCGGTCGCGTTGTCGAGCGCACCGGGGGTGAGGTGCTTCGTGTCGAGGTGCGCCGAGACGACGATGCACGGCCCGTCGCCGCCGATCCGTCCGATCACGTCCGCCGCCTCGACCGGTAAGGAGACGGTCCCGATGGCGAGCCGGGCCGGTTCGTCCCCGCAGGAGAGGAGGCGGGCCCCTGCCACCGGCCCGACGGTGCACGAGGGGATGCCGAACGACCCGTCGATGATCACGGGCACGGGGAAGTCCAGGCGGGGCGAGACCGTGATGACGGCGGCAGGACCCATGGCCCTCAGCCGGCGGACGCGGGCCCGCACCGCCTCGTCCGAAAAGAACGGGAACTCCTCCGGCATCCAGGGTGCCACCGTGAGGGGGCCGTGGAGGACGACGATCCTCCCGGCCCCATCGAGGGTTGCGAGCCCCTCGTCCGAAGAGGCCGCGACGACCCCCGCCTCGACGTCGCAGGGCAGGCTGTACGGGTTCGCCACCCCGACGAGCCCGTCCTCGCCGCACCGGAGAAAGACCCGTTCCGCCCGCCAGTCCTCGCAGGAGAAGGCGAGCCGTTCGACCCCGCACCCGGCATCGCGGAGGACGCCGCCGAGGTACGCCTCCAGGTGGCGGTTCGGTTCGGAGCCCGTCGGCCGCTCGCCGATGGCGGCGATCGCAGCGAGGTGCCGCCGGACGAGGTCCCCGGGTCCGCCCGGCCCGGTATGGGGCGTCATGGCAGGGGGTCGGGCCGGGGTCCGCCGTTCCCGTTCCGGGTTGCCTGTGCCCGGTACCGCGCGATCAGGCTCTCCAGGGTCTCCACCTCGTCGATCCCCTTGTCCTCCCGGACCCGGACGAAGCGGGGGAAGCGGAGGGCGTAGCCGCTCGCATAGTTGGGGCTCGCCTGGATCTCGGAGTAGCCGACCTCGAAGACCACCCGTGGCTCCAGGATCACCGAGGCCCCCGACTCGGCGATCACCAGATCCCGGAAGAGGGCATGGAGCGTCGTCAGGTCCTCGTCGGTCATGCCCGTGGCGACCCGCCCCACGGGGAGGAGGCGACCCCCGTCCTGGACCGCCAGCTCGTACGTCCCGAAGGTGCCGGCCCGCCGGCCCTCGCCCCACCCCGCGCCGACGACGGCAAGGTCGAGGGTCTCGGCCTCGGGCTTGATCTTAACCCAGGCCCGGCCCCGCGCCCCGGGGGTATAGGGCGCGCCGGGGACCTTCAGCATCACCCCCTCGTGCCCCTCGGCGAGCGCGCGCTCGTAGACGGCCCGGACGCTCTCTTCATCGCCGAGCACCTGCTGGGGCGCGAGGTGTTCGGCGAGGACCTGCTCGAGGCGGGCCCGCCGCTCGGCGAGCGGGCGGTCGAGCAGGGACTCGCCCCCGGCCCAGAGGCAGTCGAAGACACGCGGCACGAGCGCGATCGCCTCGCGCGCCTCCGCGACCCCGTGCTTGCGCCGGAACCGGCGGAGGACGGTCTGGAACGGGAGCGGGCGCCCGTCGGGACCGACGGCCACCACCTCGGCGTCCAGGATGACGTCGGTCCGTGTCGCGCCGAGGAGGGCCTCGACCACCTCGGGGAGGGCGTGGGTCACCTCCTCGAGCCGGCGCGACCAGCACCGGCCGATGCCGCCGCTCCGGTGGAACTGGATCCGCGAGCCGTCGTACTTGTACTCCACCGCGACCGGGCCGAAGTCCGCGAGCTGCTGGGCGATCGTCCCCTGCTGGGCGAGCATCAGGCGGACCGGCCGGAACGGGACGATGGAGACCGCGCCGAGCGCCTCCGGCCCCTCCCGGGCGAGGAGGGCGACCTCGCCGAGGTCGTTCTTCACCTGCTGGGCGTGCTCGACGAGGGCGGGGTCGACCCCGGAGGCGAGGGCGATCGCATCGCGGACCGTCCCCTCGCCGATGCCGATCCGGAGCTCCGCGAGGACGAGCCGGGCGAAGTAGCGGGCCTCGACCGGGGTCATCGAACCGAACCCCTGCCGGAGGAGGCGCATCTTCGCCTGCTGCGACTGGGGTCCGGCGGTCGAGGCGACGCGGACGAGGAGGGCATGCACCTCGGCGAGCGTCATCGACTCGGAGAAGAACGATGACTGCTGGCGGTGCGCGAGGAGGCGCTCGACGGCGACCCCGGGGTCGCCGGTCTCGTTCACGAGCCGGACGACGTCGGCCTTCTTCCGGCCCGCGACGTAGGCGACCGCCTCGTAGAGGAGGTTCGGGCCGATCCCGAGCTTCTCGGCGGACCAGTCCGGAAAGACCCGGCCCTGGACGAACCGGACGAAGACCGGGAGCTCCACGTCGTCGAGCCCGGGGAGGAGCGAGGCGAGCAGGTCCCGCATCTCGAGCCGGCCGGAGAGCCCCTCGAGCTGCTCGCAGACCCGGGCGAACTCGGCGAACTCCACCTAGATCACCATCGGCCGCGAGATCGTCTGCTGGAGCGCGATCGAGAGCTGGAGTTCGGAGGAGAAGAGGCCGAAGGCCTCCTCGACCGCCGAACGCGCCCGCTCCGGGGTGTTGTTGGTCTCGGAGAGGTGGGCGAGCATCACGGCGGCGAGGTCCCCGGAGAACGAACGGAGGAGCTCGGCCGTCTGCTCGTTCGAGAGGTGGCCCCGCCGTGAGCGGATCCGGCGCTTCAGCATCGCCGGATAGGGCCCTTCCTCGAGCATCCGCGGGCAGTGGTTCGCCTCGAGGACCAGCGCGTCGCAGCATGCGAGGCGCTCCCGGACGCCCCCCGGGACGACACCCGTGTCCGTGCAGTACCCGAGGCGGACCCCTCCCGCCTCGATCAGGTACCCGCAGGGCTCGCGGGCGTCGTGCGAGAGCGGCAGGGGTTCGATGGAAAACTCGCCGATCGTGAACTGCGCGTCTCCCCGGACCGGGCAGGTGTCGACCGGGCGCCGGGTGGACTTCCGGTGGAGCAGGAACTCGGCGAGGGTGCCGGGGGTCCCGTAGACCGGGAGGTCGAGCCGTTTCGCGAGGGCGTCCAGCCCCCGGACATGGTCGGTGTGCTCGTGGGTGACGAGGACCGCCTGGATCGCACCGGGGTCGGCCCCGGTCGCGGCGATCCGCTGGAGGAGGTCACGGGCGGAGAGCCCGGCATCGACGAGGAGACTACCGCTCGCGCCTTCGACCAGGACCGAGTTGCCCCGCGAGCCGGAGGAGAGGGCCGTGACCCGCATGCGAAAAGGGTTGGACGGGTCGGCTCATGAACGCTCGGTTCGAAGGGGGAGGAGGGAGGGGAGAGGGAGGGGGGAGTTGGGTGACCGGGGGGCCGGCTAGAGGATCTCCTCCCCGGTCCGCACCCGGACCGTGCGGGCGATGGGAAGGACGAAGATCTTGCCGTCGCCGACCTTGCCGGTCCGGGCGGCGGAGCAGATCGCCTGGATCGCGGTATCGACCAGGCCGTCGGCGACCGCGACCTCGACCCGGCACTTGGGGAGCATGTCGACGGACATGGTCCCGCCGCGGAACTGGAGCGCGATCCCCTTCTGTTCGCCGCGCCCCCGGACCTCGGTGATCGTCATGCCGTAGAAGCCCTGGTCCTCGAGCGCCTTCTTGACGAAGTCGAGCCGTTCAGGGCGAATGATGGCGGTTACGAGATGCATGGTCTCCTCCAGGTTCAGGTAATCGCCCGCTCGCCGTGCTGGGCGATGTCCAGGCCGACGTACTCCTCCTCCTCGGTCACGCGCAGGCCCATCGTCTGCTTGATCACCCACGCGATCACGAAGGTCACGCCGAACGCCCAGACCACCGCGGCGACCGCGCCGAGCAGGTTGTTGACGAACTGGGTCGTCGACCCCTCGAGCAGGCCCGGATAGTCGTTGATCGCGGTGCTCGCGAAGATACCCGTCGCCAGCGCGCCCCACAGACCGCCCATCCCGTGGATCGCCCACGCGTCGAGCGACTCGTCGAAGCCGACCCGGAGGCGGAGGAGCATGCACCCATAGCAGAGGAGGCCCGCCACCGCGCCGATCGCCAGGCTCGCCGGCACCCCGACGTAACCTGCCGCCGGGGTGATCGCGACCAGCCCCGCGATGCCGCCCGAGACGAAACCGAGCGACGAGGGCTTGCCGTGGATCCAGCTCGCCGCGAGCCAGGTGAGCGCGCCGATCGCCGCCGCCGTGTTGGTGACCAGGAACGCGTTCGCCGCCAGGCCGTCCGCGGCGAGCGCCGAGCCCGAGTTGAACCCGAACCAGCCGAACCAGAGCAGGCCCGCCCCGAGCAGGGTGATCGGGATGCTGGTCGGCTCGAACGAGTGCTCGCCGTACCCGACCCGTTTCCCGATCACGAGCGCGAGCGCGAGCGCGCCGAACCCCGAGCTGATGTGGACCACCGTCCCGCCCGCGAAGTCAAGGGCGCCCAGGCTCATCGCCCAGCCGCCGCCCCAGGCCCAGTGCGCCAGGGGGTCGTAGACGAGGGTGGTCCAGAGCAGCCCGAGCACGAGGAACGAGCTGAGTTTCACCCGCTCCGCGACCGCGGAGGTCAGGATCGCGAGCGCAACCGTCGCGAAGACCAGCTGCCACATCACGAAGAGGATCGGGGGGTACGTCCCCTCGCCCGCGTCCATCCCGATCCCGGAGAGCCCGAGGAAGTCGAGCCCCCCGATCAGGCCCCCGATGTCGGGGCCGAACGAGAGCGAGTACCCCGCCACGACCCACTGGACCGAGGCGAGCGCGAACGCGATGAACGAGAGTGCGATCATGGAGATCAGGTTCTTCCGGCGGACCATGCCGCCGTAGAAGAACCCGACCCCGGGCGTCATGAGCATGACCAGCGCTGTCGACGCGAGGATCCATGCCGTTGCACCGGTGTCGAGTGCCATTCTCTGTCAACCTCACTGGAGGTGGCGCCCTGCGCCACACTAGGAAGGAAGTTGTATTCTTACACATATAAATTTACCTATCTCCCCCCATGGGTGCGGGGTCCGCCGGGTTCCGGAAAAAAGGGGGGGGCCTCAGGCGGTCCCGAAGGGGGGACGGAGGAGGAGCGCCGCGATCCCGATGCCGAGGAGCGCGAGTCCGGCGACCGGGAGGAAGACCGCCGTGTACGACCCGACCAGGTCGCGGAGCGTCCCCGCGAGCAGGTTCCCGACGATCGCGCCGACGCCGTAGGCGGTGAAGACCAGGCCGTAGTTCGGGCCGTAGTACCGGGTGCCGCAGTACGCCGCCGTGCAGGCGGGTGCGATCGCGAGCCAGCCGCCGAGGCAGAGCCAGAGCGCGGCGAAGCCGATGACGTAGACGGCCCACGCCCCGCTCCCGGAGCCCGCCCAGAGGAGCAGGGCCGCCCCCGCGATCAGGGCCAGGTTTGCGATCGCGGTCGTCCTCGTCCCGAGCCGGTCGACGAGCGCCCCGAAGAGCGGCCGTCCGACCCCGTTGAAGACCGCGAAGACGCCGACCAGCACGGCCGCTGTCGCCGCCGGGAGGAGGAAGACCTCCTGGCCGACGGGCGAGGCGATCCCGATCGCCATCAGGCCGGCGACCGTCCCGATGAAGAAGCAGAGCCACAGGCCCCAGAATGCTCCTGTCCGGACCATCTCCGACCTCGAGAGGTCGCGGGTGCCTGCCTGCGCCGCCGTCGGCGTCCAGCCCGCCGGCGCCCACCCGGCGGGGGGGAAGCGGAGGGGGAGACCGGCGAGGACGATCACCAGGAGGGCACCGGTCCCCACCCAGGCCATCGTCGCGAGCGGCCCGATCGTGGCGATCAGGGCGTTCGCGAGCGGCGCGGTGACGAGCGGTGAGAGGCCGAATCCCAGGACCGCCAGCCCCACCGCGAGCCCCCGCCGGTCGGGGAACCAGCGGGCGGCGACCGCGATCGGGCAGTTGTAGACGATCCCGACGCCGGCGCCGCCGATCAGCCCGTAGGCGAGGGTGAGCATCGCCATCGAGGTGGACTGGGACCCGAGGAGCCACCCCGCGCCGACGATCACCCCGCCGGCGACCGCGAGGAGCCGGGGGCCGTACCGGTCGAGGAGACCCCCGACGAGCGGCATACCGATGGCGAAGACCGCCAAAAAGACCACGAACGGGAAGAGGCTCTCGGTCGCCCCGACGTGAAACGCCGCCTCGAGCGGCTTGCGGAAGACCGACCAGGCGTAGATCGAACCGATCGCGAGGTTGATCACGAGCCCGAGCAGGACGAAGACCCAGCGGCCACGCTCTGCGGGCATGCCGAAGAGGGTGGAGGACGGGTCCGCCATCCCTCACTCCTCCAGGGTCGAAAGGTCTCCCGGGTCGACCCCGAGCTCGCGCGCCTTGAGGACCCGGCGCATGATCTTGCCGGACCGTGTCTTGGGCAGCGCCTCCACGAACTCGATCTCGGACGGCACCGCGAACGGCCCGAGCATCATCCTCACCTGGTAGATCAGGTCCTTCTCGAGCCGCTCCGAGGGGGCCTGGCCGACCTTCAGGATGACGAACGCCTTGATCTGGTTGCCCTTCATCGGGTCCGGCTTCCCGATCACGGCCGCCTCCGCCACCGCGTGGTGCGAGACGAGGGCGGACTCGACCTCCGCGGTGCCGATGTTATGGCCCGAGATGATGATCACGTCGTCGGCACGGCCGATCACCATGATGTAGCCGTCACGGCCCTTCACGGCCAGGTCGCCCGCGGTGTAGCAGCCCGGGATCGTCTCCCAGTACTGCCGGTACCGCTCGTCGTTGTTGTAGATCGTCCGGAGCATCGCGGGCCAGGGCTGCCGGATCACCAAAAACCCGCCCGTCCCGGGCGGAACCGGTTCGCCGTCACGGTTCACCACGTCGGCGACCACGCCGGGGATCGACCGCCCGGCGAACCCGGGGCGCATCGGCTCGCCGACCATCGTCGTGACCATGTGCATCCCCGTCTCGGTCTGCCACCAGGTGTCGACGATCGGGCAGCGCTCCTTGCCGATCACCCGGTAAAACCACTCGAAGGCCTCGGGGTTGAGCGGTTCGCCGACCGACCCGAGCACCCGGAGCGAGCGGAGGTCGTACCGGTTGGGCCACTGGTCCCCGACCTTCATGAACATCCGGATCGCGGTCGGGGCCGTGTAGAAGATGGTCACCCCCAGGTCCTCGATGATCTTCCAGAATGAGCCCGGGTCGGGGTAGTCCGGGGTCGTCTCGGCGATCACGACCGTGCCTCCGACCATGAGCGGGCCGTAGACGACGTAGGAGTGGCCGGTGATCCACCCGGGATCGGCGGTGCACCAGTAGACGTCGTTGTCCTTGAAGTCGAAGACGTGCCGGGTGGTATAGTGCGCCCCGACCATGTACCCCCCGCAGGTGTGGACGACCCCCTTCGGGGTGCCGGTCGATCCCGAGGTGTAGAGGATGAAGAACGGGTCCTCCGCGTCCATCACCTCGGGGGTGCACTCGTACGGCTGCCCCTCCATCAGGGCGTAGAAGTCGACCTCCCGCTCCTCGTGGATCGGGACCGGGTGGTCGAGCTCCCGGCGCAGGATCACGATCCGCTCGACCGAGGGGGCGTCGATCACCGCCTCCTGCACGATCGTGATCAGCGGGATCCGCTTGCCCCGTCGCATCCCCATGTCGGCGGTGATCACGATCCGCGCCTGGGCGTCGTTGAGACGGGTGGCGACCGCCTGCGCACCGAACCCGCCGAAGACGACCGAGTGGATGGCTCCGATCCGGGCGCAGGCGAGCATCGCGATCACCTGCTCGGGCACGACGGGCATGTAGATGCAGACCCGGTCGCCCTTCTTCACCCCCAGGGAGCGGAGACCGTTCGCGAACCGGTTCACCTCCCGCCAGAGCTTGTAGTAGGTGTAGATCCGCTCCTCGCTCTCGTCGCCGCGCCAGATCAGGGCCACCTTGTTCCGACGGTGGTTGGTGACATGCCGGTCCAGGCAGTTGTGGGTGATGTTGAGGCGCGCACCGACGAACCACTGCGCGTAGGGGTAGTCCCAGCGCAGGACCTCGTCCCACTCCCGGAACCAGTCGAGCTCGCGGGCCTCCTCCTCCCAGAACCCCGCCGGGTCCTTCAGGAATCTCGTGTATGCCGCCTCGTAGTCGCTGGTCCAGGCATTCTCACGGTACTCGGGTGACGGACGGTAGTACTTCACCTCGTCTGCCAGCCGAACGTCGAAATCCTCTTCCATGGGTCTCTCTCGTCATTCATACTCGTCCCGCCCGTATCACGGTGCAGGTGCTCTCAAGGTCGGTCCCGGAGTCTCAGGGCCTGGCCCTCGTCTCCATCCCTGGGCCGGACGGTCACCACCGCTGCAGCCCGGCTCTCCGTGTGAAGAATTCCAGTCGTCTCCAAGTTTTGTAATGATAAATCATTATAGTGATAATAGTTTTGTATCGGAGGCCCGGTCCGGACGGAGCGGGAGGGGTTCAGCGGCGGCGGCGGGGCGTCCCGGAGGGAGGAGCGCGCCTCGGGCGCCCGGGGAGGGCCCCCGCGACGAGGAGCAGGAGGGTGCCGAGGACCAAAAGGCCCCACCCCCATTCGGTCGAGAAGGAGGAAAGGAGGGCGCGGGCCGGCGAGCCCTCCAGGGGGAACGGCAGGAGCGCGTCCTGCCGGGTGAGAAACTCGGAAAGGACCATCAGGCCGGAGAACGAGCCCGTGATCAATAGGGCCCGCCGCCGGGCGAGGAGGACGAGCACAACCGAGGCGGCGGCACCGACCAGGATCATCCGTGCCGGGATGGAACTCCCCCCGAGGAGGGTGGCATGCCCGCCTCCGGGCAGTGCGGAGATGGGGGTAAAACAGCCTGCGGCGAGCAGGACGGCGCCGAGAAGCCCGAGCAGGACGGCCCGCGGGATCACCGTCCGCCTGCGCCTGCCGCCCATGGGCCTAGCTCCCGACCGGGATCGGGATCGGGATCGTCGTCTCGCCGGCGGCAAGGGTCGGGCCGTGCGGCGTCACCTCTCCACCGGGCGGGGGGGAACCGGGCGGGCTTTCGCCGTTCCCGGGCTCGGACGCCCCGATGCAGCCGGCGGCGAGCGCGGACCCGGCCAGGACGGCGAGGAGGGCGAGGAGGGCGAACACGCGTACAGGAGACATTCCAGTCAGATCAGGGGACGACACGAGAAAAAGGTTGCTAGTAGGAGATCCGCTCGCCATGCTGGGAGATGTCGAGGCCGACGTACTCCTCCTCCTCGCTGACGCGGAGGCCCATCACCCGGTCCACCGCGAGCGCGATCAGGTAGGTGAGGCCGAACGCGTAGACGACGGACACGAGTGCGCACCCCGTGTTCACCAGGCACTGCGACACGCTCCCCTCCAGCAGCCCGGGGAACCGGTTCACCGCGGAGGTGGCGAGGACCCCGGTCATCACCGTGCCCCAGAGCCCGCCCACGCCGTGGACCGCGAAGGCATCGAGCGACTCGTCGTACTGCCGGCGGAGCCGCCAGACCATCGCCCCGTAGCAGAGGACCCCCGCGACTCCCCCGACCAGGACCGAGGCAGGGACCGTCACGAACCCGGCGGCGGGGGTGATCGCGACGAGCCCGGCGACCGCGCCCGTGATCATGCCGAGGGAGGCGGGCCGGCCGTAGAGCCATGAGACGAGGAGCCAGGCGATCGCCCCGGCGGCGGCGGCGGTGTTGGTGACCAGGAACGCGTTCGCCGCGATCCCGTCCGCCGCGAGGGCGGACCCGGCGTTGAACCCGAACCAGCCGAACCAGAGCAGCCCCCCGCCGAGCAGGGCCATCGGGATGTTGTGCGGCTCCATCGAGTACTGCCCGAACCCGACCCGCTTCCCGATCACCAGGGCGAGGGCGAGGGCGGAGAAGCCCGAGTTGATCTCGACCACGGTACCGCCGGCAAAGTCCAGGAGCCCGAGGGACTGGGCCCACCCCCCTCCCCAGGCCCAGTGCGCCAGGGGGTCGTAGACGAGCGTGGTCCAGAGGAGACCGAGCACTAAAAATGAGCTCAGCTTCACCCGTTCTGCGACGGCCGAGGTGATGACGGCGAGCGTCACCGCGGCAAAGGCGAGATGGAAGGCGGCGAAGAGGACCGGCGGATAGCCTCCCTCCCCCGGGTCCAGCCCGACCCCCCCGAGACCGAGATGATCGAGGCCCCCGATCAGCCCGCCGATGTCATGGCCGAAGACGAGCGAGTAGCCGACCAGCACCCAGTGGAGGCTCACGAGGGAGAGGGCGACGAGCGAGAGGGCGATCATCGAGATGAAGTTCTTCTTCCTGACCATCCCGCCGTAGAAGAGCCCGACACCGGGGGTCATGAGGATCACGAGCGCGGTCGAGACGAGCAGCCATGCCGTCGTCCCCGTATCGAGTGCCATCTACCCGTTCACCCCGTTCCATTCCACCAGACCACCATCCCCTGCCATCGTCTCCTCCCGGGACCGATCCCGCGGCCACCTTTTTAAGAGAGAGAAGTTTCATTCCATGAGATTTAAATGAATCTGCAGGGCCGGGGATCGGGCGCCGGGGAGAGGATACCATTCCATTAAATACCCCTGTGCAGAACAGTAGTTTGCAACGGAGGTTGTCAATAGTCATGACTCCAGAGGAATATCGCAACATCATCTCAATGGCGATCGACCGCGAGGTCGAGGCCTATTCGTTCTACAACACGGTCGCGGAGAAGGTGCAGGACGCGAACCTGAAGTCGCTCTTCAAGGAGCTGGCAGGAGACGAGACCAGCCACCGGGAGTTCCTCCAGAAGATGCTGACCAAGGACTTCTCCTCGCTCGGCTTCTCGACCACGCGGGACTACAAGGTTGCCGAGTCGGTCGCCTCCCCGCCGCTCTCCGCCGACCTCAAGCCGATCGACGGCCTCGTGATCGCGATCAAGAAGGAGCTCGAGGCGATGCAGATGTACACCGGGCTCGCGAACGCGACCGATGACGCCGAGCAGAAGAAGCTCTTCACCGAGCTCGCCGCGATGGAGCGCGGGCACAAGGCCCGGCTCGAGGACATCTACACCAACATGGCCTTCCCCGAGGCCTGGTAATCCTTCTTTTCCTCCCGTTCCCCTTCGTCCCCGAGCAGCGCGGCCAGCTCCCCGAAGGAGCCGGCGACCGGGGAGGAGCATTCCAGCATCAGGTTCACCCGCTCGTGCGCACCGACCCGCCGGAAGTCGGTCCTGAGTGCGACCACCGGGATACCGCGCCCGGCGGCGTACCCCATCTCCCACGCGGTCCCGGAGTCGGCGTCCGCACCGTCGATCACCGCGACGAGGACGTCTGCAGACTCGATCTCGGT
>Ga0116184_10000999_pt1 | contig 29531 bp, 28 predicted proteins | sample AD_JPNNA5_MetaG_FD_89886 | JGI IMG/M metagenome (GOLD analysis project Ga0116184, IMG submission 89886) | Active sludge microbial communities of municipal wastewater-treating anaerobic digesters from Japan - AD_JPNNA5_MetaG | ecosystem: Engineered > Bioreactor > Anaerobic > Digestate | place... | reverse complement strand
TCAGGATAACCGATTAAAGAATTCATTTGATGGTATTTTCAGGATAGAAAGTCAGGATTGAGGCATATTGAAATCCAAGATTAATTCTGATTTTAAGAGATAAAAGTTTACCTCGGTTTATTTGATAAAATTAAATAAAAGATTTATAATATTGTCCGAATGTTTCAGAATACCATACGAAGGAGGGTAACACGTGGCCCAAACTGAAGTACCAGAAAAAGCAAATGTTTTAGAAATATCTCCGGAGCAGCTGAGTGAACTGGAGCTAATCTTAGGTGATTTTCAGGGAAAATCTGGTATGCTTATCCAGGCTCTTCATGCTGCCCAAAATCTTATTGGATATCTTCCTCCCCCAGTTTTAAGAATAGTAGCAAAAAAACTTGACTTACCACTGAGCGAAGTCTATGGAGTAGTTACTTTCTATCATTTTTTCTCCATGAAACCTCGGGGAAAGCACGTTATCCAGGTTTGTCTTGGAACTGCTTGCTACGTTCGAGGAGGGCAGGAAATTCTTACTCAACTTCAAAAGGAACTTTCTTTAGATATTGGAGAAATCACTGAAGATGGACTTTATTCCTTAGAAGTAATGAGATGTGCAGGAGCTTGTGGTTTGGCTCCGGTAGTTCGTATCGACAACGATGTTCATAAACGTGTCAATCCCTCTCAAATTACCAACATCCTTAAAAACTACCAATAATGAAAGAGTTAGCCTTGCATATCCTTGATATTATGGAAAATTCCATACGAGCCAATGCAAGCAAAATAAGCGTTTCTCTCGTTGAGGATAACCGCTTAAATCAGTTTATTCTCACTATTCAAGATAACGGGAAGGGAATGGATAAAGAGGTCCTCGCTCGAGTAAGAGATCCTTTCTTTACCGGTCAAAACAAAAAAGTGGGCATGGGTATTCCTCTTTTAGAACAACTGACTTCGATGTGTGGTGGAAAACTTGATATCGTTTCCCAGCCTGGAAAAGGGACAACAATACAAGCTACCTTTCAAAGGAATCACATTGATCTTCCGCCTCTCGGCAATCTCCCTGAAACGCTTATGGTACTCTTTGCCTCTCATCCAGAAGTTGAAATCGAATATGAACATGTCAGGGATAATTGCCGCTGGTCTTTTAATACCAAAAGAATGTCTCAAGAGTTAGGTCTTCAGGGACCACAAGATATTTTTCCAGTTCTTCAAGGAATCAAAGAGTGGATACAATATCATGAAAACCAAATTCAGGAAGGAGTGTAGGGGGATGAAAATTACCAGTATTGAAGATTTAAAAAGGATTAAGGAAGAAGCTCAAAAAAATACTTTACTTCGGGAAGGCTCTGCTGATATAAAGATCGTGGTTTGCATAGGGACTTGTGGGATTGCTGCTGGTGCTCGTCAAGTGATGTCTTCACTTTTAGATGAAATTTCCAAAAGAAATTTAAAAAATGTCATTGTAACCCAAGCCGGGTGTATTGGTCTCTGTGACCGGGAACCCTTAATTAGCATAGAAAAAAGTGGAGAGAAAGTATTTTATGGGGATTTATCACCAGACAAAGCACGACAAATCATTTCTTCCCATGTGGTAAACGGTCAGATCGTTGGAGAATGGGTCGTACATACTGAACGATAGAACTCAATAGGAGGACAAACATTATGGCTGAGATGGAAAGAAGCCAGGTATTGCTATGTGCTGGAGCGGCATGTGTTTCTTCAGGCGCATTGCTGGTCAAAGACGCACTTATCCGTGAAATCCAGAAAAATGGATTAGAAAATGAAGTTCGATTGGTGGAAACCGGGTGTGTTGGGCCCTGCAATATGGGTCCTTTAGCGATCATCTATCCAGAAGGAGTTTTTTATCAGAAGTTAGTTCCCGAAGATGCTCAGGAAATTGTTGAAGAACATCTTTTAAAAGGAAGAGTAGTCAACCGGCTTCTTTTCCAAGGGTCAGAAGATGAGCGAAAGAAGTTTATTGAAGAAATTGATTTTTTTAAAAAGCAAGTTAAGATTGCCTTGCGAAATTGTGGTTTTATCAATCCTCTAAATATCCAAGAATACATTGCTCGAGATGGTTATCTTGCTTTAGGGAAAGTTTTATCGTTCATGACGCCCGAGGAAGTTATCGAGATGATTAAAAAATCCGGACTTCGTGGGCGAGGAGGAGCTGGTTTCCCAACTGGATTGAAGTGGGAATTTACCAGAAAAAGCCAGGCTACCCCAAAATATGTTATTTGTAATGCTGATGAAGGCGATCCCGGAGCGTTTATGGATCGGAGTATTTTAGAAGGCGATCCTCATTCAGTTCTTGAAGCCATGGCAATTGCTGGATATTCAATTGGTGCGAATCAAGGCTACGTTTATGTACGTGCTGAATACCCGCTGGCAATTGAACGTCTTTCCATTGCAATTGACCAAGCTCGGGAGTTAGGGCTCCTAGGAAAAAACATTATGAATAGTGGGTTCGACTTCGATGTTGAGATTCGCATTGGAGCTGGAGCCTTTGTTTGTGGAGAAGAAACCGCATTAATAGCGTCGGTTGAAGGCCGACGTGGGATGCCCAGACCCAAACCGCCCTTCCCGGCTCAAAGTGGTTTATGGAATAAACCGACGGTCATCAACAATGTTGAAACTTGGGCAAACATTCCATCGATTATAAATAATGGTCCGGAATGGTTTGCTTCCATCGGAACCGGAAATAGTAAAGGAACCAAAGTATTTGCTCTTGCCGGTGATATAAACAATACAGGATTAGTAGAGATCCCAATGGGAATGACTCTTGGTGAAATTGTTTATGATCTGGGAGGAGGAATACGCGACGGAAAAAAATTCAAAGCTGCCCAAATTGGTGGACCATCAGGTGGGTGTATTCCCAAAGAATTCCTGAATGTAAAAATTGATTATGACTCATTGAAAGAATTAGGAGCTATTATGGGTTCTGGTGGCTTGATTGTCATGGATGAAGACACCTGCATGGTGGACTTGGCTCGGTATTTTTTAGAGTTTGTCCAAGATGAATCTTGTGGTAAGTGCACTCCCTGTCGAATTGGGACCAAGCGGATGTTAGAAATTTTACAACGAATCACCGAAGGTCACGGTCGCGAGGGGGACATTGAACTGTTAGAAGAATTGGCAGTTCAAATTAAAAACACCGCACTCTGCGGCTTAGGGCAAACAGCTCCCAATCCGGTTTTAAGCACTCTGAAGTATTTCCGCGAAGAATATGAAATGCATATTCGTGAAAAACGTTGTACTGCCGTCGTTTGTCGTTCTCTATTCCAATCTCCCTGTCAACATACCTGTCCTTTGGAAATTGATATACCCGGATATATTTCATTAATTAAAGAGGGTGAATATGTTGAAGCCCTCCGGGTTATTCGTGAATCCAATCCTTTGCCTTCAGTTTGTGGAAGGGTTTGCCATCGACCTTGTGAAGCGAAATGTCGACGGGGTCAACTTGATGAACCGGCAGCGATTGATGATTTAAAACGATTTGTCGCCGATTATGCCATGAAGAATCATATCATGTTACCGGTCATAATGGACCGTAAACGAGATGAAACCGTTGCAATTGTTGGCTCAGGACCAGCTGGTTTAGCCTGTGCCTATTATTTGGCGAGGAAAGGATATACGGTTACTATCTATGAATCCTTACCGGTGGCGGGAGGAATGTTAGCTGCCGGTATTCCAGCCTATCGTCTGCCCCGAGAACCGCTCAACTGGGATATCGATCAAATTCGAGCCATGGGTGTTAAAATCCATTTAAATACAGCCATTGGCAAAGACATTTCATTGAAAGAATTACAGGAAAAGTTTGATGCTGTCTTTTTGGGAATTGGAGCATGGAAAAGCGCCCCTTTGGGAATCCCTGGAGAGCAGTTTGATGGAGTCGTCCCCGCCCTCGACCTCTTAAAAACCATCAATTTAGGAGGAACGATTGAAGTTCCTAAAAATGTGGTGGTCTTGGGTGGTGGAAATGCTGCCATGGATGCCGCTCGAACTCTTTTGAGACTGGGTTCTGAGCGAGTAAATATTGTTTATCGAAGAACTCATTCGGAGATGCCGGCTATCCCAGAAGAAATCGAAGATGCCGAGAAAGAAGGAATTATTTTCCATTACCTTATGGCTCCATTAGAAATAGTTGGAGATGAAAATGGAAAGGTCAAGGCGATTAAGTTACAGCGTATGCGTTTGGGTGAATTTGATCGAAGCGGCCGAAAAAGACCGACACCGATCGAAGGTGCCGAAATGATAATCGAATGTGATATGGTTATTCCAGCCGTGGGTCAAATGCCCGAAGTTGATAAGCTTGGTGATGGTTTACAATCCGACCGATGGGGAAATGTTACCGTCGATCATTATTCTCTTTCAACATCTCGTCCTGGTGTTTTTGCTGGAGGCGATATGATCGGAGCCGAAGCAACTGTTGTCAATGCTATGGCTTATGGAAAAAAAGCTGCTTATAGTATCCATCAATATCTCCGAGAGTTAAAAGGCGACGAAGAAGAAGAATATATTGCCGAACCGGAAAGAATGCGGGTTTTAGAAGAACCACCGGTTCTTCAAGAAATAAAGAGGGTTTATATATCTGAATTACCTGTGAAGGAACGAATCTGTAACTTTGCTGAAGTGAAGCTATGTATGAGTGAAGCTGATGCCAAACGAGAAGCAGAAAGATGCTTACGGTGTGACTTAGAAAAGAAGATGAAAAAGCTTCATCAACTAGTTGCTGTGGAGGAGGAAGAACAATGATCGAACCAGTAGGTGCTGAGTTGGTCTATTCCAAGGTTGATGAAATCATCGATCGATATAAAGAGGAAAAGACCCCATTGATGGCTATACTTGAGGATATTTCTCAGGTTTATGGTTATCTCCCTAAGGATATTCTTGAACGAGTATCCCATAAGACAGGTATCCCTTCTAGTAAAATTTACGGAGTGGCTACTTTTTATTCTTTTTTTGAAACCAAACCAGTAGGGAAGTATGTCATTCGAATCTGCAAAAATGCCCCCTGCCATGTTTTGGGCGCCACCGATGTTTTAGAAACCGTAACGAGGGAATTAGGAGTAAAAGAAGGTGAAACCACCAAAGATGGTTTATTTACCCTTGAAGTTACCAGTTGTCTTGGAGTTTGTGGGGTCGCACCAGCTATGATGATTAATGATGTTACCTATGGAAACTTAAATACCGAACGTATTCGAGAAATATTTGCTCTTTACCGATGATCGAGAGGAGGGATTTTATCTATGCTTTTTCGTTCACACGTATTGGTTGAAATGACGAGTAGTTCGGTCGTGCTGGGCGCTGCTCAGATCCGAGAAAAATTTGAGAAGGAAATTGAACGGCTTGGTCTTTCTCAAGAAATCCGGATTCTTGACACCGGATCATTTGGAGCAGGTCTCCCTTCTCCTTTTGTGGTTATTTTTCCGGATAATGTTGTGTATGCTCCGATAAAACTTGATCAAGTCAAAATAATTGTCGAAGAGCATCTTCTCAAGGGTCGACCAGTCAAAGACTTTATGTATTCAGGTCGTACTGAAACCACTCCACAGGATTTTCGGCCTCTTTCTCCTTTAGCACAGGAGAAGCGGGTGGTTTTGAGGAATAGTGGTTATATCGATCCAACCAACATTGATGATTATATTGCACGGGACGGATATATGGCTTTAGGCAAAGTGTTATCGGGAACCCCTGAAGAAGCTATTCAAATAGTAAAGAATTCTGGATTGCTTGGAAGGGGTGGCGCTGGCTATCCAACCGGATTAAAGTGGGAATATACTCAAAAAGCCCAAGGAGATGAAAAGTATATCGTTTGTAATGCCGATGAGGGGGAACCGGGGACCTTTAAGGATCGTTTGATTCTTGAGGGAGATCCACATTCTATCTTAGAAGCGATGGCTATCGCCGGGTTTGCAGTAGGGGCTCACCAAGGGTATATTTATGTCCGCGGCGAATACCCGGAAAGCATCCGTCATTTGGAAATAGCCATTTCCCAGGCCTTGGATTATGGCCTCTTGGGTGACAACTTACTCAATTCGGGATTTTCTTTCCGAATTGACATTCGAAAGGGAGCAGGAGCCTATATATGTGGTGAAGAAACTGCGCTTTTGGAATCGATGGAAGGTGGTCGAGGAGAACCTCGAATCAAACCACCCTATCCTCCTCAAAAGGGTTTATGGGGAAAGCCAACGGTTATCAATAATGTTGAGACTTTTGCCAATATTCCCCCAATTTTTCTTAATGGACCAGAATGGTTTAAAAATATTGGGACACCAACCTGTCCAGGAACCAAGGTGTTTACTTTAACCGGGAATGTGATTAATCTGGGGCTTATTGAGGTTCCCATGGGAACCACCCTTCGAGAATTAGTCTATCAAGCAGGTGGGGGAATCAAAAACGGCCGTGAGCTTAAATTAATTCAAACCGGAGGTCCTTCTGGTGGGACGATGACTCCCGACTTGCTCGATGTTCCTATGGCTTTTGATACTCTTCCCCGTTATCAATCGGCGCTTGGCTCTGGTGCATTGACTGTAATTGATGATACCCATTGTATAGTCGATGTCGTTAAAAATTTCTGTGAGTTTTTTCTTCATGAATCCTGTGGGAAATGCACCCCCTGCCGAATTGGTAATAAAAGAATCGTTGAGATTTTAGAACGGATTTCATCAGGGAAGGGTATTGAAGAAGATTTGGAAAAACTAACATTTTTAGGTGAGCACATCAAACGAACATCCTTCTGTGGTTTGGGCCAAGCGGCACCAAACCCACTCCTTCGGTGTTTGGATTATTTCCGTGAGGAATTTGAGTCTCATGTCATTGAAAAACGGTGTCCGTTTAATGTTTGCCCAATGGAAAGTCCAAAAAAAATAAAATCATTGAAGGTCTGATTAAGAGAAAGGAGAGAAGAGAATGGCAAAAGTCATACAAAATAGAAGTGAAAAAGAATCTCCCGAAAAGCTGGTAACGATATTCATTGATGGAAGAGAATGTCAGGTCCCGGAAAATTTATCTCTTTTAGAAGCCTGCCGAATGGAAGGGTATCATATTCCAACCCTCTGTTACATGGATGGTCTTACCCCCTGGGGTGGATGCCGAATCTGTGTGGTTGAGGTAGAAGGCCAACCTAATCTGGTTGCTTCTTGTGTCACACCAATTCGGGAAGGAATGAAAGTTCTTACAGCTTCGAAGAAAGTTCGAGAAGCCCGCAGAGCCAATTTAGAGCTCATTTTGTCGAACCATCCTTTAGATTGCCAGCTTTGTGATCGAAACCAATCCTGTGATCTACAGAGCCTCTGTTATGAATTTGGTATCCGAGAGATTCGTTTTCAGGGAGAAAGGAAAACTCATCCTATTGATAACAGTAGTCCTTCGGTAAAGAGAGACCTTGATCGATGTATACTTTGTGGGCGATGCATTCGGACCTGTGCTGAGGTTCAAAGCGTTTATGCTATTGATTTTGCCGATCGTGGGTTCAATTCCTATGTCAGTCCTTCACTAGGACTTCCTCTGGGTGAAAGTGTCTGTATCAACTGCGGTCAATGTGTTTTAGCCTGTCCAACCGGTGCTCTTTCAGAAGTGAGTCATGTTGAAATGGTATGGGAAGCCTTAGATGATCCAGAAAAATATGTTATTCTTCAGACTGCCCCAGCGGTTCGAGTGAGTATTGGTGAACCATTTGGGATACCCATAGGGAGTATCTCCACCGGGAAAATGGTAGCCGGCTTTCGTCGCTTAGGTTTTGATGCAGTATTTGATACCAATTTTGCTGCAGATTTGACCATTCTTGAAGAAGGAACTGAATTTATTAACCGGGTTAAAAAAGGTGGGAAATTGCCTCTTCTAACTTCTTGCAGTCCGGGCTGGATAAAATTTATGGAACATTTTTATCCTGAACTCATGGAGAATGTGTCAACTTGCAAATCACCTCAGCAAATGTTTGGAGCTCTGGCGAAGACCTATTATGCCCAAAAAATGGGTATCGATCCTATGAACGTTGTGGTAGTCTCGATAATGCCCTGTACGGCGAAGAAATATGAGTGTCAACGTGATGAAATGAAAGCTAGTGGGTATCAGGATGTTGATTATTCTCTTACTACCCGAGAAGCAGCCCGAATGCTCAAAGAAAAGGGCATTGATCTCAAAGAAATGCCTGAGGAAGACTTTGATCCAGCCCTGGGTATTTCAACTGGTGCAGCCGCAGTCTTTGGAGCTACCGGGGGGGTTATGGAAGCTGCTCTTCGAACCGTGTACGAAGTTTTAACCGGAGAAACTTTAGCACGACTTGATTTCACCGATGTACGAGGAATTGAAGGAGTTAAGGAAGCAACCATCAACGTTGGTGGATTGGAAGTGAATGTTGCGGTTGCCCATGGATTAGGGAATGCCAGAATCTTGATGGACCAGATCCGACAAGGAGGCTCCAAGTATCATTTTATTGAGATAATGGCTTGTCCTGGTGGCTGTATTGGTGGAGGCGGTCAACCTATCCCAACTGATCTGGAGATTCGTATGAAGAGAATAGAAGCTATTTATGAGGTCGACCGGCACTTTCCCATTCGGAAATCTCATGATAATCCAGCTATCAAGAAACTATATGAAGAATTTCTTGGCGAGCCGAATAGTGAGAAGTCGCATCATCTCTTACATACCCATTACACTTGTCGGGAAAAAATGTAATGAGTTGGATTTTTCCAACGATTAAAAATTCTTAATTAATTCATTCCGTTCCCCTTAACTGTGTAAAAGGGGAACGGAATGTGTACTGCTTTGCCTTAATCCTTCCCAATCTCCCTTGTATCGAAATTAAATCTCGAGTACAATGATTTTCTATGGAAAAGGTTATTTTATCAATTGATCCAGGAACCGAAAAATGCGGAATTGCGCTTTTAGATCGAAAAGGAGGGGTGATTCATCAGGCAATCCTTCCGGTTGATGAGTTAGAGCCCTCAATAAATAAAATATCCAAAGCATATTGGCCTATAAAAGTTATCATCGGGAACAGTACTGGCCGCAAGAGAGTAGTACAATTAATGAAAAAAATGAAAATAGATTATGTAATTATTGAAGAAAAACACAGTACTTTAGAAGCACGAAAACTTTATTTTAAAATGAATCCACCTCGGGGGTTAAAAAAGCTTTTGCCAAAAGGTTTTTTGGTTCCTTCAGTAGCCATTGATGATTGGTCGGCAGTTATTATCGGCCATCGCTATCTTTCTCATTTTAAATCGGACGGTGACAACCATGATGTTACCCAATGAACTTGGTTCTATTTTAACCAATTTAGCCAGAAGGGCTATTGAATATTTTTTAGTCCACCGAACGTATCTTCCGGTACCCAGGGATCTCTTCCGGGAATTATATGAACAAAAAGCAGGAGTTTTTATTTGTCTCAAAATTCATGGGCAACTTCGAGGGTGTATCGGAACCTTTCATCCCCAGCATGATCATTTAATCGCTGAAATTATTTATAATGCCGTTAGTGCGGCTGTTGAGGATCCCCGCTTTCCCCCGGTTACTCTTAAAGACCTCCCCGACATTCATATTACCGTTGATATTCTGACTCCTCCTGAATCAATCGACTCTCCGGATCAGCTTGATCCAAAGAGATATGGAGTTATCGTTCAAAGGGGCTGGCGAAGAGGTCTTTTACTCCCTGACATTGAAGGAGTCGATTCTATTCAGGAACAAATCCGTATTGCTCGCGCCAAAGCTGGGATTAAACCAAATGAGCCAGTTGAGCTTTTTCGGTTCCGAGTTGAACGATACAGTGAATTAGAAAATTATGAGGAAAATCACCGATGATTGAAGCTCAATATTGGACAGCCGAGACGGACCAGAGAGTAAGATGTTTTCTTTGTCCTCATCAATGTCGGATTAACCCAGGAAGGCGTGGACTTTGTCAAATACGAGAAAATAGAGCCGGAGTTTTGTACGCTTTAACCTATAACCGGATTTCAGTTGTCCATATGGATCCAATTGAAAAGAAACCTTTGTATCATTTTTTTCCTGGGAAGGAAATTCTTTCAGTTGGAAGTGTGGGTTGTAATTTAAAATGTCAATTTTGTCAAAATTGGGAGATCTCGCAAACTGGTTTTGTAGACAATCTCAAACAGACCGATTCCCAAAAAATAGTTTCAATCGCTCAATCTCAAGGATCGATAGGAATTGCCTATACTTACAATGAACCTTTTATCTGGTGGGAATTTGTAAGAGAAACCAGTGAAAAAGCAAAAAAGGTTCAATTGAAGAATGTCTTGGTGACCAATGGATACGTCAATTCGCAACCACTCCTGGAACTCCTTCCTTATATCGATGCGATGAACATTGATTTAAAGGCGATGGACGATGATTTTTATCGAAGTTACTGTGGAGGTTCATTAACGCCGGTTTTAGAAACAATTGAACTGAGTTATCAAAAAAAAGTACATATTGAAATCACCAATCTTTTAGTAACCGGTCTTAACCACACCCCAGAACATCTTCACCGTTTGGTTGATTTTGTTGCCTCAATCAGTCCTGATATTCCTCTTCATTTCTCTCGATATTTTCCAGCCCATCGAATGGAGACCCCGGCAACTGATCCTGAAGTACTACTTGAAGCCTATAAAATTGCTCGAGGAAAATTACACTTTGTTTATTTAGGGAATTATTACGGAACTGAAGGTCAAACCTCTTATTGTTCACAATGTGGAAAACCCTTAATCACCCGTACAGGTTACCGGACTTCTCTTGGTTATTTAGAGAATGCTCATTGTCAGGTTTGTGGAACTCCCTTTCCTTTGGTAGATGAATGAAACGTTCTCAATTATTATTGATATTCCTTTTTGGATTGGCAGGAGTTTTTATAATATGGGCAGCAATCAGGCCCAATCCATTACAACATTTTATTTATGAAGGCTTTGATACTTGGATTGAAATCGACCTTCCATCCCGACATCAGAGCTTATCACAAAATATTGCAGCTATTATCCAAGAGTTGGATGAAAAATGGGATCGATTTGATCAAAGGAGCGAAGTTTGGAAAATAAACCAAAACCAAGAGCCAATAGAGATCGGTAACTCAACCTGCGACTTGATATTACGTGCTCAAGAGCTGCAAAATTTAACTGAAGGTTTTTTTAATATTTTTCTTGGATCGTTGATGGAAGAGTGGAGTTTTAACAATAATCCTCGACTTCCTTCTCCCGATCGGATTCAAGTTCTAACTGAGCAAGTTGCTAGTTCTACTATTTTCATCAATAAAGAAACAAAAAGTGCTCAACGAATTGGGCAAGGAAAGATAGATTTAGGAGGGATAGCCAAGGGATACCTGGTGGATATAATTATAATAGAATTGGAAAAAAAGCAAGTATCCCCAGCGCTGGTAAATGCGGGAGGTACAGTATTTGCTTTGGGAAAAAAATTCCGAGTAGGTATTTTACATCCTCGACAAGAGTCATTGGTTGGAGTTATCGAGGTAAAAGACCAGGCGGTATCTACATCAGGTGATTATTATCGTTTTTTTGAACAAGAGGGTATTCGTTACTATCATATCATTAATCCCTATACCGGATACTCCTCGGGTTATTTTTCCAGCGTAACAGTGGTTTATCCTAATGCTGCCGATGCTGATGCCATCTCAACCGCAGTTATGGCAGGAGGACCTAAGCTCATACCAATTGTGGAAAGACGATTTCCAGGTGTGGCCATTATTGCTATACAATCCGATGAAAAGTTAATTATGAATAATGCTGCATTAAAAATATTTCAAAAAGATTCGACGGATAAAATCCATCCATGAAAAAAAAGATATTGTTTATTCTCATCATTGCAATTGTTTCTTTTCAACTGGTGGTTTTTTCTATTCAAAAACATGAAGTATCTGGTTGGTTAGGAAACTTACGATGGGCTACCGTTCCCTTTCATCGTGGATGGCTTGTCGTACAGAATGGGTTGGACCAAGTAGTTTCCAATTTTACATCAAAAAGAATTTTACTAGAAGAAAATAAAAGTCTTCAAAAAGAAGTTGGCCGACTTCAGAACGAACTGACTATTTTAACTGAACAAATCCGTGAGTTAGAAATGAAATTTACGGCTGGAGCTATTGAAAAGCAAATACCTTTTGATGTAGTACCCTCATTAGTAATTGGTCGGGATCCTTATGATTGGTTTGGAAAACTGATCATAGATAAAGGAACCAATGACGAGATAATTCCTGATTTGACGGTGGTTACCTATCAGGGTTTGGTGGGGAGGGTGGAACAAACCTATCCCAATTATTCAATTGTTCGTCTGATTTTAAGTTCTGAAATAGCAACTGGTGCAATCCTTCAAAGGACCAGGGATTTAGGAGTAGTGGAAGGGAATGGAAGAGGGCTATGCGTTATGCGTTATGTTTATCGAGCTTCCCAGGTTCAAGTTGGAGATTTGGCAATAACATCTGGTTTAGGGACTAGTACACCCCGGGGCATAGTTATTGGCAAAGTGTTGGATATCAAAGAATCTGAAGGAAGCCTTTTTAAGGAAGTCATTGTACAACCGGAGTGTGATTTTTCTCTCTTAGATCAGGTTTTTATTATTCGTCCGCCTGGGACTGGTGATAGTGATGACGTTCAGTAAATTGGTGCTCGTCATTTTAGTTTTTTTTTCAATAATTTTTTTTAAAAATAATGTATTGACCCAATATTGGCCAATATTGGGTCAACTCTCCTTTTTACCTTTCATGATTTGGGCGGTTTGTGTTTCAGAGAAAAGATGGTATTTCGCACTAATTTCCTGCCTTTTGGTTGCATTTCTGTTGGAATTTTTTTCTTTTTCTATCTTTAGTTTTCATATTTTATTAAGCATTGGCCTTTTTTTATTGGCACAGACTTGGATTTCCTTTTTCTCGATTACCAGTGGATCGCTTTTAGGATTTTGTCTGACAGCATCTGGCGTTGAAATATTCTTCATTATAGTCTTACAATATTTTACCCGAAGCGTTCAACACTCTTGGTTGTTTTCGGTCGAGCTGTTGGCTCTTTCTTTTTTCTTAAACCTCCTTGTGCTTTCTGCCTGGTTATATTACTTCCCACCCGAGAGGTTAAATAATGTGGAATGAAAAACCAAAGATAGTTATTAACCATAGAATAGAATTGTTTACTTGGATTTTGTTTGGAATATTTGTCTTTCTTTTTTTTAATTTGTGGTATTTGAGTGTATTGCAATCCGGCCTCTATCAGGAAAAATCTGAGCGTAACCGGATTCGAATGATCCCGCTCCAAGCGCCTCGAGGAATAATAACCGATCGATATGGTCAGATCCTCGCTCAAGATGTACCGAGGTTTGCAGCTGTTTTATTACCTGGAAGCGCTGATCCAGAAAAAAGCCGTCAGATATTGGAAAAAACTATCAAAAGAAAGATTGAAGAACCGCTCCGTGACCGGTATTCGGGAGAAATCATTCTTGCTTCCCAGATGAGTATCGAGGAGGTTGCTATGGTTGAAGAAACCAGGAAAGAGCTCCCTGGTGTGATGATTGAAGCTTATCCCAAGAGAATTTATCCCCCCGGTGAAGATATCGCCCATATTGTTGGATATGTGGGGAAAATAAACAGCGAGGAACTAAAAAGATTTGGCCAGACCAATTATAATAATGAAGATGTTGTTGGAAAAAGTGGAATTGAGCTTAATTATGAAGAATTTCTCAGGGGTCAAAAGGGATATCGAAAAATTGAGGTTGACGCCTTGGGGAGAATAGTACGAATTTTAGATACCAGCTTTCCACGATTTCGGCATACCTTAACTCTTACTTTAGATTTGGAATTGCAAAGGTATTGCAATGAGCTCTTAGCTGGAAAGAGTGGTGTGATTATAGTTGGGGATCCGACTAATGGAGAATTATTAGCAATGGCAAATCAACCCTCTTTTGAACCTAACCTATTGATTGACGGGGTAAGCCAGGATGAATGGAATGAATTAATTGAAAATCCTCAAAATCCCTTGACAACAAGATCTCTTCAAGCCCTTTATCCACCTGGTTCAATATTTAAATTAATAGTTGGTTTAGCTGCCCAGGAAGCCAATATCGTTTCAAAAGAAAGAACAATTTTTTGCCCCGGGTACTATGAATACAATAATCGGAGGTATCCTTGTTGGAGAAAAGCTGGGCATGGAAGATTGAATTACGAGGATGCTCTTGCTCAATCCTGTAATGTTACATTTTACACCTTAGGTTTGGAACTCGGTCAAGATAGAATAATTGATATGGCAAGGCGCTTAGGTTTTGAAGAGGATACTGGGATTGATTTACCGGGGGAGAATCATGGCTTTTTACCTACCTCTCGCTGGAAGAGACAGAAAATCGGAGAACCTTGGTATCCAGGAGATACCATAAATCTTTCTATCGGACAAGGGTATCTTTTAGTCACTCCTTTTGAAATTTTCCAAAGTGTTGTTGCAATTTCCAACCGAGGGGTGGTATATACTCCTCATTTTTTAAAAGTCGTCCAAAACGATAAGAGAGAAGTTATCGAACGAACACTACCAAAAGTAAAAAATCGAATAGAGTTGAAGCCAGATATCTGGGAAAGACTGATTCGAGGAATGACCAAGGTGGTCGTTGAGGGAACCGGTAGAGCCTGTCGGGATTTGCCAATCCCAATAGCCGGGAAAACTGGAACCGCCCAAAATCCTCATGGTAACGATCATTCTTGGTTTGCTGGCTTTTTCCCCATTGATAATCCCCGTTACGTTTTTGTGGTTTTAGTTGAAAACGGTGGAGATGGAAGCGGAGAAGCAGCTCATCGAAGTAAGGATTTAATACAATGGATCTATGATCACCGGGAGAATACACTTAATGAAAACGGTTAAAATGTTTCCCATCATTATTCTTTCTCTCAATATAGTTGGTCTTTTGGCAGTTTATAGTACCGATCCCCTTCGTGGTGAAGCTGTCTTTATTCAGACCTTTTTTGGAAGACAACTGATGTGGAGTCTATTGGGCTGGTTAGTTTTTTGGGGAATTAGTCGTATTCATTACCATTGGTTTATCAAGTTGGAATGGATGATTTATTTAATTATAATTCTCTCTTTAATAGTAGTTTTGTTTTTTGGAAGTGGAGATGATGTAGGAACTCGACGTTGGATATTATTTCGTTCCGTTCAACCTTCAGAGTTTTCTAAAGTTGGAATGGCGGTTTTTTTAGCAGCGTTTTTGAGTGCTCAACCTGAAGACTATGGAAGCTGGCAACTTCTTCTAAAAACATCGTTTTTATCAATTATCCCAACTGGTTTGATATTCCTTGAACCGGATTTGGGGACAGCTTTGGTCATAATAGTTCTTTGGTTTTCGGCGTTATTTTTTTGTGGCTTTCAATGGAAAAAAATTTTGGCGGTTTTTGCTGGTTTAGTAGGTTTAATTCCATTTTTTTGGTTGGTTTTACACGACTATCAAAGAAAGCGGTTACTTTCTTTTTTTGCTCCTCAATCTGATCCCCTGGGAACCGGTTATAATGTTCTGCAATCGAAAATTACTATTGGAGCAGGGAGTTTTTTTGGAAAGGGTTGGCTTTCGGGAACCCAATCCCAACTCCGGTTCCTTCCCGCTCATTATACCGATTTTATTTTTGCTTCTTGGTGTGAACAATGGGGCTTTGTTGGGGGTGTGATTATCCTTGCTCTATTTTTCTGGCTTATTTGGTCAATTTTCCGGATTGGGATAGAAACACCTGATTTAGAGGGTAAGATACTTACTACTCTCTTTGGTTCAATGTTTGTATTTCAAGTGATGATTAATGTTGGAATGAATATGGGTGTTATGCCGGTTACCGGTATTCCCTTGCCGTTTATTAGTTATGGAGGGAGTTCGCTGTTTATCAATATGATAGCCATGGGGATGGTATGGAATATTGCCCAGTCGGGAGGAAACGAATAGTGGTAGAAAAAATACCAGATCAAGAGAATTTTTTTAAAAACGAATTGCTCAAGATTACCAAACCAGCACGTTATATAGGAGAAGAATGGAATATACTTGTAAAAAATCCTTCCCAAACGACCTGCTCAGTTGTGCTTGGGTTTCCCGATATCTATGAAATAGGAATGTCTCACTTAGGGCTAAAAATTCTTTATCAGATATTAAACGACCTTCCCGGGGTTCGTGCTGAACGAGCTTTTGTCCCTTGGCCAGATTTAGGAAAACTCATGAAAGAAAAGAGCATCCCGCTTTTTAGCTTAGAGAACAAAATCCCCATCCGATCTTTTGACATAGTGGGGCTTAGCCTGCAAACCGAGATGAATTTTACCAATATCCTTTATTTTCTCGATTTATCTCAAATCCCTTTTCGAAGTTCGGAAAGGGAAGATGACTTTCCTATTATCATTGGTGGTGGAGCATCAACCTGTAATCCAGAGCCCATCAGTGATTTTTTTGATGCTTTTTTGATTGGTGAAGGGGAAGAGGCTTTTGTAGAAATCATCCAAATTGTTTCGGCTATGAAAGGTCAAAGAAAAGGTGATATTTTATCCGAATTAGCAAAAGTTGTGGGAGTTTATATACCAAGTTTTTATCAGGTTGGTTATTCAAAAAATGGCATTGTTTCAAAAATTCAAACCATGAATAAAAGGGCATTTCCTCAGATTCAGAGAAGATGGCTTAAAGATTTAGATAATGCTCTCTATCCAGAGGCAATACCAGTTCCATATATAAGCATCGTTCATGATCGAATTCCCCTGGAAATTTCACGGGGTTGCACCCGAGGTTGTCGTTTTTGTCAAGCGGGCATGATCTATCGACCTCACCGAGAACGATCTCCGGAAAACATAGTTCATCTCGCAGAAAAATTGGTGGCTTCAACCGGTTACGAAGAAATATCTCTTCTTTCTTTAAGTAGCACGGATCATTCTCGGATCGAAGAAATCATCTCCAATCTCTCTCGACGATTTGAAGCAAAAAATGTTAATATTTCACTTCCTTCCATACGGATGGATACTTTCTCGGTCCAAATTGCTCAGAATTTAAAACGAGTTCGGAAAAGTGGTCTCACTTTTGCTCCTGAAGCAGGTACCGATCGTCTTCGCCGGATAATCAATAAAGGATTAACCGATCAGGAAATATTTTCAACTTTAGAAAAAGTCTTTGAAGGTGGTTGGGATGATGTTAAACTTTACTTTATGTTTGGACTTCCTGATGAAAAAGAATCGGACCTGATCGGAATTTCCCAGTTGGTGAACGAAGGTCTTCAAATCGGAAAAAAAATTCGTGGTAAAAGAGTGAGCATCCATTTAAACCTTTCCGCTTTTGTGCCAAAACCACATACTCCTTTTCAATGGATAGGTCAGAATAGTCTGGAAGAATTTGAAGAAAAAATCCAGAGAATAAAGGCTGGTTTTTCCAGGGATCGTCGCTTGATCCGTATGAATTGGTCGGACTTTAAGGAAAGCACCCTCGAAGCAGTATTATCTCGCGGTGATCGGAGGCTATCAAGAGTGATCGAAAAAGCCTACCATTTAGGTCAAATTATGGATGGTTGGCGGGAATTCTTTTCTTTTGAAAGATGGAAACTAGCCTTTGAAGAAGTAGGTTTGGATTATCACTTTTATTCAGAAAGATGGCGAGACCCAAAAGAAATTCTTCCCTGGGATCATATCTCCTCAGGAGTGAAGAAGGAATATTTATTAAAAGAGTTGGAAAAATCTCGCCGCCAAGAGGTTACACCCAGATGTATTCATTTTCAGGAATGTATGAGTTGTGGGGTTTGTTCATCATGAATTTTACCGATCGTTATCGTTATCGTTGTCGACATCTCAAATTAGTGCCTTTTCATCTTCTTTCCCAGTTAGATCTTACTCGATTTTGGGATCGAGTCTTACGAAGGGCGGGGCTTCCGATAGTTTTTTCTCAAGGTTTTAATCCTCGTCCTTTGTTATCATTTGGGCCGGCCACTGTTACTGGTGTTATAAGCTGGACCGAATATCTTGATATGACCTTTTATGAATTTATAGAACCTGAACAACTCAAAAACATTCTTAATTCACAAGTACTGGAAGAAATGAGAGTTGTTGAAGTCAACTCAATCCCTCTCGACTTTCCCAGCATCATGAAATCGCTGATTAGCGTTCAATATGCCTTTATTTTTAAAGATGAGGGTAATATTGGCAATCACCAGGTATTATTCTCCATAGAAGATATTGAAGAATTAGAAAGAAAAAAAATGGAAAAACAAGAATGTATGATATCATTCTTGTTTAAGAAAAAAAACATTCTATTGAATCCTTATAAATCATTAGAATTTATGCCGAAAGAATCAGGTTTTAATCGAGAAAATTTAGTGGAAATAATCAAGCAAAATTATTATTGGTTTTAATTAGCGGAGGGTTAAACATTGAAAAAAGATATCGTCATAGATATGTCTGAAGCCGAAGTTCGTGCTGCGCTTTTGGAAAATGGACAAGTAGTAGAATTTTTCTTTGAAAGAGCAGCCGAAAAACGATTAGCAGGAAATATTTTTAAAGGGATCGTAGAAAATGTTCTACCCGGTATACAATCGGCTTTTGTTAATACTGGTTTTGATAAAAATGCTTTTTTGTTTATTGGAGATATCCTGTTGGATGAGAAAGGGAAAATAAAGAGCATAGATCAACTCCTTCAAACCGGAAAGGAAATTGTTGTTCAGGTAGCCAAGGAACCAATGGGAACTAAAGGGGCTCGAGTGACGACCAAAATTTCTTTACCAGGGAGATATGTGGTTTTAATGCCCGGAATGAATAATATGGGTATTTCCCATCGAATTTCTTCTTCAGAAGAACGAGATAAGCTGAAGAAATTAATTGAAAAAATTCGACCAGCCAACATGGGAGTCATAGTGAGAACAGTTGCTGAGGGTAAAAGTAATGAAGAAATAAAAGAAGACATCGAATCACTGCTTCGTTTATGGAACCGAATTATGAAAAAAGCCGAACTCATTTCAGCTCCAGCGGTTCTCTATGAAGAAGCAAGCCTAATTTATACGCTAATACGAGATGTTGTTGATGATAATTTAGGTGAAATTTGGATTAATTCCTATTTTGGTTTTCAGAAATTAAAAGATTTTATTGAATCAATGATTCCTCGTTTCGTCGACCGTATTCATTTTTTTGATAGTAAAGAAAACATTTTCGATCATTTTAATTTAAATCGGGAATTAGAAAAAGCCTTAAGCCGGAAAGTTTGGCTCAAAAGCGGAGGGTATCTGGTTTTTGACCGAACTGAAGCAATGACAGTGATTGATGTCAATACCGGAAAATATATTGGAAAGAAAGATCTCCAAGAAACTATTTTAAAAACCAATTTAGAAGCGGCGGAAGAAATTGCCCGGCAAGTACGACTCCGAGATATCGGGGGGATAATTTTAATTGATTTTATTGACATGGGGAAGAAAGAACATCAAAAAATGGTTATGAATGTTTTTGAGCAATTTTTGTCTCACGACCGAACCCGTTCCAGTTTGGTTCAGATGAGCGAACTGGGTTTGGTGGAAATGACTCGAAAAAGAGTTAGAAAAAACCTGGATGCCATTCTTTGCCAACCATGTAATTGTTGTCAAGGTGAAGGGAGAGTTCTTTCGATGGAGACTATCGCTATTAATTTTTTAAGGCGGGTTGAAGAAATTTGTCGCCATTCTCAATCAACGACCATTGGTTTTACTGTAGGACAAGAGCTGGGGGATTATTTAAAAAATAATGGAAAAATATTTTTAAATAATTTAAAAAAGGTATACAGTAAAGAATTAGTATGGAAAATCGATCCAAATTTATCTCTACGTCGTTATTCGATTGTTGGAGTTGGTGAAGACGGGATTCGAGAATCTATCGATAAAATAGAATAATCATTGTTAGTCCCGTTTGACAAAATCCTTCAATCTTGATACAGTCTTAACCGTTAAAAAGCAGGGCTAAAACCAAGAATATAATTGTAATAAAGGAATAAATAATCTGAATAAAAGTATGACTTTGGAATGGAGGAGATTTGTAATGTTCGCTCTTATTGAAGCCAGTGGAAAACAATATCCAGTTCAAGAAGGTTCGGTCATTCAACTGGATAGTTATCAAGGAAATTTAAAAGATGAAGTGGTTTTTGAACGAGTTTTATTTATTCGTAATCAGGACCAAGTTGTTGTCGGTCGCCCCTATGTGGAGGGTGCCAAAGTTAAAGGTATCGTGTTAAGAAATGGGAAATCCAAAAAAGTTGTGGTTTTTAAATATAAACCGAAGGTGAAATACCGACGTTTAACTGGTCATCGTCAACCAATGACTTTAATAAAAATTCAATCAATTGAATCCTAATCCTTGAGGAGGCTTTAATAACCATGGCACATAAGAAAGCAGGCGGAAGCGGGAAAAATGGACGCGATAGTAACGCTCAAAGGCTTGGTGTAAAAAAATTTAGTGGTCAGTATGTTTTGGCTGGCAACATCCTTATTCGACAGCGAGGAACAAAGATCAAACCAGGGATAAATGTGGGGACAGCCAAGGATTATACTCTTTTTGCCCTTCAAAGTGGATATGTTGTTTATCAAGAGAAAGCTGGGAGGAAATATGTCTCGATTCTCCCTGAGATGCCTTCTCTGGATTCATAATTAGTATCAGTTTATTAAAATAAGAAACTCTCCTTTTTATTATCCAACTCATTTTTTTATTCAGCCTTGGAGAATCGAATGATTGATTCAGTAATTTGGGGTGTTTAATTGTTTGTTGATCAGGTCATATTAAAAGTTCGTGCTGGTCGTGGTGGTGATGGTGCGATCAGTTTTTTAAGAGAAAAATATGTCCCTCGAGGTGGGCCAGCAGGTGGGAATGGCGGAAAAGGAGGGAACGTAATTGCTATTGCATTATCTCAGAAAAAAACTTTATATGATGTTGCTATTCAGAAAGTCTACGAAGCATCAAATGGTGAACCAGGTAAAGGGAAAAATCAATTTGGAAAAGATGGAGCTGACGTGGTTTTAGTAGTACCGGTTGGCACTCAAATTATTGATCAAAAAGATAATCAAATCATAGCTGATTTAACTGAAGATAAGCAAGAAGTCATAATAGCCCGAGGTGGGCGAGGAGGACGAGGGAATAGTTCATTTGCAACATCGACCAATCAAGCTCCCCGCATTGCCGAAAAAGGAGAATTGGGTGAAGCGAGAGAGATTCGCTTAGAACTTAAATTAATTGCTGATGTAGGCATTAGTGGTTTTCCTAATGCTGGAAAATCAACACTGCTCTCAGTAGTAAGCGCTGCAAAACCTCGAATTGCTGATTATCCATTTACTACTCTTCATCCGAATTTAGGTGTTGTGAATCATCATGACCAGCAGTTTATTATGGTCGATGTTCCGGGCATTATTGAAGGTGCCAGCCGTGGTGCTGGTTTGGGTTTAGAATTCTTACGACACATAGAAAGGACACGTTTGATCCTCCATTGTGTGGATTTATCCCAATTCTATTCTGAGAACAATCCCTATGACGATTTTTTGACTCTTCGTCGGGAATTTGAAGCTTATAGCTCTTCTTTGGCAGCCAAACCTTTTTTTGTAGTGGCCACCAAGCTTGACCTTATCAAAGCTGCTCAAAATTTTAATGAATTTAAATCAACTCTTGAGCAGCAGGGTATTCCGGTTTTTGGGGTTTCTTCTCTTACCAAGGAAGGAATGAATCAACTACTCGATGCGATTATCGAATTTTTAAAAAATGCCCCTGAAATTTTTACCAAAGAAATTCTTTCTCAATCCAAAAATACCCCATTGAGTCCTATTCGATCCCGTCATTATCGATTTTCAACGCCTTTTCTTGATCGTTTAATTGCGGAGATCGATTGGAATTCCGATAATGCTCTTTCGATTTTTAACCAAAAGTTGGTTCATTTTGACTTTCTAAAATATTTTTCTGCCATTCAACCCGGATCAATAGTTGAAATAGAAAATTTGAATTTTATCTGGACTGGAAAACGCCTTGAAGCCCATAAAACCACTTCCAAATGATTATTTTAATAAACCGATGAAGCGAATTGATTTTATTGAAAACAGCCGGGTGGTCGTTATAAAAGTCGGGAGTTCATTGTTGGTTAAAAATTTTGTTTTAGAAATTCCCCGATTAGAGGAATTAGCTCGAAACATTCATCAACTCCGTCAAAGTGGCAAAAAAGTCATTTTAGTGACATCAGGTGCTATGGCTTGTGGAATGAGTCGTTTAGGGTTGAAACGAAAAAGAAACGATATCCCGTTCAAACAAGCAATGGCAGCAGTAGGCCAAGGTATTCTTATGCAGAATTATTGCCAGGTATTTTCTCGAATTGGTATTCCAGTTGCCCAGATATTGTTAGCACCGGAAGACGTTCATAATCGACATAAATATCTCAATGCCCGTAATACCTTTCAAACCATTCTCGATTTCAATGTTTTGCCGATTGTTAACGAAAACGACACCGTTGCCATAGCAGAATTAAAATTTGGTGATAATGATCGCCTATCAGCCTTGGTGGCTTCACTAATCAATGCCCAGCTTCTTATCATCCTTTCTGACATTGAGGGACTGTTTACCTCTGATCCCAAAAAAAACTCCAAAGCTATCCTCATAAAAGAAGTTGAGAGGATAGATGATAAAATTGAAAGGATGGCTGGCCGGGAGGGGAGCAATATTTCAACTGGTGGGATGAAAAGTAAAATTATGGCTAGTCGTATGGCGACCTTTTCGGGTATTGGGGTCATCTTGGCTTTGGGGAAGGATTTTTCTATTATTCAAAGAATATTTGCTGGCGATGAAGTTGGAACTTTCTTTTACCCTCAGACCAAGGTCCTCAAAAACCGGAAGCGTTGGATTGCCTTTGGAATGATGACCCGAGGTCGGGTTATCATCGATGAGGGTGCTTATTTCGCTTTAATGAGAAATAAAAGCTTATTACCAGCAGGGATCAAGGGAGTAGAAGGCGTTTTTGATTCAGGTGACTGCATTGAAGTTGTCAATGAAGAAGGTCAATCGGTTGCCAAGGGTTTGGTGAACTTTTCATCGACAGAGTTAAAGAAAATCCGTGGTTTACATACTACTGAGTTACAGGAAGTTTTTTTTGATCAAGAGATAAATACTGAAGTGATTCATGTTGATAACTTAGTGTTATTCAATCGGGAGGAGAAAGACAATGGCTGAAGATATGAAGGTTCAGGTTCAGAAAGCAAAAAAGGCTGCTCAGTTGCTGGCGACGGTTTCAACCCAGAAAAAAAATGATTTTCTTGGGGATCTGGCTCAACGTTTAGAAGGAGAACAATCTCGGATTGAGCAGGAAAACCAAAAAGATGTAAAAATTGCTGTAGAAAACAATATGAAATCCGGGTTCATTGATCGTTTAATCCTCAATAAAAAAAGAATTCAAGGAATGGCAGATGGTTTAAGACAAGTAGCGGCTCTTGCTGATCCGGTTGGGGAAGTTATGTCAGGCTGGAAGAGGCCGAATGGTTTAATGGTAACCAAAGTGAGAGTTCCACTGGGAGTCTTGGCGATTATTTATGAAGCTCGACCCAATGTGACCATCGATAGCATTGGATTAGGAATAAAATCTGGGAATTCCTTAGTTTTAAGAGGAAGTAGTTCCACCCTCAATTCGAACCGATTGCTAATCCTTTTAGCCCGCGAATCTCTCCGTCAATATTCTCTTCCTGAAGATTCGGTTCAGCTCATTGAAAGTACCAGCCACGATGACATTGCTCAGCTGCTGGCCCTGAGAGAGTATATTGATGTAGCGATCCCCCGAGGAGGTACTGGTTTGATTCATAACGTTGTGACTCATTCTCAAGTGCCGGTTATTGAAACCGGTGTTGGGAATTGTCATGTTTATGTTGATAAAGAAGCCGATTTAGGGATGGCAGAAAGGATTGTTATGAACGCGAAAATCCAACGACCGAGTGTTTGTAATGCTGTAGAAACATTATTAATTCACCAGGATATTGCCAAAATATTTCTACCCCAAGTCTCTATGTCTCTCAAAAAAGCTGGAGTTGAAATTCGAGGCTGTGAGCAAGCTCGTCAAATTCTTCCTGATTTGATTCCGGCGACCGAGGATGATTGGAAAACCGAGTATCTCGACTTGATTTTAGCGGTTAAGGTAGTTAAAACTCTAAATGAAGCCATCGAGCACATCAATACTTATGGAACCCGCCATTCTGAATCAATAATTACCGAAAATTATTCGAATGCCAAGAATTTTATGGAGAAGGTTGACTCAGCAGCGGTTTATGTCAATGCTTCAACTCGTTTTACCGATGGAGAGCAATTTGGTCTGGGAGCAGAAATAGGTATTAGTACTCAGAAAATTCATGCCCGGGGACCCATGGGATTGCAAGAATTAACCACAATAAAATACGTGGTTTATGGAACCGGGCAGATTCGGAACGCTTAAAAAATTAAAAAACAATATTTGAACCAGATATTCCAAGGAGAGATAGGTTTAGATGAAAAAAGGTATTATGGGTGGTACTTTTGATCCGATCCACTTGGGACATTTAGTTACTGCTGAAGAAGTGAGAGATTATTTTCATTTAGACGAGGTGGTTTTTGTTCCTTCAGCACGACCACCCCATAAGGTTGGACAAGTGATAACCAGTCCCGAGCATCGGTATTTAATGGTGGTATTGGCGACTATTACCAATCCCTATTTTCGAGTTTCCCGAGTGGAGTTGGAACGGGTTGGACCTTCCTATGCAGTTGATACACTGCGATATTTTCGTGAATTTTGGGGAGATGAAAGTGAAATCTATTTTATCACCGGAGCCGATGCTTTTGCACAGATTTCAAGCTGGAACAATCCTGAGGAGCTTTTCCGATTATGTACCTTTGTGGCAGCAACTCGACCTGGCTATAAAATGGTGAGTATGGAAGAGAAATATCGACAAAAGGTGAAAATGATCGAAGTATCTGCTCTGGCCATTGCCTCGTCAGAAATTCGGCGACGGGTCAAAAAGGGAGAATCAATTAAATATTTGGTTCCCGAAGCCGTTGAAAACTATATTAAAAAAAACGGGCTTTATGTCAATGAATGAGTATATCACCAAGCAGCTTAAAAATATGATTTCTCCCTCACGATTCAATCACTCAATTCGAGTTGCCGAGGAAGCCAGAACGCTGGCAGTTGATTTTGGTGAAGATCCAGAAAAGTCCTATTTAGCAGGTCTTCTCCATGATTCAGCAAGAGCTCTTGCTTGTAAGGAGATGGTTCAATATATCCCGCCCTTTTTTCTTCCAATTGGCTATTCTATTCCGGCTATATTTCATGCTTTTGCAGGTCCCCGATTTATTGCTGAGCAGTTTGGCATTACAGATTATTCAATACTTCGTGCTGTTTGCTGGCATGCAACTGCCTGTGAAGATATGAGTAATTTTGATAAAATACTTTTTGTGGCTGATTTATCGGAAAGTGGACGTCGATTCCAAGAAAGTGATACAATTCGTGAAGCTTTGCAGAGAGGACTTCAAGTAGCTTTTACAAAAACTTTAGAAATGAAAGTGAATTATTTACTTTCAACAAAGAAAATTATTTATCCAGCCAGCTTGGAAGCTTGGAATAAAATTATTGGAATATCCATAGAGGAAGCGAATGAAAAGAAGCAGAAGAAAGAAAAGTTATAAATATTTATATTTAGCCATTGGGTTTATTATAGGCGGAATCCTTTTTTTTGGTCTCAATAATCATAATATTCGGAATAAATTGGTACAAACGGTTATGGGTTATGCCCCACCAGAAAGTACCACTATTTTAGTAGTTGGTCAGGATAGCATTAAACCCTTGCGGAGTGATACCATTATTTTACTTTGTCTCAACACCAAGAGTGAAGAAATTCTTTTGTTTTCCATCCCCCGCGATACCCGCATTGAAGTACCGGGTAATGGATATGATAAAGTCAATCATTCTTATGCCAAGGGCGGGATCCAACTTCTCAAAGAAACGATTGAGAAAAACTTAGACATTCATATTCCTTATACAGTAGAAATCAACTATCAAGGATTTGAAAAGGTTATTGACCTGTTGGGCGGAGTGGAAATTGACGTAGAAAGTGATATGAAATACACTGATCGAGCTCAGGACTTGGTAATCAATATTTCAGCAGGCAAACAGCGCCTGAAGGGCGATAAAGCCTTACAATATGTTCGGTATCGTAATGATAAGTTGGGAGATATTGGTCGAATCAAAAGGCAGCAAAATTTTCTTCAGGCTTTATTTCATGAGATTGATAATCCCTTAAATCTTCCTAAAATGCCACAAATTATCCAAGAATTACGTCAAGCCTTGATAACCAATTTTTCCAATGAAGAACTTATTAATTTAGGTCTTTGGTTTAAGGACTTAAATGAAAGAGTGATGATAACCGATATGATGCCAGGGGAAGCAGCCTATATAGAGGGGGTAAGTTATTGGGAACCAGATTTAGACACATCAAAAAAGTTGGTTACCGAATTCTTTCTCAAAGAGAAAAGAGTAGAGGAACAGCCGAATGAATCCTAAAGAAAAATGTTTAATCGTTTTGGATGTCGCCGATGAAAAGAAAATGCAGGACGTTGTAATTCTTGACCTGAGGGATGTTTTTCCCGTGGCTGATTATTGGGTTATTGGCAGTGCTGCGACATTTATCCAAACCAAAGCTATTGCCGAGGAAATAAAAAAGACCTTGGACTCCTACTCAGTTCAACCCTTTCATATTGAGGGATTCGATGTTGGTGAATGGATTCTTATGGATTACGGTGATGTTATCGTTCATATTTTTCGAGAGGAAGAGAGACACTATTATCTGTTGGAAAAGTTATGGAGAAATGCTCATTTGGTTTATTCTAAGGAATTACAGATAAATAAGATCAACGAAATAGATTGACATCGTAGTGGAGAATATGTTATTTTACAGCTTTGGGTTCTCATCATACTATGAGTTTAATCCCAGATAAAAAAGGTGAAGAGAAACTAATTTTTATAAAAACCATGATAAAGAGTGCCGATGAGGCAGTGATAGAATACAAATTATTAAATTGATAATTCGAAAATGAAGTCGGTATGAAAAGGGAGGTCAAAAAATGCCAGGGAAAAAGTATCAAATAACGTCGGAATCAGTAACCGAGGGCCATCCCGATAAAATGGCGGACCAGATTTCGGATGCCATCCTGGATGCTATTTACGAACAAGATACTAAAGGTCGTGTTGCTGTCGAGACTTTAGTGGCGACTGGAATGGTAATGATTGCAGGTCAAATCAGTACCTCATGCTATGTTGATATTCCACGAGTGGCAAGAGAAACTATTCGTGAAATTGGCTATACGCGGGCTAAATTTGGATTTGATTATGCAACCTGTTCGGTTCTAACTGCCATTGATGAACAATCACCTGATATTGCTTTAGGGGTCAATAAAAGTCTCGAATCAAAATTAGGTGAAACAACCGAGGACGAAGACCTTTCTCTGGGAGCCGGCGATCAGGGATTAATGTTTGGGTATGCAACCAATGAAACTATCGAGATGCTTCCCTTTCCAATCGCAATGGCACATCGACTGGCTTACCGTTTAGCCGAGGTAAGAAAGAAAGGAATATTTTCTTACCTGCGTCCTGACGGAAAGACTCAAGTTACAGTAAATTACCTTGACGGAATACCTCAGAATATCGATACGATAATTATTGCTGCTCAGCATCATCCCGATGTTAACCATCAAACTATTGAAACAAACCTGGTAGAAGAAGTTATTCGTCCGGTGATACCGGCTGAATATATCAACAGTCAAACTCGTTTTTTGATAAATCCAACCGGCCGGTTTGTTATCGGAGGACCTCAGGGAGACACTGGTTTAACCGGTAGAAAAATTATTGTTGATACCTATGGTGGAATAGGCCGTCATGGGGGTGGATGTTTCTCTGGGAAAGATCCAACCAAAGTTGACCGTTCAGCCAGTTATGCTGCCCGTTATGTAGCAAAAAACATTGTCGCTGCTGGTCTTGCCGAAAAATGTGAAATACAAGTGGCTTATGCGATTGGTGTGGCGAAACCGGTTTCAATTTCGGTGGAAACTTTCGGAACCGGTAGGATTTCCGATGAAGAGATTCTGGATATTGTTAAAAAAACTTTTGATCTTAGACCAGGAGCGATTATTCGCGACCTGCGTCTTCGAAGGCCGATCTACAAGAAGACTGCTGCCTATGGTCATTTTGGTAGAAATGATCCCGATTTTACCTGGGAAAAGACGGATAAAGTGGAAATCATTCAGGATTTAGCCGGGATGTAAGAGGAGATTAGAATGGAATATCATATTAAAGATATTGAATTAGCACCGGCAGGAAGGAAAAAAATTGAATGGGTTCGCCGCGAGATGTCAGTCCTTTCAGGCATAGCAGAACAATGGAAAAAAGAAAAACCCCTGGATGGAGTCCTGATTGCGGCCTGTTTACACGTGACTTCTGAAACTGCCGTTCTGATGATAACCTTAAAAGAAGGTGGAGCAAAGGTAGCTCTTTGTGCTTCCAACCCCCTTAGCACTCAGGATGAAGTTGCCGCCTCTTTGGTAAAGGATTTTGGTATTAACGTTTATGCCATATGCGGGGAAGATCGTGAAACCTATTATCAACATATCGACAAAGTGTTAGAAACGAGTCCTCAGATTACTATGGATGATGGTGCGGATTTGGTGTCAACTCTTCATCAAAAAGGTGGATCTCGAATTTCCCAGGTTATAGGTGGAACAGAAGAGACAACTACCGGTGTAGTCCGATTAAAAAGTATGGCAAAAGCAGGTCAATTGCGGTATCCGGTGATTGCGGTCAATGATGCAGATACCAAGCATCTCTTTGATAACCGATATGGAACCGGTCAAAGTACTTTAGAGGGAATACTTCGGGCAACCCATATTCTTCTCAGCGGAAAAAAAGTTGTGGTAGTCGGGTATGGATGGTGCGGAAGAGGTATTGCCCTACGGGCTCGTGGAATGGGTGCGAGAGTTGGGATAGTCGAGATTAACCCGGTTAAAGCTTTGGAGGCATTGATGGATGGCTATGAAGTGATGCCTATGTTGGATGCTGCGGCTTGGGGGGATCTTTTTATAACAGTTACTGGGAATATTTCTGTCATTCGTAAAGAGCATTTTCTCCAAATGAATGATGGTGCGATTCTGTGCAATTCCGGTCATTTTAATGTCGAGATAGATCAAGAAGATTTGGAATCAGTGAGCGTCAACCGGAGGGAAGTTCGACCATTGGTTGAAGAGTTTACCTTATCCAATGGAAAAAAACTCTTCTTTTTGGCTGAAGGAAGACTGGTGAATCTGGCTTGTGCCGAAGGTCATCCTCCAACTGTTATGGACATGAGTTTTGCCAACCAGGCTTTATCGGTGAAATATTTAAAAGAACAAGCAATCTCGCTTGAAAATCAAGTATATAAAGTTCCCGATGATATCGATATGAACGTTGCTGGTTTAAAACTATCTTCTTTATCGGTAAAAATTGAGGAACTCACTCCTCGTCAAAAAAAGTATTTGGCTTCGTGGGAGGAAGGAACTTAAGCTATTCGATAAAAACCAATCATCCATGAAGTTAAATTGTTAAATAAATGAAGAATT
>Ga0116184_10000994_pt1 | contig 29668 bp, 27 predicted proteins | sample AD_JPNNA5_MetaG_FD_89886 | JGI IMG/M metagenome (GOLD analysis project Ga0116184, IMG submission 89886) | Active sludge microbial communities of municipal wastewater-treating anaerobic digesters from Japan - AD_JPNNA5_MetaG | ecosystem: Engineered > Bioreactor > Anaerobic > Digestate | place... | reverse complement strand
CGCACCGAGTTGTGCCAATGCCGGCCCCTGAGGCGGCCTTGTTCGGGTGGCCAGTCGGACGGTTCAACCCGACGGGTATTGTCGCCTAGATGAGGGACCCTGTCAAACGCCGTCTAGCCCGTGGCAGCCTGCTGCATTTGGCGAACGTCTCTGCTGGAGGTAGAATGCGAGCCGGCGTCCACCGGAGGCGAGGTCGGCTCGGAAGATCGGACAGACGCCGTGACCAAACACAGGAGGCCTGTATGACAGCAACGAAGCAACGGATTCCAGGCAAACGCGCCACAGCTCTGGTAACGCGCGATGAAGCCGTGATGTCCCCTTCCTACACGCGCTCCTACCCGTTCGTGATGGATCATGGCAAGGGCAGCCTGGTCTGGGATGTGGATGGCAACCGGTTTATCGATTTCACTTCCGGTATCGGCGTGACCTCGACCGGGCACAGCCACCCCGAAGTGGTCCAGGCGATCAAAGACCAGGCCGACAAGTTCCTGCACATGTCTGGCACGGACTTTTACTACCAGGTTCAGATCGAGTTGGCGGAAAAGCTCGGCAAGCTGGTACCCGGCGACTATGCCAAGCAGGTGTTCTTTACCAACTCGGGTACCGAGTCGGTGGAGGCGGCATTCAAGTTGGCGCGATACTCCACAGGCTGCAGCAGGATGATCGCCTTTATCGGCGCTTTTCACGGACGAAGCATGGGTGCGCTTTCGCTCACGGCATCCAAGTACGTGCAGCGAGCCGGCTTTTCCCCCCTAGTTCCAGGCGTAACCCACGTTCCGTACGGCTACTGCTATCGCTGCGCTTACAACCTCACCTACCCTTCCTGCGACGTCTACTGCGTCAAGTACATCGAAGACACCCTCTTCCGTCGGTTGGTCTCACCCGAAGAGGTCGCAGCGGTCTTTGTCGAACCGATTCAGGGCGAGGGTGGCTACGTTGTGCCACCGCAACTGTATCACCAGCGGCTGAGGGAGTTGACGGACAAGTACGACATCCTGCTGGTGGACGACGAGATTCAGGCGGGCATGGGGCGTACGGGCAAGATGTTTGCTATCGAGCACTGGGGAATCGTGCCCGAGATCGTGACCATCGCCAAGGGCGTTGCCTCTGGGCTGCCGCTTGGAGCGATGGTGGCCAGCAAGAGACAGATGACCTGGCACCCGGGCTCGCATGGCAACACGTTCGGCGGCAACCCGGTTTCCTGTGCGGCCGCCCTGGCCACGCTGCGGTTGATCGAAGGCGGCTTTATGCAAAACGCCGCAGTGATGGGGGACCGGTTCATGGAGCAGCTCAAGAGCATGCAGTCGAGGCACAAGTCGATGGGCGATGTGCGTGGGCTTGGCCTGATGGTGGCCACAGAACTGGTGAAGGACAAGGCCACCAAAGAGCCAGCAGTGGATTTGCGCGAGGCGGTGGTCGAAAAGTGCTTTGAGAAGGGCCTGCTCGTGCTGGCTTGCGGCATGAGCGCGGTGCGGTTCATCCCGCCGCTCAACATCAGCGCGGACCTGGTGGACGAGGGCCTGCGGCTGTTTGAGGAGGCGCTGACCGAGGCCGAGGCGACGACCTAAGTCGTCTAGCGCCAGGCAGCAAACAGGCAGGCGGGGGGCGCAAGCCCCCCGCCTTTTTTCGTGCACAAACAGAGACCAACTGCGCCCTAGCGCAGGTTGATCGAACCCAGCACGACCTCGGCGCGAATGTCCACCCGGCTGGCGGCAGACGCATAGTTGTCGCTGATCCAGTAGCTCCCTGACTGGCTTAGCTGATGGCCGCTGATGTTCAGTGAGCCGAGCAGCCGGGAGGGCCGCAGTTGGATCCCGACTCCAACGGGCGCGAGGATGGTGATCTCGCCTATCGCCGTCTTGACGGTAACGGTGGTGGTTCCCGGTGAATCAGGCAGACTCAGCGTCGTGCTGCCAGTCGCCACGTCCACCTTGACCTGCGATACCTGGAGGCCACGCAGGTCCGCGTCGACCTCACCGGCGGCCAGCTCCACGTCGAGGTCAAGCGGTACACGTCCGTTAAGCTTGACGGTCCACTCATCATTCCAGCCGCCCCCGGGGGCGATGACGGTCGACGCCTGCCTGCTGCGCAGCGTCCACTCGGCCTGGCCGTTGCGGATTTCGAACTTGTCCTCGACCGGACTGGAGCGTCGGGAATGCTCCAAGCGCGCCTCGACCAGGTTCGGCGAATCACTGACTGGGCCTACCTCGATGGTCCCCGCAGCCATACGCAACCTGATGCGTGCGCTTTCCGCGTCCTGCAGGGCATGGGAGATAGTCTCAGTGCCTGTCGCGGGCCGCTCGGTCGCACTTCCGCCGCCGTGCAGCACCGCATAGGCCACCAGCCCGCCGACGACCGACAAGGCCAGTACTACTCCCAGAAGGTACATCCATCGAGACCGGCTGATGCCGAGCAACACCTCGATCCCGGCGAGAATGAGGATGACGGGCCAATAGCGCCATACGTTCCACCAAAAGTCGCCGGGCAGTCTTCCCAGCTGGTTGAGCAGCAGTACGACACCGATGACGATAAGAATCATCGGGCCGAGGATTCCAGGGCGCTCACCTTTGTTTTTCACAGCTTGCTCCTTTCCGCCTGACGTGGGGCTAGCGCGGGCGAAGGGCCCGGTAGAGCATGACGCCGCCGATCAGGATCAACGCCAGCGCCCAGGCCATCTCCTCTCGGAACCACTGCAGCCAGCCCATCCCATGTGCCAGGGAAACCAGACCGGTCAGGATCAACAACCCTCCCAGCCAGAGAACCCGTTTGCTCGCCGGTTGATCCGGGGCGGCCTTGCCGCCAAAGAGGTTGCTCAGCTCGCGCCCAAAGCCGCGCGCCTGGGCTCCGATGTCGCGAACGTTCTCGCGCATTGTCTGGCCCTGCTCTGCTGAGGGGGATGTCTTTTCTGGCAGGATGATCCAGAGGATGAAGTAGAGCACCACGCCGGGGCCACCGGCCAGGGCCAGAAGAACAAACCCGAGCCGTATGAGGGAGGCACTGACACCAAAGTAGTCGGCCAGGCCAGCGCACACGCCGGCGATCATTCCGCGGGATTTGTCGCGATAGAACTCGTTGACCATTTCTACCTCCTGCTTACATTGACAATACGCCAAACCCAGGGTGCAGGTTTCGAATTCAGCCCACGAGGTGAAAACAGTTGTCAGCGCATAAAGCTCCGCTCCAGTTGCGCGGTGCTGAGGCGAATCATGGTCGGGCGCCCGTGAGGACAGGTATAGGGGCTGATCGTCTTTTCCAGTTGCTGGATGAGCTGGCGCGACTCGTCGAGGGTGAGCGTCTGGCCGGCGCGAACCGCGCTGTGGCAGGCAATCACGTCTACCATTTCCTCGACCGCGGTGGCCGGGTCGCGCCCCTCACTGACGGCGTCGAGCAGCTCGGTCAACACCGCTTTGGCATCTTGAGGCTGCACGATGGCCGGGAGCGCACGCAAGAGGTAGGTCGCTCCTCCAAAAGGGGCGATGTCAAAACCGAGTTCCGCAACGGCGGTGCCGGCCGCTTCCAGAGTGGACTGGTGACGGGGTGCGAGTTCTACCGGCAAGGGCTCTAGCAGATTCTGCGCGGCGATGCCCATGGACTGCTTCTCGGCCAGAAGCAGCTCAAACAACACCCGCTCGTGGGCAGCGTGTTGATCGATCAGATAGAGCCCATCGGGGCCCTCGGCGATGATGTACATCTGCCTGATCTGCCCCAGGACACGCAGCATGGGAAGCTGCTGATGCATCGGCACGCCGGCACCCTGGTCGGCGACGGGTGCGGCGGTACGCTGGACATCCAAGCCGAACTGGCCGCGCTGCAGATCACTCTGGGGTGGTCTCTGGACCCACGGGATGGGCGGCTGCTGCGCCCAGCCTTCGGGAACCACGGGGTGTGGCTCTGCCGGCAGGGGGGCGACGGGCGCCTGTCCGAGAATGAGCGAGCGCACCGCGCGCTGAACCGCGGCGAATACGGCCCGCGGCTCACGGAACCGGACCTCGCGCTTGGTGGGGTGTACGTTCACGTCGACGTCCTGCGGATCGAGCTGAATGCGCAGCACGGCAATCGGGCAGCGGCCCGAGGGGATCAGAGTACGATAGGCCTCCTCGATAGCAAAGCTCAGCGAGCGGTCTTGAATCCAACGTCGATTGACAAAGAGAAGCTGGTAGTCGCGAGAGGCGCGGTGCTGGCTGGGCGTTCCGACGTACCCGTCGACGATGATAGCTGGGTCAGACAGCAGGGTGCCATCCGGCTGCCGGTCGAGAGCGAGCATCTGCTGCGCCGTGTCGAGTCCGAACACCTTGATGAGCACGCTGAGCAGTTTGCCGTCTCCCGCCGTTTGGAGCGCCGGCCGCCCGTTGTCGGTCAGCTCAAAACGCAGCTCCGGGTAGGCCATGGCGTAGGCACTGACCAGCTTGATGATGTGGCTGCTTTCCGTCGGCTCGGAGCGCAGGAACTTTAATCTGGCCGGCGTGTTGAAGAACAGGTTCTCGACAGTCACCGAGGTGCCGGCGGGTCCCCCGTATTGTCGGTGCTCCCTGACATCACCGCCCTCGATGCGTAGCTGTGTGCCGATTTCCTCGCTCGCGGCACGGGTGAGCATCGTGGTGTGAGAGACAGCAGTGATGCTCGCCAGGGCCTCGCCACGGAAACCCAGGGTACGAATATGTAACAGGTCGTCCTCAGCCAGAATCTTGCTGGTGGCGTGACGGGCAAAGGCCAGAGCGACCTCGGCAGATGGAATGCCCGCGCCGTCGTCGGTCACGCGGATCAAGCGCCGCCCGCCCTGGCGTATCTCCACTCGAATGTCGGTGGCGCCGGCGTCAATGGCGTTTTCGAGCAGTTCCTTGACCACCGAGGCCGGGCGCTCAACGACCTCGCCGGCAGCGATCTTGTTGGCTACTGTGGGGGGCAGCAGACGAATGGGCACAGGTTTTACTCTCCTGAGACTCTGGCGGTCGGCGTAGTCGCGACCGTCTGCGTCAGACAAGCTCATGTGCGGATACCCGCCAGGCTATTCTACCAGTACGCCAGAGAAGAGACAAGCGCCTGCCGATTGTTGCACAATCGACGTTGGGGCGCTTGTGAAAAGAATCACCAAATTGCCTTTTTAGTGGATTTGGTGTACCATAGGCTGGCAATACCGTTGGCGTCGCGTCCCTCGCTCTTGGCAATGTGCGCCGTGAGCAAAGGCGCTGGGAGGCGAGAGTGCTACAGTCGGGACTTGCGTCGAGTACGGCAAGGGTGGAGGGGGGGCCAGATGCCTCGCTGCCCTTGCCGTTTGTTGTTTCTGCTGGCGGCTTGACGCTTGGCACTTCTCACGACGGAATTGCGTTTGCAGCACACAAAAGGAGGGCAAGGTGAAAGAAGTCGTCATTGTTGGCGGGCTGCGTACGCCCATCGGGCGGCACGGCGGAGGGCTGAAGGATGTCACGGCGCAGGACCTGGCTGCCCGGCTGATGAAGGAGATCCTCAACCGCACCAAGATCGACCCGATGCTGATCGCTGACGTCATCGTGGGGTGCTGCGGGCAGCTCAGCGACGCCCCCAACCTGGCGCGGGTTGCGGCCCTGATGGCCGGCCTGCCCATCGAGGTGCCCGGATATACCGTTCAGCGCAACTGCGCCTCCGGCCAGGTGGCCATCACCAATGCCTACCAGGCAATCCAGGCCGACGATGGCGAGGTGTTTATGTGCGGGGGCACGGAGAGCATGTCGAATGCCCCCTACATGGTGCGAGGGGCAAGGTGGGGCCTCAAGCTGCGCCACACCACCTTTATCGACACGCTCTGGGAAGGTCTGACCGATCCCATCTGCAACCTCATCATGGGACGCACGGCAGAGAACCTGGCCGAGAAGTACCAGATCACTCGGCTGGAGCAGGACGAGTTTGCAGTGAACTCGCACAAGAAGGCCTTTATGGCCACGCGTATGGGCAAGTTCAAGGACGAGATCTTCCCCGTTGAGGTGAAGAAGAGAGTCGCCGGACAGGAGGTCGCATCAGAAAGCGTCTCTCAGGATGAGTGCATCAGCCCGACTCTGAGTGTCCAGAAAGCCGCTCTGTATCCCACCGTATTCAAGGAGAACGGCACGGTCACTCCGGCCAACGCGTGCCCCATCTCTGATGGTGCGGCTATGTGTCTGGTAATGACGGCTGACAAGGCGAAGGAACTGGGGCTGGAGCCGATGGCCTACATTCGCGGATACGCTTACGCTGCGGTTGACCCGGCCATCATGGGCATCGGGCCGGCCTATGCTGTTCCCAAGGCGCTGAAGAAGGCCGGACTCAAGCTCACCGACATGCAGCTCATCGAGCTCAATGAGGCCTTTGCCGCCCAGGCCATAGCAGTGGGCAAAGAGTTGGCCAAGGATGGCTGGGACTGGGACAAGGTGAACGTCAACGGCGGCGCGATCGCACTGGGACACCCGGTTGGCTGCTCTGGGACCCGCATCGTGATCACCCTGTTGAACGAGATGAAGAAACGCAACCTGTCGCTGGGATTGGCCACGGAATGCGTCGGAGGCGGCCAGGGAGCGGCCATCGTCTTGGAGCGCAAGTAGGCACACAGACCCGCATCGACCTGCGGTGACGTAATTCAACCCAAGGAGGGACTGGCGATGTACATCTTTAAGGCGGCGGTCGTTGGGGCGGGCTTTATGGGCGGCAGCATCGCCCAGGTGATTACCTTCTCAGGCCTGCCCGTGGTATTGAAGGATGTCGACCAGAAGATGCTGGACAAGGGCATGGACCAGTTGCGCAATATCTACCAGCGCCGCGTCGACAGCGGCAAGATGAGCGCTGGCGAGATGGCGGACAAGGTGGGCATGGTCACACCCAGCCTCACCTACGATGACTTTGGCGATGTTGATATTGTGATCGAGGCCGTGCCTGAGGTGATGAAGATCAAAAAGGCCGTGTTCACCGAGCTGGACAAAGCCTGCCCCGAACACACGATCTTTGCCTCGAACACCTCCGCCCTTTCGATATCAGAGATGGGTGCAGCGACCAAGCGTCCACAGAAGATGATCGGCATGCACTTTTTCTCGCCAGCCCATGTGATGAAGCTGGTGGAGATCATTCCGGGTCTGGACACGTCCCAGGAAACGATCGACGACGTGGTTATGTTCACCGAGTCGCTGCGTAAGATACCAGTGGTGGTCCAGGAGTGCCCTGGCTTCCTGGTAAATCGGCTGCTGATGCCGTACCTGGGCGAAGCCGCGATGGCTCTCCAGGAGGGCGCTGCCACAGCCCGTGAAATCGATGAGGAGATGGTCAAGTTCGGCTGGCCGATGGGCCCCTTCACCCTGATGGATATGCTGGGCAACGATGTGATCTATCACACGGCCAGGTACCTGGGTGAGGAGTACGGGGTGGAGACACCGCCCTTGTTTGAGGAGCTGTTCAAGGCCGGACGCCTGGGTGAAAAGTCAGGCGCCGGTTTCTACGGCTATGGGGACCAGACTGACGAGCCAGTGAAGGCCATGATCAAAAAGCTGCAGGAGGAGGGCAAGGTCAAGACTGGCACCCCCTTTACCTGGCAGCGCCTCATGATGCCGATGATCAACGAGGCGGTCACCTGTATTACTGAAAACATCGCTCCGCCCGACAAGATCGACATGGCCATGATCGCCGGAACGGGCATGAAGTATGGCGAGGAGCGCATGGGCCCGCTCCAGTTTGCGGACGTGATCGGTCTGGACACGGTGCTGGCCGAACTCCAGAAGTACCAGGCCATGTTCGGCAACCGCTTCCGCCCGGCACGGCTGCTCAAGACCAAGGTGCGTGCCGGCCATCTGGGCAAAAAGACCGGCAAGGGCTTTTTCGAGTACACCACCTAGCGGGCGTCGATTGCGCGCCACTCGCTCGGATGTCACAGATTACTTACGAAAGGAGCTCTGACCATGGCAGAACGCCAGTATGTCAAGATTTCGATAGAGGAACGGGTCGCGATCCTCACCATCGATCATCCGCCGGCCAACGCTTTCAACGGGCCGACCGTGGATGACCTGGCCAGTGCGTTTGATGAAGTGTCGGCCAACCCCGAGGTCAAGGTAATCATCATCACCGGGGCTGGGCAGTTTGCCTTTGTCGCCGGGGCCGACGTGAACGAGATCAAGAGCCAGATCGACTTGGCACGGTCCGGGCAGCCAGTCAAGACGGACCTGATCGAAAAGGGCCAGCAGCTCTTTTTGCGGATCGAGCGCAGCAAAAAGCCGGTCATTGCCGCCATCAACGCGGTGTGCCTTGGCGGAGGGAACGAGCTGGCAATGGCCTGCCACATTCGTATCGCCTCCGATACGGCGCGCTTTGGACAGCCGGAGGTGAATCTCGGCGTGCTGCCAGGATGGGGCGGCAACATCCGCCTCGCGCGCATCGTCGGTCGCGGCAAAGCGATCGAGCTAATCCTCACCGGCGACATGATCCCGGCCCAGGAGGCAGCCCGGCTGAACCTGGTCAACAAGGTAGTTCCGGCAGGGCAGGTGGTCAAGACCGCCATGGACCTGGCCAAGAAGCTGGCTGGCAAGAGCGCGTTGGCCATGGGAGCCATTCTGGAGACCATTGACTATGGCCTGACGGTGCCTATCGAGGACGGCCTGAAGAAGGAGCTGGAAAAGTTCGCCTACCTCTGCTCCACCGAGGATGGCTTTGAAGGCGTGAGCGCTTTTCTGCAAAAGCGCCAGGCCAAATTCACTGACAAGTAGTCGGATACAGAGGGCGTGCGGCGGGCCCGTCGCTCGCCGCGCGCCAGCCGCTGCATGTGAGCTATGAGCCTCAACCTGGCAATCGTCCTTGAAACGGGAGCCGCAAGCCGGCCTGAGCACGCGGCGGTGATCGCCGACGCAACTCAGGGCGGCGCAGGCCGAAGGCTGACCTATCGTGAGCTGAATGAGCTCGCCTGTCGCTGCGCCAGCGGACTGGCCAAAGCCGGTGTCCGCCCCGGCGACAAGGTGGCCGTCTTGCTGTCAAACGAGCCCGAATTCCTCATTGCCTACTTTGGAGTGCTCAAGGCGGGCGCGTGCGTCGTCCCGCTCAACACGCTCCTCAAGTCCGGCGAAATCGCCGCCGAGTTGGAGGATTCGGACTCTACCCTGCTAATCGCGGATGAGGCTCTGCTGTCCGAGGCACGCAGCGCCTTTGCGCGAGTAGAGGCATGCGACCGTTTGGTTGTGGTCAGAGCAGGGCCGAGGAACGGAACGCAGGGGCAGGCGCCGGAGGAATGCGGCTGCGACTGGCAGGAGCTGCTGGGCAACGGTTGCCCCGACTGGGACACCGTTCAGGCTCGCCCTGACGACACGGCTGTGATTCTCTACACGGCTGGTTCGTTCGGACGGCCGAAAGGGGCGGAGCTATCCCACTTTAGCCTGTTCTATAATGCGGCCCTGACCTGCGATCAACTGTCGCATACAACGCCGGATGACGTATCGCTGGCCAGCCTGCCCTTGTTCCACGCCTTTGGGCAGACCTGCGTGATGAACGCTACCCTGTATGGCGGAGGAACGCTGGTTCTTCTGCCGCGCTTTGAGCCGGACCGGGCGCTTCAGGCAATCGAGCGTCACAGGGTGACGATTTTGGTGGGCGTTCCCACTATGTACTGGTACCTGCTGCACTACCCGGCTGCTGGCAAGTACGATTGGAGTTCGCTGCGCCTCTGCTGCTCTGGAGCGGCCGCCTTGCCGCCGGAGATGCTGGCCGAGTTTCAGCAGCGGTTTGGGCGGCCGATCTACGAAGGTTATGGTCTGACAGAGACTTCGCCCGTGGCGTCATTCAACCCGACGGATCGACCACCGGTCCCTGGCTCGGTGGGCCGGCCGATCTATGGTGTCGAGATCCGCCTGGTTGACGAAAAAGACCGTCCGCTGCGGGCGGGTCAGGTCGGCGAAATCGTCATCCGCGGACACAATGTTATGAAGGGCTACTACAAGCGGCCCAGACCCACGGCGGAGGCGCTGTCCGGCGGCTGGTTCCACACCGGCGACCTTGGCAAGATGGACGAGCAGGGCTACCTGCACATCGTCGGCCGCAAGAAAGACCTGATCAAGCGGGGAGGTCTGAACATCTACCCGCGCGAGGTCGAGGACGTGCTCCAGGGACATCCGGCAGTCGCCCAGGCTGCAGTAGTGGGCATAGCGGACGATGTGATGGGCGAGGAGATCAAGGCTTTCGTAGTGTTGCAGCAGGACGAATCCATAGAGGCCGAGGAGCTCATCGAATATGCACGCTCCAAGGTAGCTGCCTACAAGTACCCTCGCTACATCGAGTTTCGCACGGAACTGCCGAAGGATGCCGCCGGTAAGGTGATCAAGAGACAGTTGCGACGGTAACAGTCCTGCACTGGGCAGGACACTTTGGGTCAGCAAGGAGGAACCGATGGACTTTACGTTTCCCAAAGAGTACGAGCTGCTCCGTCGAATGATCCGCGAGTTTGCGGAGAAAGAAGTAGCTCCTCTCGCCGAAGAGATCGATCGCGACGAACGCGTGCCGATGGAGACCATCAAGAAAGCCGCGGAATTGGGCTTGATGGGAGTGCCGTTTCCTCAGAAATACGGCGGGGCGGGCGCGGGCGAGACCGGCTACTGCATCCTGATGGAAGAGATGAACAAGGTCTGCGGCTCGACGGCCACGGTCATCGGTGCCCATACGGGAATCGGCGCGATGGCTATCTATCTGGATGGCACCGACGAGCAAAAGAAAAAGTACCTCGTGCCTCTGGCCAAGGGCGAGCTCATTGCCGCCTTTGCGCTGACGGAGGCCAATGCTGGTTCTGATGCTGCGGCCATCCAGACCCGCGCCGTGCGCGATGGCAACGAGTTCGTGCTCAATGGCTCCAAGATATGGATCACGAACGGAGACATTGCGGACATCATCAGCGTGTTCGCCGTCACCGACCCGGCTCTGGGTGCCAGAGGCGGGGTGACGGCTTTCATCGTCGAGAAGGGCTTCCCCGGGTTCAAGGTTGGCCACAAGGAAGAAAAGATGGGCATTCGCGGCTCGTCAACGGCCGAGCTCTTCTTTGAGGACTGCCGCGTTCCGGCCGACAACGTGCTGGGCATCTTTGGTGCGGGTTTCCTGACGGCAATGAAGACCCTGGACGTCGGGCGCATCAGCCTGGGCGCGGGTGGCCTTGGGGCCTCACAGCAGGCGCTCAAGATGAGCATGGACTTTGCCAAGAGTCGTTACCAGTTCGGTGCGCCCATCGCTGCCAAGCAGGCCATTCAGTGGATGATCGCCGACATGGCCATCGAGATCGAGGCGTTGCGCTCGCTGGTCTATCGCACTGCCTGGATGATGGACAGTGGCGACATGGGGCGCGACTTTAGCACCATGGCGGCCATGTGCAAGGTCTACGGCTCAGAAGTTGCCTGCCGCGCGGTCGACGCCGCGGTGCAGATTCACGGCGGAATGGGCTACATGAAAAGCTATCCGATTGAGCGGATGTATCGGGATGCCCGCATCACGCGCATCTTTGAAGGGACCAATGAGATTCAGCGCGATGTGATCGCCAAGAATCTCTTCCGCAGTGTGGGGCTCAAGCTGAGATAGGAAAACCGGGAGGAGGAGCTACCTATGAAGATCGTGGTCATGATCAAGCAGGTTCCTGACACCACCGAGGTCCGGCTTGACCCCAAGACCGGGACTCTGATTCGCGAAGGAGTGCCGAGCATCATCAACCCGGAGGACAAGAACGCGCTGGAGGAGGCCCTCAAGCTGAAAGAGAGCCAGGGCGCACACGTTGTGGTGGTGTCGATGGGACCGCCTCAGGCCGAAGATGCGCTGCGTGAGGCTCTGGCCATGGGAGCGGATGAGGCCATACTGCTCACCGACCGCGCCTTTGCCGGTGCCGATACCTGGGCTACGGCGGCCACGCTGGGCTATGCCGTGAAGAAGATCGGCGACTATGATCTGGTGCTGGCGGGCCGCCAGGCTATTGATGGAGACACGGCTCAGGTTGGTCCGCAACTGGCCGAGTTCCTGAGGATTCCGCAGGTCACCTACGTGCGCGAGCTGACTGTGGCCAACAACAAGGTGAAGGCCAGACGGATGCTCGAAGACGGTTATGAGGATATCGAGGCATCGCTGCCGGCTCTGCTGACCATCGTCAAGGAGGCGAACACACCACGGTATCCACATGCAGCCGCGATCATCAACGCCTATCGCGAGCAGAAGGTCACTTACTGGAAGCTCGCTGACGTGGAGGCGAACCCGGATAGCGTTGGCCTGAAGGGATCGCCCACACAGGTCAAGCGCAGCTTTTCGCCCCCGCCCAAAGAGCCTGGTCAGATCCTCAAGGGAGGGCCGCCGGAAGCGGCCAAAGATCTGGTGGCGATCCTCCGTCAGAAGAACATCATCTAGGATGGGATGGGGGAATCAGTCGATTGGGGCGTCAGAGAACCGCGGTTATGGAACGGATGAGCCAGGTGCGCTGGGGGCTTTTCGACCTTGACAACACACTCTATCCCAGCGATAGCGGGGTGTTTCAGGCCATCGGCCGGAGAATCCATGACTTTATGGCAGAGCGGCTGGGCATGGACGACGACCTGATCGCCAGCCTGCGCCAGGAGTATATGGCGGCCTATGGCGCCACGATGAGGGGCCTGGCCCTGGATTACGGCGTCGACCCGGAGGACTATCTGGAGTACGTGCATCGGCTGCCCGTAGCGCGGTACATTCAGCGCAATGACACACTGGACGAAACCTTGCAGGCCCTGCCCTGGGAGAAGGTGATACTGACCAGCTCGACGCGCGAGCATACGCAGGCGGTGCTCTCGGCGCTTGGCGTCGGCCATCATTTTGGTCGGGTCTTTGACATCCGCGACACCGCTTACATAGGAAAACCGGCCGAGTCGGCCTACCGCGTGGTGCTGGAGGCCATCCCGGCCGAGGCGGAACACTGCCTGTTCCTAGATGACTCTCCGGCGAATGTCCGGGCGGCCTCCGAGCTGGGTATGAGGACGGTGCTGGTTGGTGCGGAACACAAGAGCGAAGAGGCGGACCTGCACGTAGCGCGGGTTGAAGACGCACTGGCTCTCATTGGGTCGCTGGGCCCGGGAGCTGCGGCAGATAGATGAGTCACTACAATACGAATGGATGGGGGGAGTTCATGACAGAAGGTCGAGAGGGAGCCACGCAGAACCTGAGCGGCTGGGATGGCCAGTTTACGACCAACTGGGAAAAGTCGCTGGCCAAGCGCACGGAGCGCATGACCAGTTCGATGATCCGCGAAACACTAAAGATGATGGCTACGCCGGGAATGATCTCCTTCGGGGGAGGCAATCCGGCGCCGGAACTGTTCCCGCTGCGCGAGTTTCAGGAAGCGTGCCGCTATGTGCTGGAGCACGACGGCCCCAGCTCTCTGCAATACAGCGTCACCGAGGGATTCCCGCCGTTGCGCCAATTCCTGGTGGAAAAGATGCGCAAATACGGGGTCCCGGCGGAGCAGGAGAACATTCTCATTGTCAACGGTTCACAGCAGGCGTTGGATCTGGTCGGCAAGGTCTTTCTCAACCCCGGCGACGTAGTGCTGACCGACAGGCCAACCTATCTGGGTGCCATCCAGGCATGGTCGGCCTACGAAGCACGGTTTGCAACCGTACCACTCGATGATGACGGCACCCGAATTGACCAAGTCGAAGAAATCCTGCGCCGCGAGCCGGTCAAGTTTATCTACTGCCTGCCCAATTTTCACAACCCGGCGGGAGTCACCCTCTCGCTGGAGAGGAGAAAACAACTGGTGGAGCTGGCGGCCCGCCACGGAGTATTCATCGTCGAGGACGATCCCTATGGCGAACTCCGGTTCGAGGGGGAGGACCTCACGCCGCTCGTAGTGATGCACAAGGAGAACACCATCTATCTGTCGACGTTCTCCAAGACGCTGGCGCCCGGAATACGAATCGGGTGGATCGTCGCTCCGGCCAAAGTGCTCGGCAGGATCGTTCAGGCCAAACAGGGCGCTGACCTGCACACCAGCAGCTTTGTGCAGATGATCGCCAATGACATCTGTCAGAGAGGATTCCTGCGGCAGCATGTGCGACGCATCCGTGATACCTATCGTGAGCGCTGCGGGGTGATGCTGGCCGCGATGGACAAGTACTTCCCTGAGGGTGTGCGTTGGACAAGGCCCAAGGGAGGGCTTTTCCTGTGGGTAATCTTGCCCGAGGGTATGGATTCGATCAAGCTGCTCAAGGCGGCCATCGAAGAGAAGGTCGCCTTCATCCCCGGGCCGGCTTTCTACCCCGATGGCAAGGGCCAGCATACCTTCCGTATGACCTTTGCGACGGCCAGCCCGGAGATGATCGAGGAGGGTATTCGGCGGCTGGGAAAGGTCATCAAGAGCCAAATGAAGCCGTAAGCACGTTTCGGAAGCGGACGCCCATATCCGAGCTGCGCTTGGCAGCACCAGAACAGAGGAGGGCCAGGAATGGAACTCAAAGTAGATCTCGACAAGTGCACCGGGTGCGGTACCTGCACCTTCGCCTGCCCATTCGGAGCGATTGAGATCAAAGACGGCAAGGCGCATGTCTATGAGAGCTGCACCGACTGCGGTGCCTGCGTCGAGCAGTGTCCTGAAGGCGCCCTGTTCATCGGCGTCAGGGTCGCCGGTTCGGTACGCGTGCAAGAGTATCGCAATGTCTGGGTGTTCGCGGAGCAACGCGAAGGCGTTCTGACCAAGGTTGCTCATCAGCTCATGGGCAAAGCCCGTCAGCTCGCTGACACCCTTGGCGCGCAGGCAGCAGCGGTGCTGCTAGGCGACGGCGTGGAGCCGCTGGCCAAGGACCTCATCGCCGATGGGGCAGACATTGTCTATCTGGCCGAGAATGCACTGCTAAAACACTACCGCACCGACGCCTACGCCAAGGTGCTCAGCGACCTGATCCAGGAAAAGAAGCCAGAGGTCGTGCTCTTTGGGGCAACGACGGTTGGCCGCGACCTGGCGCCGCGGATCTCCCAGCGCATCTACACCGGGTTGACGGCTGACTGCACGGGACTGGACGTGGACGAAAGCGAGCGATTGCTGTTGCAGACCCGACCTGCCTTTGGCGGTAACATTATGGCTACGATCGTCTGCCCTCACCATCGACCCCAGATGTCGACGGTGCGCCCTGGTGTGATGACGGTTCCTGTGCCGGACAAAAACCGCCAGGGAACGGTGGAGAAGGTGCAGGTCGCTCTCGGCGAGGATGACCTCAACGTCAAGATCCTTGAGGTCGTGCGCGAGGCTCGCCGGCGGGCAGACCTGGAGGCGGCCAAGATTATCGTCTCTGGTGGTCGCGGTCTGGGAGGCCCCGAAGGATTCAAGATGATCGAGCAGTTGGCCGAGGCGCTGGGCGGCGAAGTGGGCTCGTCGCGCGCGGCAGTCGATGCCGGGTGGATTGACCACGACTATCAGGTAGGCCAGACAGGCAAGACCGTACGTCCGGAACTGTATGTGGCGTGCGGCATATCCGGCGCCATTCAGCACCAGGCCGGGATGAAGGAAAGCAAGTTCATTGTCGCCATCAACAAAGACCCCGGAGCACCCATCTTTCAGATCGCGGACATCGGCGTGGTGGGTGACCTGTACAAGGTGATCCCGGAACTCGTCAAGCAGCTCAAAGCGGCCGGTGCGGGGAGCAAGATCTAGCTCTTGCCTTCCGGCGGAAGGATCAGGACACGCTGGTGCACGCCTGGCCGGCCGAACAGGCGTGCACCGGGAAGAAGCTTCCGCCCTTTCCACGGTGCGGTATGTCGTGTTGTGACCCCACTTGATCGGCTTGAGATCAGCAAACGAGGTCGTGTGTCTATGAAGCCAGCCACGGTCATCGAATCCACCCTACGAGTCAGGTATGCAGAAACCGATGCCGAAGGCGTGGTCTACTACGCCAACTACCTGATCTACATGGAGGTAGCCAGAGTCAACTACTTGCGCGCTCTGGGGGTTGATCGTGGAATCTGGGGGGTGCACGGCCTGGGCCTGGTGATTGCCGAGGCGCTGTGCCGCTATCACGCCCCGGCACACTTTGACGAAGAGCTGGTCATTCGGGCCTGGCTGGAGTCAACCAGACGTTCGAGCTCGGTCATGCATTACGAGGTGGTACACAAGGAGTCGGGGCGCTTGCTGGCTGACGGACACACCGTGCAAGTCTTTGTTGACCTGAAGACGATGAAACCGGCACCTATACCCGCAGAGGTGCTGGAAAAGCTGCGGGCGGCGGTGGGGGGCAGGCAAGCAGAATAGGATCCGCGCCAGCGCGGCGGGCGCGGGTGGCGGGGCGTTATGCTGGAGGAGCGGCAGTACGGTCCAGTAGTTGCCTTCCGGTCGGCTCGCACTTTCTTTGGGCGAGGCTACTACTATACTGCTGCCTACTATGTAGATACACTCCTCATTGACTCTGGCTGTGCCTACAGCGCGGCAGAGTTGGCGGCCAGGCTAAAGCCGTCCCGGCCAGTGTCGCAGATTGTGAATACCCACTGCCACGAAGATCACATCGGGGCGAACGGGCTGCTCCAGTCAAGATTCGGCTGTCGGATTGCCGCCCATCCGCTGGCTCTGCCGGTTCTTGAGAATCCGAGATTGCAGCCATTGCAGCCCTATCGTCGGTTCTTCTGGGGCTGGCCCCTGCCCTCTCACGGGCAGTTTGTGGACGAGTGGGTGCAGACGGAGCACCACTGCTTTCGGGTGATCCCGACCCCGGGCCACAGCCCTGACCACATCGCCCTCTTTGAGCCGCAGCAGGGCTGGCTCTTCAGCGGTGATGCCTACATCGGCGGCCGCGACCGCGCAGCCAGGCCGGACTATGATGTCGTGGCCATGATTCGTTCGCTGCGGACGTTAGCCTCTCTGGAGATCGCTGCACTCTTTCCTGGCAGCGGCACGGTGCGCCAGAATCGCCCGGCGGATGAACTGGCGCGCAAGGCCGCTCAACTGGAAGAGCTCGGCGAGAGCATCAAGATCCTTCATGCCCAGGGCCATAGCCCCGCAAAGATACGCGACCGCCTGCTGGGTCGAGAGGGGAGTCTGTTCTATATGACTCTGGGCCATTTCAGCGGCGAGCATCTGGTGGAGCTGTTCTTGAAACCGTCGATGGAAGAGGATGGCGAAGGTGGGAATGCAGGACTCGCTGCGCTGGCTAGACGACCCCTACGCTGACTGGCCGGAGCGGTTCCCCGGACGCAAGGCCATTGGCTATTTCTGCAGCTATGTGCCGCTGGAGATCCTGCATGCTGCGGGTCTGACGCCAGTGAGAATCCTGCAGCTTGGCAGCACGGTTGCGGCGGCCCATGCTCACTTTCCTGCTTTCTCCTGTGCTGTGGCACGAACGGCGCTCGAACGCCTGGTCAGCAGCCAGTTGGGTTTTCTGAACGCGGTGGTCTTTGCCCACACCTGTGATACGATGCAGTGTCTTGCTGACGCCTGGAGGATGGTCGACTCGAGCCAGAGAGTGTTCAACTTTTCGCTGCCCACGGCACTCGGCGCGGCCGGGTCAGTGGAGTACGTGCTGACTGCCCACTACCAGCTCCTGGGAGAACTGGAGTTGCTGAGCGGCGTAAGCGTTTCGGAGGAAGCGCTTCTGGCGAGCATTGTTCTCTACGAGGAGCGGCGACGCTTGCTGGCCGAGTTGTACCGGGCCAGGGAGTCCCTGGGCGCCGGTGAGCTGTGGCGGATTATGGTCGCGGGCCTGCTCATGCCAGTCGAGGAACACCTTACGTTGCTGGGGAGGGCCATCTCTAGCCTCTCAGACGCGCCTGCGCGTTTCGGCACGGGCCCCCGGCTGGCTGTGGCTGGGACTGCTCTCCACGATGGCTCGCTGCTGGAACTGATCGAGGAGCTGGGAGGCCAGGTGGTGGCCGACAACCTGTGCACGGGAGAACGTGCCTTCCAGGGTCAGGTGGACCTGCAACACCATTCCGATGCACTGGCCGCCCTCACAGCGCGCGCCCTGGAAAGGCCCATTTGCCCGGCCAAACACAAAGTGGGGCAGGAGGCCGAGGCGCGCATCCTGGAGCTGGTGCGGTCGAGCCGGGCTGATGGTGTGGTCTTTGTGCAGCCCAAGTACTGTGACCCGTGCGCCTTTGATTATGTGCCTCAGCGGAAGGCCCTGGAGGAGGCCGGGATTCCGCACGTTGTGGTGGAAACCGAGACCGGGGCTTGCGGTGCCCAGGCGCGAACGCGTCTGCAGGCCTTGCTCGAGATGCTGTCCTAGTCTGGGGTTGGCGAATTGGCGCAGGCACACCGTCGGTTGAGGTCGGCGAAGGAACTGCAGCGCCTGATGCAATGGCACTATGCCAGCATCCGTCTGCCGCGGCTGGGACGGCCCCTGGCCTGGGTGACGAGCGGGGCTCCGGTGGAGCTCCTGAGGGCCGCCGGGGTGGTAGCAGTCTATCCTGAGAACTATGGGGCGTTGTGCGGCGCGCAGCATCAGGCGGTGGCTCTGTGTCAGAAGGCCGAGTCAGAAGGGTACTCGCCTGACCTGTGCTCGTACGCTCGGACCAGCCTGGGTTCTGTGATCGCGCCCGAGTCAGCTCCCCTGGGAGGACTGCCGCGGCCAGACCTGCTGATTGCCTGCAACAACATCTGTTCTACGGTGGTCAAGTGGTACGAGACGCTGTCCGACCGGTTCCAGGTGCCTCTCTTTGTGCTCGACCTGCCGTTCATTCATGACCGGCTCACGCCGGCGATGACAGCCTATGCCGTGACGCAGTTGCGAGACCTGGTGACCTTCCTCGAGCGAGAATGTCGCCGCAAAGTGTCTTCGGCAAAGCTGGGCAAAGCGGTGCGGCAAGCGAACGAGACAGTCCGCCTATGGACAGAGATACACGAGCTGTGCCAGGCGCATCCTTCACCGCTCAACGTTCCTGACCTGTTCGTGAACATGGCCCCGATTGTCGTCTTGCGCGGCACGGCCAGCGCCACCCGCTTCTATCGCCATCTGCGCGATGAGGTCGCTGAGCGGGTCCGAGAGGGCGTGGGAGCGGTCGCCGAAGAGCGCTACCGCCTGCTGTGGGACAATATCGCCATCTGGCATCACCTCTACCGCCTGTTCAACTACTTTGCCGAGCAAGGCGCCTGCTTTGTGGTTGATACCTACACTACCGCCTGGTCCGCGGAGATTCCCCGGGGCGACCTGCTGGAGAGTCTGGCCGAGGCCTATGCCGGAGTGTATCTCAATCGGAGCCTGGAGTTCCGTGCACGGCGCATGACCGACATGATCCAGGCCTATGATGTGTCTGGCTTTGTGATGCACGGCAACCGGAGCTGCAAACCCTACTCGCTGGGGCAGGTCGAGACGCGGCGGCTGGTCACAGAAATGACGGGAGCTCCTGGTCTCCTGATCGAGGCTGATATGTGTGATTCCAGAGCCTTTGCGCCCGAGCCAATCCGCACACGCATTCAGGCGTTCATAGAGACCCTTGAGAGCTCTGGCCGCGAGATGAGGGGAGAGGCACAGGGGGAGCGGCGATGACCAAGCGCGCCTATCTTGGAATTGACATTGGCTCCCTGACGGTCAAGGTCATCCTCATCGACGAGCAGGGCAGGGTGATCGGCCGTGCCCTGGCGGTGGCGGGCTACGGTGGTCAGCAGGCGGCGAAAGACCTCGTGGCCGCGGTACTGTCAGACGCAGGCCTGGCGCGTTCTGCCGTGGCTGGCTCGGTGGTGACCGGTTACGGCCGCGTGACCTTCGGCGAAGCAGACCGCGAGGTGTCGGAGATCTCGTGCCATGCCAGGGGGGCAAGCTTCCTGATCCCGACGACGCGCACGGTGATCGATGTTGGGGGCCAGGACAGCAAGGTCATCCGCATCGACCAGAGGGGTCGAGTGGTTGACTTTGCCATGAACGACAAGTGCGCCGCAGGAACGGGCCGTTTCCTGGAAGTGATGGCCAACGCGCTGGGTCTGGCAGTCGAGGAACTTGGGCGAGTGGCCCTTGTCAGCGCACATCCGTTGACCATCAGCAACACCTGCACCGTGTTCGCCGAGTCCGAAGCAGTGTCGCACCTTGCGCGCGGTGCCGCGCGAGAGGACGTGGCCAGCGGCCTCATTCAGGCCGTGTCGAGCCGAGTGCTGGGGCTCGCCGCCCGGGTGGGCCTGCGGCCGCAGGTGGTCTTCACCGGCGGGGTCGCGCTGAACGAGGGCATGCTGACAGAGCTGCGCCGACAATCCGGGCTGGAGATCCTGGTTCCACCGGATCCCCAGATGGTTGGCGCCCGCGGAGCCGCGCTCTTTGCGCGGCAGTTCTCGGCGGGAGGTAGCTGACCAAGTAGACCGCTGGTTTGCTGTGTTCCTCACGCCGGCAGCCCTCGCGTGACGGCATAGAGGTTGCAGGTCTTGACGGCTTGACAGAAAGAATGCTATACTGCAAGCGGCTTGAAAGGCCTTTGCTGAGCGGCGGTTTGGCTGCCGGGGTGAACACTCACAATCGAAAAGGGAGGGAGAAGAATGGAAAAGCCGTGGTTGAAAAGCTATGAGCCTCAGGTTCCACCTACGCTGATCTATCCGCACCGACCTCTTCAGGATAATCTCGCCGAGTCCGCGCGCAAGTACCCCGACGCGACGGCCACCATCTTCCAGAACGCCAAACTCAGCTACGCCGAACTGAATGCGCTGGTCGATCGGTTCTCGGCGGCCCTCCAGGAGCTCGGGGTCAAGAAGGGCGACCGGGTCGCCGTCTACATGGCCAACTGCCCGCAGTTCATCATCGCCTACTATGGGGCACTGAGAGTGGGGGCGATCGTGGTCGCGTTTAATCCCCTCTATGCGGCCCCCGAGGTGGAGCACCAATTGGTTGACTCAGGTGCAGAGACCATGGTCTGTATGTCGCGCTTTTACCCCAACGTCAAGAGCGTGCGCGCCAGAACCTCCCTCAAGAACGTCATTGTCACCAACATCAAAGAGTACTTTCCTCCCGTGCTGAAGGTACTTTTCACGCTGTTGAAAGAAAAGCACGGCGGGGACAGGCAGGACATCTCGGGCGACGCCAACACCTACTGGTTCCAGGAGCTGCTGGCCAGGGCCCCTGCCGAGCCCAGAGCGGTGGTGGTGCAGCCGGAGGACACGGCGGTATTGCTGTACACAGGCGGGACAACGGGGGTGCCCAAAGGCGCCGAGCTTTCCCATGCTAGCATGATGTCCAATGCGGTGATGTGCCGTCACTGGCTGCACGACTCCCAGGAAGCGAAAGAGATAGTGCTGACGACCTTGCCGCTATACCACAGCTACGGCATGACCACCTGCATGAACTTTGGCATCTATGCGGCGGCCGCCATGCTGCTGATTCCCAACCCTCGCGACTATGTCGACATTATGAAGAACATCAACAAGCACCACCCGACCTTGTTTCCCGGTGTGCCAACGATGTACGTGGCCTTTAACAGCTTTCCCGACATTGGCAAGTACAATGTCAAGTCAATTCGAGCTTGCCTGAGCGGGGCGGCTGGGTTGCCCAAGGAAGTGCAGACGCGATTCCAGCAGCTCACTGGCGCCAGGCTAGTGGAAGGGTATGGGTTGAGCGAGGCCTCGCCGGTGACCCATGCCAATCCGGTCTATGGCAAGAACAAGATCGGCACGATTGGCGTGCCGTGGCCTGACACGGAAGCCAGAATCGTTGACATTGACACTGGTCTGCAGGACATGCCGATGGGCGAGAAGGGCGAACTGGTCGTTCGTGGACCGCAGGTGATGAAAGGCTACTGGCGCATGCCCGAGGAGACGGCCATCGCCCTGCGCGATGGCTGGCTCTACACCGGCGACATCGCCGTAATGGACGACGAGGGCTACTTCACGATTGTGGACCGCAAGAAGGATATGATCATTGCCGGCGGTTTCAATATATACCCGCGCGAGGTGGAGGAGGCCCTCTACAGGCATCCCAAGATCAAGGAGGCCGTTGTCGCGGGGATCCCAGATCCTTACCGCGGTGAGACGGTCAAAGCATATGTGATTCTGAAGGATGGCGAGACGGCCACCGAAGAGGAGATCATCGAGTTCTGCAAGACCCAGGTCGCCAAGTACAAGGTGCCGACCGCAGTCGAGTTTCGCACCGAGCTGCCCAAGACAATCGTTGGCAAGATCTTGCGCCGCATTCTCGTTGACGAAGAGAAGAAGAAACAGGCCGCTCAGGCCAAGTGACCGCGCAGATGTGCAGCCCCCGCCCCAAGCCCTGGGCGGGGGCTTTGCTGCTGAGGAGTGCTGCCGGGACTCGAGCAGCGGGCTGTGGGAGAGAAGAAGGCTGTCGGGCGAGCATTGGTCTGGCGACGCCTTGGGCCGGCGTGACTGTGATGCCTGACATCACACCATAGACAACGAGCGGGCCTCGAAAGCGAGGTCAGCGCTTGTCGTCCGTGGCAGTCTCCACGCGAGGGCGCGAGAGCAGCTCTTCCCAACAGGCAAAGGCTCGCCGGAGGTGAGGGATGACGATAGAGCCGCCCACCACCAACCCCACGCCGAGCGCTTCGGTTACCTGAGGAGTGGTCACACCCTCCTCAAAGCAGCGAATCACATGGTACTGGATGCAGTCGTCGCACCTTAGGACCAGAGACGCTACCAGTCCCAGCAACTCTTTGGTGGCCCGGTCCAGCGCCCCCTCACGATAGGCCTGCGTATCGAGGCTGAAGAAGCGCTGGATGGTAAGATCGGCATGCTGCATCACGATCTCATTCAGCTTGGCTCGCTCCTTCTGGAACTCATCGGCGGTCTGTTGAGGCATGGGATTCTCCTCCTGCGTGCGCTGGGCGAATTGTAGATCATTCGACAGGAGGGTCAAAGGCCGGCGAATAGGGCGGCGGTCGAGTGTAGGATGTGTGGTGAGCGGTCGGCGTTTTGCTTGCGCCGATGGACGAGCTTGGCAGGATAGGAACACAGAATGCGTAGACTGAAATGGTACGATTACGTGACGATCAACCTCTTCTGGCTAGGCCTCAACATCCGTAACACGGCTGTGGGCAACGTGTTCCTGCCTTTTCTGGTGGACTCTTTTGTGCGTCCCGAGGTCAAGAACTCGGCTTTGGGGGTCATGCGCACGGCGGGTTTGATCATCGCCATGCTTGTTCAGCCGGCCATGGGGCTGCTCAGCGACCGCAGCACCTCGCGCTTTGGCAGACGCAGACCCTTTATCGTGGTGGGTGTGCTGCTGGACCTGGTGTTCCTGGCGGCAGTGGGTCTCTCGCGCAGCTATACCGCGCTGCTGATCGCCGTTCTGCTGCAGCAGTTCTCGGCGAACATCTCACACGGTGCAGTGCAAGGGCTGATTCCGGACCTGGTGCCCGAAGACCAGCGCGGCCGCGCGGCAGCGGTCAAATCGATCCTGGAGCTGGTGGCGATCATCCTGGTCGGACTCACTATCGCCAGGATGGTTGGCGCGGGGCAGCTCGGTTGGGCTGTCGTGGCCACCGGAGGGACGCTCTTGCTCATCACAGTGCTCACGGTGTGGTGGGTGAAGGAGACGCCGCTGAAGGAGGCACCGTCGACTCCACTGGCCGGGCCGATGAAGCGCGTGCTCGGGATCCTGGCCGGAATCGTGGTCGGCGCTGCTGCTGGCATAGCCGGCGGCGCGGTTGTCGGTGGGATCGTCGGTTTGGTGGTGTTGCTGCTGCGCGGCCGGGCGGCTGCTATGGCTGTAGGGGTTGGGATCGGCGGAATGGTGGCAATGGCCACTGCCGTGGTGGTGGGGGTGTGGGCTGGCGCGTTGGCCACCCTCGGCGCGCACGCGCGGCGTAACTCGAACTTTGCCTGGTGGGTAGTGAACCGGCTGCTCTTCCTGGCCGCAGTGACCTCCATCCAGGGCTTTGCGCCTTACTTCTTGATGTATGCCTTCGGTGTGACTCGTGAGGCGGCCACCGCGATGAGCGGCACGCTGATTTCGTTCGTGGGGGTATTCATGCTGGCGACGGCTCTGCCCGGGGGATGGCTGTCCGACCGAATCGGCCCGCGCAGGCTGGTGGCGCTCGGCGGCATTGTGGCCGTAGTAGGAACGGCAATTCTGCTCAGCACGATCTGGGTGCCGCGACTGCCCGTGATGTACCTGGCCGGGGCCGTGATTGGCCTTGGCACAGGGCTGTTCATGACCACCAACTGGGCTATGGGAACGAGTCTGGTGCCGCCGGCAGAAGCGGGCCGGTACCTCGGTATCTCCAATCTCGCCGGGGCTGGCGCAGGAATGGTGGGTTCGGGTTTCGGGGGGCCGCTGGCGGACTATCTCAATCGCTACCGACCTGGCCTGGGCTACTTCGCCATCTTTGCCTGCTACGGGCTGCTCTTTGCACTGAGCACCATCAGTCTGAGGGCCGTCCGCTCACAGAAGCCGGCCGGCTAGCTGCTGTCATCGAAAACGCCCGCAGCCAGGTGTCTGCGGGCGGTCGTTTGGCTCTTGCCGGTCGACTAGTAGCGAATGGCATCGACGAGTTTCTTTTCCTGCCCCTCGACGAATGCTTCGACCTCGACATAAGGCTCCAAACCCGAACCACTCAGCTTGTCGCGCAGCAGGTCGTCAAGCTGGAATATGCCGGCCGAGTTGTTCATCCTCACCCGCAGCTTGACGGGCTTGGACTCCCCCGCCTGGATCGCGAGGCTTTCGATGGCTGCGGCCGAGACCGAGTGGATGTTGAACTCGCCTGCCTCAAAGGGGATCCTGGAGCGTCCCTTGGCCATATCCAGCGCGTCGGCGACGCGAACGATGCCCGCCTCTAGTGTTAGCGGATGGCCGCCGGCGCGGTGGGCGATGATGGCGTGCAGGACCTCTGACAGCAGCACCGTTCTTTCGGGGATGTTGTAGAGGCCCATCAGGAGCTCCTTGATAATGGGCTCAGCGACGAACAGGCTGTAGCGTTCGTGGTCCTCGCGATGGATGGACATGCCCACGTCGTGAAGCAGTGCGGCGAGCACAACGATCACCTCGGCATCGTCGGATCTGAGGCCATAGTCCCGAACAACGTTTGGTTCGATGCCCTTGTCCATCAACAGCCGCAGCAGCTTGAGCGCGATATTGGCGATGATATGCACGTGGACCGGCCCGTGATCGCTCATGTGCAGGCGGTCAACAGCGGTCACGTTGCACACGCGCCACAGTGTCTGCAGCTCCTGGTGGGCATTGATGCGCCTGACCACTTCTTCCAGTGTGGCGTTGTGCCGGGAGGGCAGATGAAGCTCGGTGGGTTGCTGCAAGAGCTCCTTGGCGGTCAGGGTCTTGCGAGCGGCTGGTTTCGCCAGGGGCTGCTCCTTTTTGGTCATTGTCGATTCCTTTCGGCCGGCGCTGCGTCAGGTGGTGCGCGGTCGGGGCCGGCGACGAGCCATAGCTTGATAGGCCAGCCGGTTGGCACGCTCGTTGTGGGGGTGACCGGCGTGACCCTTGAGCCAGTGCCAGCGCACCGTGTGTTGCTTGGTAAGGTGGCTCAGCTCCTGCCACAGGTCGACATTCAGGACAGGCTGATTGCCGCTGCGGCGCCATCCCCTGGCCTGCCACGATGGAAGCCAGAGCGTGATGCCCTGCTGGAGGTAGCGCGAGTCCGTATAGAGCTCGACTGCGGTTGAGGACGTGAGGGAGCGCAACGCCGAGATGGCCGCCGTGAGCTCCATGCGGTTGTTGGTGGTGGCCGGCTCGCTGCCGGAGAGCTCTCGCACCTGACCCTGAGCGATGATCACGGCCGCCCAGCCGCCGGGGCCGGGGTTGGGCTCACAAGCGCCGTCGGTGTAGATGACCACCGACCGGCTGGCGGGGGAAGGGCGAGCTGCTGCCTCGAGCATAGACTCAGGCTGGCTGGATGAGGGCAGTCTGATCCCAGCCCAGGGCGATGGGTACTATCTCCCAGAGCGAAGAGATCTGCTGGAGGTGCCTGTAGGCGGGGCTGGAGTCGCGCCGCGCGGTTCGCATAAGCCAGAGGCCCTTGAACCCGACTCGTTCAGCAGCCAGTACATTCTGCGGGATGTCATCAACAAAGATGGCCTTGTCCGCGGGAACGCCCAGCGTGTGCAAGGCGTGCTCGTAGATGGCGGCGTTGGGCTTCTTGAGGCCTACCTGAGCCGATATGGTAACGCTCTCAAAGTAGGGCCATAGCCCCAGCAGGTGCAGCAGCGACTCGAGGTACGGCCAGGCATTGGAGATGATACCCAGTTGGCAGCACTCGCTGAGCGTCTGCAGGGTGGTAACGGCGTCGGCATAGACCTTGAACCAGCGATGTGCACCCTGTTCGTTACGGACAAGAAACGCCAGGGGGCCGTTTCTGGCCATGCCCGTCCAATCGGCCAGGTTGGCCAGAATGCGACTGGGACAGCCGGCTGTGCCAGGTTCGCCAGAACGGGCGCGGCCGTAGGCCTCTTGCATGGCCGCGTCGAGGTTGTGCACGAGCACCTTGAAGGTCTGCTGCATGGGCAGTCGCCTGGCCTGCTCATCCTTGGCCCAGCGCGTGCCAAACAGGGTATTGAAAGCATCAAAGTAGACGGCCTGGTACATCTGCCTCTCCGGAAACATCTCGCACGGGCGAGAAGATAGGGTGTCTAGTGTCGCAGGTGACATATGTCATTGAGCGACTGCAAGTAGTACGTGCCCTTTTGCCAGTCAATTACATTGACGGCGCAGGTATCCTGACCGATACGCCAATGCGCAGCGTTCGTGAGACCCAACACGCCGCACAAGAGCACTCGATTCAGCACCGTATGGCCCACAACCACCACTTGCTGATCCGGATGTCGCTCAATGATGCGCTGAAGAGCAGCCATGCCGCGTTCTCGAACCATGTCCAGGGTCTCCCCGCCGGGAAACGAGACGCGCTCTGGCTCTTCCATCCACTGGCGCGCCAATTCGGGCCAGTTGGCCCGCACTTCGCGGTAGGTGAGCCCTTGCCAGACGCCAAAATCCATATCGTTCAGCTCTGGCACAACCTGAGCATCCAGACCGACCCTGTCGGCGATGAACTGAGCCGTCTGGACCGCCCGCTGCAGCGGGCTGCAATACACGGCTGCTGGCTGCCATTCTCTGGCCACGCGAGCCGCCGTTGCCTGCGCCTGGCTGATGCCAACAGAGTCAAGCGGCACCTCAACCTGCCCGCGAATGCGCTCCTCAGCATTCCAGGTGGTTTGGCCGTGTCTGATCAGGATGATGCGTGTCATTGGGCTACCAGCAGCAAGCAATCTATTCTAGCATAGGTCGAGCAGCGACACAAGAGTGAACATCTGGCCTTATTCCGCGGTGAGCCTGCAGAAGGCTTCATAGAGCCTCTGGGTGACCGGCCCGGGCCTGCCCCGGCCAATGGTTTGGCCGTCGATGCTGGTGATAGCGAGGATCTCGGGAGACGAGCTGCACAACAAGACCTCCTGGGCAGCATACATCTCCGGTACGGTAAAGGCCTCCTCGCGCAGCGGGATTCCGAGCTGTGAAGCGAGCTCGAGTACCACCAGTCGGGTAATGCCCCCCAGGATGTCGGTGTCCTCCGGGTGCGTGCGCAGCTCGCCGTTGATCACGGCCATCACATTGGCGCTGGAGCCTTCGGTCACCAGACCGTCGCGAACCAGAATAGCCTCATAAGCACCCGCGTCGTGCGCCTGAGTCTTGGCCATGGCGTTGGGCAGGAGCATGATGGTCTTGATGTCGCAGCGACGCCAGCGAACATCGGGCACGGTGATGGCAGAGACGCCCTGTTCTCGAGCACCGGGGGTCAGAGCGATGACGGGTGTCAGCATCACCAGCATGGTCGGGTGCACTTCGGTCGGAAAGGCGTGCTGGCGCGGGTGCGAGTAGCCGCGCGTGCACTGGATGTACACGTTGGAGTCGAACACATTGTTCTCTTCCAGGAGGCGCTGAATGATATCCGGCAGGTCGTCGGCGTTATCGGGAAGGGGGAGTTGTGCCGCGGCCGCGCTCTGATGCAGGCGCTGAAGGTGGTCAGCCAGACGGAAGGGGCGGCCTCCGTAGACGCGCACGACCTCGTAGATACCGTCGCCAAGAAGAAAGCCACGGTCCTCGACGGACACTGTGGCCTTTTCCAGCGGGATATAGTCCCGATTCCAGTAGACGATGGCCATCAACTGCCTCCTGACGAGTATAAGGCGAGGCCAAAGGCCGCGCGTAGGACGGGCGGGAGTATATCGCAGCTCCAGGGGCCTGTCAATCAAAGGGAGAGGGGGGTGGCGTTCGGTTTGACACCTGGCGGGTTTTTGCTATACTGCACGTCCGCGGGCCGCTAGCTCAATTGGTAGAGCAAATGACTCTTAATCATTAGGTTACAGGTTCGAGTCCTGTGCGGCTCACAGAACGAGGACAACCGCCGGCTACCCATCGTGGTGGCAGGCGGTTTTGCTTATGTGAGAGTTGCTGTGCCGGTGTGGTTGGCCGGGGCCTCCGGAGGCTTCTGCTTCGGCGTCTTTACCACAATCTCGGACATGATCACGGTGTTGGGTACAAGCAACTCCATTCCGTCATCAGTTCGAATGAGCACGGTCCGCGTACCGATGGACTCAATGCGACCCGAGAATCCGCGCAGGCTCACCTGGTCACCGACCCTGAGGGAGCGTTCCATGAGCAGGTACAAACCCGCCACGATATCCTGAGCGCGGCTCTGTACTGCCAGGCTGAGAGCGAGGCCGATGGTGCCGAGAAGAGTCGCGATGGCCGCGATATGCACGCCCGCCGTGGCCAGTGCCCAGAAGGTTACGGCCACGAGCGCGGCGATGTACACGAGGCGCGAGACCAGCAGGTCCACTTCCAGCGGCTGGCGACGGAGAATGCGCCTCACGGCACGCCGCAGGAGCCACGCCAGACCCAGGCCGGCGAGCAGGACCACTATCCCCGCCAGCACGCCGCCAAGATGGGCGGAGGCGAGTGCGCCCAGGCGGTGCAGAATAGAGCTGACGATTCCACTGATTCCCTGATCGCTCATCGCTGTGCTGCTCTCTCTTCGTAGCAAGCCTTAGCCCCATTGCTGGGGAGACCGGAAATGATCCGCCCGAGGTGGCGGCATTGGCCGACATCGAGTGTCGGATGCCATCGCCATCCTCCGTGAATCACGCCCACAGCCGTTTCGCCTGGCGAGGAGCTGGGGGTCAGCCGCAACAGACAGACCGGTGGTGACCCCATCTGCAGCCAGGGTGTGTCCATTGGCAGGATTCTACAGCCCAAACCAGACAAGTCAAGAAGTGCGGGGGTGTGCTGCACCTGCAGCGGCCGCCATCAGGCCAAATGCCCGTGCTGCCAGGGTCATCCCTGACTACCGAGCTGCGCTTGTCAGGGAGGAGTCCGAGGACGGCAGCACGGGTTGGCCAGGCAGAAGGCTATACCGTTCGGGCCTAACCGAGTGCTACAGTTATCGACTTGACAGGCCGGCCAAGTTGCTGCATGATATGTGCAGGATGCATATATGGGCGCAGCAAGGATCGGCCGGGCCGGGGCGGCCAGAGTCGTGGCGGCCAGGCCAGGCCGATTGCCTTGCGACGCCAACAACCAGTTCCAAGGAGATGACTGTGATGCGTATCGCTGTCTCGTCCGAAAGCAAGAATGGTCTCGATGGTATCGTAGCCGAGCATTTTGGACGCTGTCCGGCTTTCGTGCTGGTAGACGTGGAGAAGGGCGTGATTGGGGCGGTCACCAGCATCGACAATCCCTTTTATCCGAACCACGAACCGGGCCAGGTGCCCAATTTCGTCGCCGCCCAGGGAGCCAAGGTGATGGTAACTGGCGGTATGGGCGGTCGGGCGATCCTGTACTTTCAGCAGGCGGGG
>Ga0116184_10000991_pt1 | contig 29816 bp, 25 predicted proteins | sample AD_JPNNA5_MetaG_FD_89886 | JGI IMG/M metagenome (GOLD analysis project Ga0116184, IMG submission 89886) | Active sludge microbial communities of municipal wastewater-treating anaerobic digesters from Japan - AD_JPNNA5_MetaG | ecosystem: Engineered > Bioreactor > Anaerobic > Digestate | place... | reverse complement strand
TGCTGGTATGCCCTCGCAAGGCATGCGTTCACTTGCTTCCATTTTGCTCCCTCCTGAGATCTGCGAACAGGTCCGTGCTGAGGTAGCGCTCGGTAAAGCTCGGCACAATCACTACCATTCGCTTGCCCTTTGACTCCGGCAGGGCAGCCAGTTGCAGGGCAGCCCAAACCGCCGCGCCCGAGGAAATTCCCCCAGGGATGCCTTCGATGGCCGCCAATTGGCGGGCTGTGCTGAAGGCAGCCTCCCCAGTAACCTGGATGATCTCATCCAGCAGGGAGGTTTGCAGCACGGAAGGGATGAACCCTGCGCCAATTCCCTGGATGGGATGCGGACCCTTGGTTCCACCGGAGAGCACAGGGGAGGCGGCCGGTTCGACCGCCACGACTTTCAGAGCCGGGTTTTGCTCGCGCAGGTATTGACCAGCGCCAGTAATCGTGCCGCCAGTACCCACGCCCGCCACGAGCATATCCACCTTGCCTTCGGTATCCCGCCAGATTTCGGGGCCTGTGGTGAGGTAGTGAATTTGCGGGTTGGCGGGGTTATTAAATTGATCCGCCCACCAGTAGCGGCTGTCCTCCGCCAGTAAGGACTGCGCTTTTTCTATCGCGGCAGCCATGCCGCCGGCTGCAGGCGTCAAAATGAGGTTAGCTCCAAGGGCACGCATCAGCAGTTTTCGTTCAAGGCTGGCGGACTCTGGCATGATGATCGTGCTGCCGTAACCGCGGGCGGTTGCGACATTTGCCAGGCCGATGCCAGTGTTGCCGCTGGTGGCTTCCAGCAGGATACTGTCCTTGTGAAGCAGCCCGCGCTTTTCAGCATCGTCCACCATGCTGACGGCGATGCGGTCCTTGACGCTGTGGGTTGGGTTGAAGGTTTCCAGTTTGGCCAGGATTTCGACCTCAGGGTTGGGGTTTAAGCGCGAAACCCGCACCAATGGCGTTTTGCCAGTAAGCTGGGTAATATTTTGATAAATTGTCATGATGATTCTCCTAAATCTCTGGAACCTTAAATAAAAACAGCAGCCATCTCACACCATAAGCGGGGGAGTGCCGCTGCTCTTGACGGGTTCCAGGATGTCAAAAACGCAGGCGGTCAGCTACCCCGCCTGAGACACAAGCAATAAAAACTCATGGATACCTTGCGCGTTTTGAACATGCCACGATTATAGTTGTTGCGACGCTTGAGTCAATAGCATGTGTACAAGCACGTGTGAACAAGCACGAATATGCTTGCAGGACTATCCAAGCTGGGTACAATACTCTCTGGTTGAAGATATCTGTGGTGAGGTTGTTAATGAATAAACGAATCGAAGCTTTGGCGGCTCAACTGCCACTTAGTGGCCTGGAATGGATGGCGCTCAACCCCGGTCCGAGCCTGCGTTACCTGACAGGGCTAAACTTTCACCTGATGGAGCGCCCGGTGGTCGTTTTGGTTGGCCATAGTGGGCAGGTGAAAGTAATTTTGCCTGAACTGGAGCGCGCGAAAGTGGCAAACCTGCCTTTTGACGCTGAAATCATTCCTTTTGGGGACGACCCGGCAACCTGGCAGGGCGTCTATGAGCAGGCTTTGTCTGAAATTTCGGGCAATCGGCTGCGCGTAGGCGTTGAACCGACAGGATTGCGTTTTTTGGAACTTAATTTGCTGCGTCAGGCGCTGCCTGAAGCCGAATTCGTGGACGGAAGCGCAGCTCTGGCGGGGCTGAGGATGTGCAAGGGAACTGAGGAGCTGAATGCCATGCGCCAGGCAGCTATCATCGCACAGAACGCGTTGCTCAACACCCTCGAAAGCGTGAGACCAGGGCAGAGCGAGCTCCAGATTTCAGGTGAATTGATGGTGCAGCTTTTCCGGGAAGGGTCGGAAGCAGAGCTGCCTTTCGCTCCGATCGTTTCAACTGGTCCCAACACCGCAAATCCCCATGCCAGCCCAACGAATCGTACTTTGCAGGAAGGTGAGATGCTGCTGATCGACTGGGGTGCCAGCTTCGCTGGCTACTTCTCGGATATAACCCGCACCTTTTTCTGCGGTGAACCTAACGATGAAATGAAACAGATTGCCGACCTAGTGGAAAAGGCCAACGCAGCAGCCCGGCTTAGAGGAAGAAGGGGTATGCCGGCAGGGGAGGTGGACCAGTTGGCAAGGGGTGTCATCGCGGAAGGCGGCTATGGCGAAACCTTTACCCACCGCACAGGGCATGGGCTCGGGATGGAAGCGCACGAGCCGCCTTACATCTACCCGGGTAATCCTTTGATCCTGAAGCCAGGGATGGTCTTTACCATCGAACCGGGCATCTACCTCCCTGGTAAGGCCGGCGTGCGGATTGAGGACGATGTCGTGGTGGAGGATGAGGGTCTGCGCAGCTTGACCGACTTGCCGCGCGAGGTGATGCGCCTGGAAGACTTCCTGTCTAGGGCTCGGAAAGGGTCGTAGAGAACATCATGACCCTTTCAATACACCTGGCAGTCCTGGGACCTATCCAAAACAATGTTTATTTCCTTGTGGATGAGGACAGCGGCGACTGTGTTCTGATTGACCCAAGCTTTGAGGCGGGCACGCAGCTGCGTTTCGCAGAGGAAAAGGGCTGGCAGCTGAGGCAAATCTGGCTGACGCATGGTCATTATGACCATATAGCCGGGGCAAAGACGGTGAGCGAGGCCTTTTCGCCGCCTCTACCGATCGCCATGCACCCGGATAGCTTCGCCTGGGCTGCCGCTCAGCCAGAAAAGATGAAAATGGGCTGGAGGGTTGACCCCGTGCCAAGGTTGGACATTCAGCTTTTACACGGCATTTGGTTGGACGTGCTGCCCGGGGGTAGTCGTAAGTTGGTGGAAGTACGGGACGTTTCAGGTCATAACCCTGGTTCGGTGCTTTTCTACATCCCCGATTTAAAGATGGCAGTTGTAGGGGACGCGATATTTAGGGGCAGCATCGGTAGGACCGATCTCGAAGGCTCCGATCACGAATTGCTGCTGAAGAACATTCGCGAGCAGATTTACACGTTACCCGATGAGACCATGCTTCTGCCGGGTCACGGACCGGCAACGACGGTTGAGTTTGAAAAGGCAAACAATCCCTTTGTAAGGGGATAAGGCAAACTTCTAACTGAAATGTCTTGTTTCGCACTTCCAGGAGTGATAATGGACGTCATCCAGGTTAATGAACAAGTATTAAGGTGTATCCTGCGCCATCGAGAAGCTGAGCTTGTCGGTCCGGGATGGCGAGATTTTTGGTTTTATTGAACCCAATGGCGCTGGTAAATCCACCACCATCCGCCTGCTGCTTTTCCTGCTCCATCCAATCGTGGGCAGGCTACCATTTTTGGCAAGGATTTCACCAAAAAAGGTCCCGAGATACTTAGCCAGGTTGGATATTTGCCGTCGGAGGTCTTCTATTACGATCATATGCAGGTTGGCGAGCTATTGTAATGTTCCACTAGTTTTCTATACCGGAGATCATCGGTAGCGTATAAAATACCTTTGCGACTTCGCGGTAGAAAAATTTACTTCTTAAGAACAAAAAGGTACTCATGCGCTAAAAGTAAAAAATTATATTGCTTACTTCGCTGAATCCACAAGCCAGTTGATTTACAGTTATGCTGCTCCTTGATGATTATTTCTTTAAGACTAAAACCCACATTTAGAAATGTTTGTAACGTGTGGAATCCTAATGGTATGTTAGAGCCTCGTTTTCGGAGATCTCCGATCAATATCGCACAATACTTGTTCTTTTTAAGTACCCTAAAACACTCTACTGCGACTTTGATCATTTGATTGTTGAATTCATCATAAGTAAGTCTGGATATGTCGTTCTCTATATCCTCGCTGTATTGGATGGCGTTCGCATAAGGTGGGTGTGTACAGATGAGGTCAATCGAATCTTCTTGTACTCCTACCAATCGGCGTGCATCTCCAACTGTGGCGGACACTCTGCTCGAATAACGAGGCGGTAATTTTAGTTTGTTGTGGCATTGGACAATAGAATCAGGGTTGACATCAATTCCTATACAGTCTCGGTTCAATAGCTTTGCTTCAATCAGGGTTGTACCACCACCGACAAATTGATCTAGAACAACATCACCCTCCTTTGAATACCGTAAGATTATATTCCTTGGTATATACGGTGACCAATTTCCTCTGTACCTGGAATCATGTGTTGCCCATGAGCCTCTAGTTGGAAAGCTCCAGATGGTGTTTGTCTCTAAAACAAATTCATCAGGCTCCCATTTCTCCTCATCTGCTTTTTTTATGACTCTATTTTGCCTAGCACCCATCCAATCCAACTCCTAATCGTCTGAGCTCTTCTTCGATAAGTTTCATCGCTTTCCATGTTGTAAAGGTTGTTAGATTTCATGACTTCAACAATTTCATTTATACTTATTAAGCTATTTTTAAGCAAAGTCAGTTTATAGACATCATGAAAAACTTTATGTTGCAATATGAGTTTAATTAAACTAAGTTGGCGTCTTTTATAGTCTAAATTAAATATTTTACTTCCGCTGCTTGTCAGTCGAAATTGAGTTGAACCTGCGTTGTTTGTTTTCTCAACTAACCCAAGATACATTGCTGCTGACGAATAGTAACTTGCTTGTCTAATATCAAAATCGTATTCCTCAGTAATTTCTTCAAGATCTAAATCGCGTTGAAGCAGAATAAAGCAAAGATCAACAACACGGTCAAACTTATCGGCTTGAGGAAAGGGTATTGATGGTTCAGGCACATAAACTATGGAACTAATAAATTTATCAACCTCCGGACCAGTGATCTGTGTATCCTCAATTGAATATCTCGCGCCTCTAACTAGGTAAAGGGAATTATAGTTATAAACATCATCGAACGCATATTCGTATAAACTGAAAATACCGTTGGAATAAACAAAAAATACATTTCTAATACATTTTTCTAGTTTATTTTTCCAAGTTCGAAATGGATAATAAACTTGCCTAATTAAAAAGTTAGAAAATGTTAAAAGTTTAGCTTCAATCAATGATAGACTTTTAGCCCCCTCTAATGCCATGTCGATTTCTATTTGAGAATTTTCAACTTCAATCTTATGATATTGCTTTGTGACTTTATCTTGAATTTTGAAATTAAACTTTCCTGAACTCATTCTGCCAGAGACTGTAGCGAAAAGATTATCCTCATCCAAAAAATCCGATAAAATTTTGGTTGCTAAGGCTGTGTTGAGTGCAATAGATTCAGAGTTTATGTTATTTGGTTGAAGGCTCTGAATGAAATCTGGTAATACGACATGTGTTATTGGTCCACTTAATGGTTCTATATCTTGATAAGCATTTAAACTAGAGATGATGTAACTGTTCCTAGAAATTGGCAAAATACCCAAATTGTTTTCTTTAAAAATTATCGGAAGACTCTCTGATGTATCGGCTTTAGCCATTAATCTAGGCTCTCTGGTCTCCTTAATCTGGTCCGCAGTTATGATGAATTGCCCTGTCAAGTTGATACTATCTAGTATTTGATGCTTTTTAAAAAGAAATTCCCAAGCCTTGTCGTTTTTTGACATTATTTGCCTACTCATAATTTCTTATTATCACCTCTTCAATGTCACCACGCTTACTTGCAACAGAGTTGACAATTCGCTTAGCCTGAACTCTAGAAATCTTATATTTTGAATACAACTCAAAGATGAAAGGTGTAGCGGAGTTTGATAGGACAAATTTAACGCCCTTTCTATCAAGTTCATCGCACTGTTCTCTTAACCGAATTTGCTCATCTCTATTGAAACCAGTTTTACTGTACCCAGTAAAACTAGCTGTATCTGACACTGGATCGTAAGGTGGATCGAGGTAAACAAATGTTGAAGGAGTAACCGAACTGAGTATCTCACTATAGTCAACGCTAGTAATGGTGACTTTGGCTGAATTTAAATATTCATGAACTGCTCTCAGAACAGGAGCATTCACAATGTTGGGGTTTTTATAATAGCCATAAGGAGTATTAAACTCACCAGCATTGTTTACTCGAAATAATCCGTTGTAGCAAGTTTTGTTTAAATAGATAAGTCGGGATGCTTTGAAAATATTATCTAATTTGTCATAGTGTTCTTTATCTCGATCCCAATCACGAATAGCGTAAAAAAAATCCACTTCATTTCGATATTGAGATAATAAGGCTATGAGCTCCTCAACATTATCACGAATAACCGTGTACATATTCATGAGATCTTCATTGATGTCGTTAATATGAGCCTGATCCGGTTGCAAGTTGAAGAGGACCGCCCCACCTCCAAAAAAGGGTTCACAATATGAGCTAATTCCTTCAGGAAATAGAGGAATCAGGTTAGGCAGTAGTTGTCTTTTACCGCCAACCCACTTTACGACAGGTTGAACTAATGGTTTCTTAATCATGATGATAGCAGAATAAAAACATATTTGTTCTTATTATGTTACCATAGCGAACTTCTTTTGAATACCGTGAATTAGATTTTTGAGAAAAAAGGCCCATGCATTATATGGGCCTTTTATTTTAACATTTACTTCGCGTAACTGACCGAACGGGTTTCGCGGATCACGGTCACCTGGATCTGACCGGGATACTGCATGGTTTCCTCAATCTCAGTGGCGATATCCTTGGCAATGCGGTGCGCTTCGAGATCATCGACTTCCTCAGGCTTGACGATGATGCGCACTTCCCGACCAGCCTGGATGGCGTAGCTCTGCTCAACACCCTTATGGGCGTTGGCGATGGTCTCAAGGGCTTTCAGGCGCTTGATGTATTGCTCAAGGTCCTCGCGGCGGGCACCAGGGCGCGCGCCTGAGATCGCATCGGCGGCTTCCACCAGGATGGCTTCGATTGAGAGCTGGTCCACTTCGTGGTGATGGGAGGCGATTGCGTTGCAGACTGCCGCGCTGACGCCGTGACGTTTGGCAAATTCTGCGCCAATCTGGGCGTGGGTGCCCTCCGTGTTGTGGTCCATGGCTTTGCCAAGGTCGTGCAGAAGGGCTCCGACCTTTGCGATTTCCACATTGGCGCCGAGCTCTGCCGCCAGCACACTGGCGATCTTGGAGGTTTCCACTGCATGGGCGAGCTGGTTTTGACCGTAGGAGGTGCGGTATTTCAAACGTCCGAGCTTCTTGATGATTTCCGGGTGGAGACCATGCACGCCGGCCTCGTAGACCGCTTCGGTGCCCGCTTTGAGGATATCCTCATCCATCGCTTTGCGTTCTTCGTCAAGGATCTTTTCAATATATGCCGGGTGGATGCGACCATCCGTCACAAGCCGTGTCAGGGTGCGCCGGGCAATTTCACGGCGGACGGAGTCAAAGCAGGAGATGGTGACAGCCTCAGGGGTATCATCCACTATGACGTCCACGCCGGTTGCCTGTTCGAAGGCTTGGATGTTGCGCCCGTTGCGTCCAACAATGCGACCCTTCATCTCTTCATTGGGGAGGGTAACCACCGAGGTTGTTACTTCGGCAACCTTGTCGGAGGCGACACGCTGGATGGCATCGGCGATCAGTTCGCGGGCTTTTTCCATGCCGGTTTCGGTAGCTTTGATTTCATATTGGTGGATGATGTGCGCCATATCTCCACGAGCTTCCTTCTCGACTTCTTCAAGCAAGAGCGTGCGGGCTTCCTCGCTGGTCATTGCAGAAACGCGCTGCAGTTCTGCAAACCGTTCATTGTAGAGGGCTTCGATTTCATTGGCTCGCTTATCCACCGCGCTTTGGCGTTTGTTGAGAGCGGACTCGCGCTGCTGCATCTGATCGAAGCGGTGGTCCAGCTCTTCACGGCGCTTGACGAGGCGGTCATCTTCCTTGTTGAGTTCGCTGCGCTTGTGCTGGATCTCACTCTCCGCCTGCAAAGTAATTTTCAGGGCAGTGTCTTTTGCCTCCAGCTCGATGTTTTTGGCAATTTCTTTTGCCTGCTCGATAATGCTTTCGGCGGTTCTTTTGAGTTTTTCATCCTGGTTTTTGCGGATGATTGAGAAAATAAGGTATCCGATCAGGACACCCAAAATAACGGCAAGTCCTATCCACAAAAAGAGCAGGTTAGGACCTTGGCCTGGTTGAAATAAGGTTTTCATTGTGTCAATTGCTCCATAGTTTATTTGATTCCACGGTCTCGGTATGCTGCATCTCATCCCAAAGAGTGCGCAAGGTATCATTGACCGTGGCATAACTGAAACCGCGCCGTAGAAGCGCGTTCCCCAGTCTTTTTCGATAAATATCGTAATTGGATGAAAGATAGCGATGCGCCTGTTTCCGCGCGGCTGTCATCGCCAGGGCGGCGTCATCAACCCCGGATTCTTCAAGAGCTGAATCGATGGAACTCTCCGCCAAACCCTTGAAACGCAGCTCTGCTTTTAGCTGGCTTTGGCTGCGCGGGCGGAAGGTGTTGCGGTTTTCGATCCACTCCCTGGCAAAACGATCGTCGTTGAGCAGACCTTCTTCTTCGAGCCGCGCGAGCACTGCTTTCAAGGTGCCAGGCGCATAGCCCTTACCTTCCAGATAGCGGGTCATCTCTGCAACCGAGCGGCTTCTATGGCTTAGTAAGTTGAGAGCCTGATTGAAGCTGACTTCCACTTCGTCGCGCATCTGGATCTGTTCGATTTCCCCATCGCTCAGTTCCCTCCCAACCTGCAGCCAGGCAGCAGTCATTCGGTCCAATGAGAATGCATAGGAACCATCCAAGCTGATGTTGACTCGCCTGCGATTGCGCTTTTGCGCACTGATTTCAGTGATCGTTTTTTTCATCCGTACCAAACAGCCATGGTCCATGACCATGGCTGTTGAATTCCGGACTTACTCGATAACCCACTTGCTCAAGATGAATTTGAGCTATTTTCAATTAAGTATTGGCAAACTGACAATCAGATACGATCAATCCTAACGTTCCTTTTGAAATAGAAACTCTCCCTGTCGACTCGCCCAAATGCTGGGGAGGGGCAGAAAGGATGGATTGAGCACTCGACTGCTAAAATTATTCATTTTTTCCAATACATAAGTCAGTTTTTAACACTGACGGTTTCCTATCAAGTAAATCGCGCAGCAATTCTCAGCCATAATCGGAGGCGAAATAACCTTTAGGGCCTCCTGGACGCATGTGCGATAGTTTTCTTCGCTTCATTATACATGAAATATGTAAAGATTTGTTAATAAAATCCGGTTGTTTTAAAGGTTAAGAATGAGTTTGTATGAGCCGAAAGTCTGGATGAAACTCGTGCTAAAATTGCAGTAGCAGGAGCCGCTAATGTCTGACGAAGCAAAACTACAGGAAGCAATTGATAAAGCTCACAAACGCAGCCGCTTTTGGATGATCTTTTTTCCGCTCATCCTGATCGGCCTGGTTGTTGTGGGGTTGATAACCTGGCTTGCCATCAACGGCAGCGTGGGTGGGGCTGACGTGGAAAACCTTGCTGGTGTGGCAATGGTGCTGTTAGTGCTGCCAACGTTTCTCTTCGGGCTGATTACGCTGGCGCTCATCATCGCCCTGATCATTGGGGTGATCAAGCTGCATGAATTCCTTCCCCAAGCCGGGAAAGCCCTCAGAGACTATCTGAGACAGGCAGAACACTATTTGCGTGTTGCTGGGGATGCAGCAGCAAAGCCGATCCTGGCAGTGCGAACTTTCACCGCTAAAATTCGACAAATCCGGACAAGTCTGACCGACCGATTCTCACAAAAAGGATAGAACTTATGAAATCAAACATTCGAACACTGACTCTCGTGATTGGAACTCTGGCTGGTGCCTTCATTGGCTATCGGGCTGCTATGAATTTCATCGAGCAATCCGAAGCGGAAAACCGGAGTACACCGATCACCCTTCAGCAAGGCTTGCAGGTTGGGTTGACAGCACTGGGTGCTCTGAAACAACTCTCTGGCATCAGCCAAAATAAAAAATAATCTGGAGGTTGTGATTTTTGTTTGAGCTCATCTTCCTGGGCACATCTGCATCTGCGCCCTCAATCAAACGTGGCCTGTCATCACTCGTCGTGAAACATGACGAGTTTCGTTTCATGGTGGATTGTGGCGAGGGCACGCAGCGGCAGATCCTGAAATCCGGGGTTGGCTTCAAACGCCTGAACCATATCCTGCTGACTCACGGTCACCTTGATCATATTCTCGGTCTGGCAGGCATGCTCTCGACCTTCATGCGCTGGGAAGCCATTGAGGAGGTTAACATTTACGGCAGCCGCCATACGTTGGACCGCGTTAGCGATCTGATCAATGGCGTTGTGCTGAGAGGTACCAAGGCGCCGATGCCCGTGAATATGCTGGAGATCAAACCAGGATTGATTTTTCAGAGCAAGCATTTCGAGATCCAGGCGTTTCCAGTTGACCACCGTGGATCATCATCGCTGGGCTACCGTTTCATCGAAAAAAGTCACCGTCCCTTCTTGTCGGAAGTGGCGGAATCATTAGGCGTGCCAAATGGACCATGCCGGCGCGATCTCGTCCAGGGGCGGGCAATTACGTTGGAAGATGGCAGGGTGATCCTGCCGGAAGATGTCTTGGGGGAAGAGCGTCCGGGTGTAAACCTGGTTGTCGTTGGAGACGTAGGCAAACCTGAAAGGCTCAGAGAACACGTAGCCGGGGCGGACGTGATGGTGATCGAAGCGACTTACCTGGCGGAAGACGCGGAAATGGCTCTGACCTTTGGTCATTCCACTGCTGCGGATGTAGCGAGCCTGGCAGCAGAAGCGGGGGTGGGGAAGTTGATCCTGACCCACGTTTCCAGGCGTTACCGGGATGATGATATCCTGGCAGAAGCGCGCGCCATCTTCCCTGAAACCTATCTTGCCAATGATTTTGACCAATTTGAAGTTCGCAAGCTTGACCGGACGGAATGAACCCCACCGGCTGCAAAGGCGGATAGTGCTTTCATGTTAGAATCCCCATTTGTATGTCTGAACGTAAGCTGGTATTAGCCTCCACATCGCCGCGCAGGAATGAACTCTTGCGTTTGCTTGGGATTCCATTTGAAAAACGTCCTTCAAATGCGGATGAAACCCACCATGGGAATGTGGATGCGGTGGATTATGTGCGGCAGATGGCACGGGAAAAGGGGCTGATGGTTCGGCAGTCTGAGGGTGAATGGATTCTTTCGGCTGACACCATCGTGGCGCTGGATGGACGTGTTGTGGGTAAACCGGCAAATGACGATGAAGCTTATGAGATCCTGCGGGCTTTGCGCGGTCGTGCGCATCTCGTCTATACCGCTTTATGTTTGCGGACCGAGAATGGCGGTAAGGCTGCAGAATCGCTTTGTACCACGGATGTTTTCATGCGGGATTATTCAGACGAGGAGCTGGCAGAGTACATCGCCAGCGAGGACTATAAGGACAAAGCCGGTGGATATGCCATCCAACACAGACAATTCCACCCATGCACTGGTGTGCAGGGCTGCTATGCCAATGTAATGGGGCTCCCGCTTTGCCATCTTGCCATGCTGCTCGAGTCGGCTGGCTGCAAGCTGGAGGCAGATGTGCCCCAAGCCTGTCAGCGGTATAATGAAATCACGTGTGAAATCTATCCGCAAATTTACCTTAAAGAGAACTCAGGGTAAGATGATCAAATCCTTCAACAAGATGTTTTTTGTGTTCGTGATTGCGGCTATTTTGCTCTCAGCCTGCAATGGCGGCAACACAACACCTGCTCCCACCCTGACCCCAACTACAACAGGGCTGCCTGAACCGGTTATCAACGTTGAGTCTGTGCCGGATGTTGAACAGGCGGCAAAAGCCTACCTGGACCTCTGGAAGGCTGAAGATTATGCTGCGATGTATGACAGGCTCAGCCAGCTGACCAAGGACGCCATTTCGATGGAAGATTTTGAAAAGAGCCACCGGGATACAGCCATCAAGCTCACCATGCAGAGCATGGACTACACGCTGCTTTCAAAGATGGTCAACCCCACCAGTTCACAGGTCGGCTATGAGATCCGCTACAGCACCGCTCTGATGGATGTCATCTCGCGCGAAACCATCATGAATCTCACGCTGGAAGACGGCGCATGGCATGTGCAGTGGGAAACGGGAATGATGCTGCCGGAACTGGCGGGTGGGAACTACCTTGAATTGGTCATCGAAGTGCCTGCACGCGGTAATATTTATTCGTCCGATGCCTCGGATAACTATCCCCTGGTCTCTTTTGAAGACGCAGTAACCGTGATGGTCACGCCCGGCAAGATTGATCCCGACAATGAAGGGCAGATGGTCTCGCTCCTGGCGGAAATGTTCGACCGTTCAGAAGCCTCCATTTATGCGGAATATGAAAACACCGCTGATTACCAGTATTCTGTGATTGGCGACGTCACCCTGGATACTGCCAACCAGTATTTCGATCGACTTTCCCGTTATGATGCGATTTCTCTTTCAGACTTCCGTTCCCGCTTTTATCATGATGGCGGCATCGCTCCGCATGTGACCGGCTTTGTGTTGACCGTGCCGGCCGAAGAACTGGAAAAATACCAGCGTTTAGGCTACACCGGCGAGGAAAAGATTGGCGCATCCGGGCTTGAAGCCTGGGGTGAGGAGTATCTTGCCGGTAAGCACGGCGCGGATCTCTACGTAAAGGATCCCCAGGGTCAGGTTCTAACCAAGATCGCCAGCGTTCCTGCTCAACCAGCCCAATCCATTTACACCACCATAAACAGCGCTTACCAGTACCGCCTGCAACAAAGCTTTAGCGATATGATCGGCGCGATCGTGGTGATGGAGCGCGACAGTGGCAAAGTTATCGCCATGGTGTCCAATCCGGGTTTTGATCCAAACGTATTCATAGCGCCTAATTACACGGCATATTCGATTGCAGAAATCACTCAGGACCCCCTTAACCCAATGTACAACCGGGCTTCGCAGGGCGTATACCCTCCCGGTTCGGTATTCAAGATCATCACGATGGCTGCGGCTCTCGAAACAGGTGTCTATCAACCGGACTCTTCCTATTATTGCGACAGCTACTGGCGCGAGTTGGATGGTTGGGTGGGCGAAGATTGGACGGTGAGCCGCGGGTTTGGACCCTCAGGGCAATTGACCCTTCAGGAAGGGCTGATGCGCTCTTGCAATCCATGGTTCTGGCATATCGCTTATTCTTTATGGAATGAAGGCTATCGCACTGCAATTCCTGATCTGGCGCTTGATTTCGGATTGGGTAAATCGACTGGTATCGAGATCCCGGACTTCGCAGGCAATGTCAATCCTGCGCCGACTGAGGTCAGTGAGTATGTGCAAATGGCGATTGGCCAGAGCACGATGCAGGTTAGCCCGCTGCAGGTCGCGGCTTTAGTTGCGGCGGTCGGCAACGGCGGCACGCTTTACCAACCCACGCTGATCGAGAAAATCGGTTTGACTGGACAGGACCCTGTTTACACCTTCGAGCCGAAGGAATCCCACAAACTGAACGTGCAGCCAACGACGCTGGAAGCCATTCAGGAAGCCATGGTCATGGTGGTTAGTAACCCGAGCGGCACGGCGCAATTCCAATTCAGGAATTATCCTTACAACATAGCCGGCAAGACAGGCACCGCAGAAAACCCGATCGGCCAATCACACGCCTGGTTTGCGGGCTATACTTTCGAAAATGACCCCGAGCACCCTGATATTGCTGTGGCTGTGATCCTGGAGAATGCCGGCGAAGGTTCCGAGATGGCAGCGCCGCTCTTCAGGCGGGCGGTTTCCCTCTACTTCTCCGACGGGCAAAATGCTGGTGGCACGATGCCCTGGGAAGAAAGCCCCTACGTACCTGCAGTACCAGAAGAGGAATGAGCTTGGGAGTCTCACTGCCGCTGCTTTCTGTTGGTTCCCAAAGTGAATATACGGAAGGTTTTGTGATTCGTTCGCAGGCAGGTTACCTGACGGTGCGGACAGAAAAAGGCGACATCCAAACACGCCTGCGCGGGCGTTTGCGTCAGGGAAGAGCCGAAGGGGATCTGGTGGCAGTGGGGGACAACGTGCGGATTGCCGTCCACACGGATGGCTCAGGCAGTATTGAAGAAGTGTTCCCGCGAAAATCCGTGCTTTCGAGACAACTCTCGGGCGTCAGTTACAACTACCAGCAAATTATCCTGGCCAATGCAGATCTTGCTCTGCTGGTGTTTGCCTGCACTCAACCTGATCCGAGCCTGCGCATGCTCGACCGCTTCCTGGTGGTGACGGAGCGGGCGCACATCCCGGCAGTTATCGTGGTCAACAAGGTGGACCTGATGCCGCTTGAGCAGGTGGACAAGCTCTTTGGCATGTATCGCTCCATCGGGTATGATGTTATTTACGCTTCAGCGGTTACCGGGCAGGGGGTTGAAGCACTGCGTGAGTGCATACAGGGAAAACTGAGCACCCTTGCCGGACCTTCGGGTGTGGGCAAAAGCAGCTTGCTTAATTCAGTCATTCCAGACTTAAACCTGGCGGTTGGCGCGTTGAGTGAGGGCGTTGGACGAGGTAAAGGGCGGCACACCACCCAGGTGAGGCAGCTCTATTCTCTGCCGGGTGGCGGCTACATCGCCGATGTGCCCGGGTTGCGCACGCTGGCACTATGGGACATTCAGGATGAAGAACTGGACGCCTATTTCAAGGAAATCGCGCCGCTCGTGGCTGAATGCCAGTTCAACGACTGCAGCCACAGCCATGAACCGGGCTGTGCGGTGCGCAAGGCGGCGAAGAGCGGGCAGATTGACCCGCGAAGATATGAGTCTTATCTGCGTTTGCGTTTTGGCGACCCGCAGGAAGATGATTTGATCTAGGAGATTGGTTTTGAAACGTTTAGTGACTATGAGACGAAACGCTTTACTGGCTCTCTTGAGCCTGGCGTTTTTCATTACTGCCTGCGGAAGCAACACAACCCCTGTGGTTGTGCCCACAGGGACGCTCAGCCAGCCGACCCAGCTGCCCCCAACCCCCACCCTGACCCCGCAACCGCCCAGGATCCTGAATATCTGCGTCGCAGAAGATCCTGGCAGCCTGTTCCGCTACGAAGGGCGCGATTCACTGGCTAAACAAAGCGTTTTTTCAGCACTGTATGAACCAAACATCTTGTTTGAAAATCTGCCAACTTATTCTGGCAGCCAGGCAGTCAAACTGGCTGTGGAGGTAAAGCCCGGAATGAACGTGCTGGATGGCAGCGGTGAAGTGAGCGTATTAAAAGAAGGTTCTCTGATCCACCCTGTCATTGAGGGGCATCTGGGCGAGCCAGTTGCCTGGAGTGCTTCCGCGCCGCAGCAAATGATGCAGGTAAAAGTAAATTACAAGATCAACCCCGGACTGTTGTGGTCTGATGGCACCCCTGTGAATTCGGCCGACTTCCTTTTGTCTTATGAAGTGGTAAAAGCGCTTCGCAATCCGCAGGATATCTGGCTGCTCGACCGTACTGCCAGCATTGAAGCGTTGGATGACACCACCCTTACCTGGACAGGCATACCGGGATTCGTGCCGGTGGATCTAAGTGAGCTTGTTTTTCTGCCGCTGCCTTCAACCCAGTTTTCTGGCATGAGCCCTGCAGAGATTGGAATCTCCGCCGAAGCAAGTGAAACGCCCATTGGTTGGGGTGCCTACCGGATTGTGAACCGCACACCTGGCCTTTCGATCGAGATGGAACGGAATCCGTATTACAACCTCAAACCTGCTTATGACCAGGTGGTCGTTCGGGTTGAACCCGACCTGCAGCAGGCGATCGCCAAGCTGGAAAGCGGTGAGTGTGATGTGCTGGACCCCAGCTACCACCTGGAAGGGCAGAGCAGGGATGTGCTGACGGGTCTGGCGCAGAGCGGCAGCCTGGTGGCAGAGAATTATGAGCTCGTGCAGCAATTGGTCTTTGGCATCCAGCCGGCATCTTACGACAACGGCTATTCGCCCTGGAATGCAACCAGGCAGGACTTCTTTGGAGATTTGCGTACACGGCAGGCGATTGCCGCCTGCCTGATAGCAGACCCGATTGCATCCGAGGTGTTGGGAGCCAGGTTGCCAGAGGGGTTTGCCTTACCCGAATTTAGTGCGTGGGGAACCCTGGAGCAAGCGCAGGCTTTATTGGACGAAATTGGTTGGCTGAGGGATGAAGCCCAGCCGGAAGCCCCGCGAAAGGCAAACGGAGTGGAAAATGTGCTGGATGGAACGGCATTCTCAATTAGCCTGCTCAGCGGCACTTCAGTGATGGAAAGCGAGGTAAGCCAGGCGGTGGTGCGGCGGTTGGCGGATTGCGGGATTGAGGTAACCCACCAGGCCTTGTCACCGGCTGAGCTCTACGCGCCGGGACCGGAGGGGCCATTATTCGGGCGTAATTTTGACCTGGCACTGGTCAGCTGGCAGAAAACTCCTGCGAATCCTTGTGAACTCTATCGCTCAGGATCAGTGCCCAATAATGGGAACTATTGGATAGGGACGAACCTGGCCGGGTTGGCGGACCCTGGTTTTGACGCGCAATGCATAGCAGTTGGGAATGCAGAATTAATTCAAAGCCTTGGAGATGAGGTGGATCTGATCGCAGAATATCTTCCGGCTGTAGCGCTAATGCCCCGGATCTCCATGTGGGTTGCGTCGAACCGCGTAGACCTCGCTGGGAGCAGCGCCTTCGCGGATATTGGGCTTTGGCGTCCGTTTGTGCCATAGTCGAAAGGGGCTTGGAAGCGTGAACCAGCATGCGTCGCCTCTACCCAGAACCCCAAATTCCCCAAGAGATGTAGGGTGCCATGCAGGTAAATTCTTAGGAACAAATTCCAAACCAGCACCTCGTAGGGAAAAGGCCTGACTTTTCCACGACTTCTTGGTTGACGCCTGCGTCAACCCTACACCGTGGGAGCTAGGTAGGGAAAACTTCCTGTGGTTATCCGTGGTCTTGATTGGGCAGGCACAGGGGCTTGCCCCTACCCAATGGATACTCTTGTATGGGTAACCCCTTGGGAACCACCATCTGGAGGGAAGTGTTTACCCATTTCGGTCGAGGCAGGCCGTCGACCCTACGAGGTTCTCGACCAATTACCAAGCCTCGTAGGGAAAAGGCCTGCCTTTTCCACGATTTTTGGTTGACGCCTGCGTCAACCTACACCGTGGGAGCTGTGTGGGGATAACCCCCTGTGGTTATCCGTTGTCTTGATTGGGCAGGCACAGGGGCCTGCCCCTACCCATTGGATACTCTTGTATGGGTAACCCCTTGGGAACCACCATCTAGAGGATGTGGTTGCCAATTTTGGTTGACGCATCCCGTAAGGGGAGGCTTTGCACGGCTATCAACCCTACGTGAACCGGGTTAATATTGCGCATTGATATTGCCATTGATATCCAAGGCATTGCGTTTGTCAAGGCAAAAGGCAATCTGCGTTCGTCCGATTTATGAAAATTTATGTTATAATTTTTACGCATTTAACTGCAGCAATGAATATCTGCAGGTATTAAGTTTTGCGTAATTGCAAGTCTGTTAAAATAGAAATAAAGCCATGGGCATGAGAAAGTATGTTAAAGATTATAAAACCATTCTGAGTGTCAATGAAAATGGCAAACAGATTCGGACTTATGAATACCAGGGAGATTACTTCAAACTGCCTTTTAGTAATGCCCAAATGCAGAAATTCAAGATCATTTTCTTGCTAGTGTTGTTTGGGGTCCTTGCTGCGCATATCGCTGGCGGTTTCATGAACAATGCCGGTATGCGCCAGTTCTATGTAGCCATCCCCTTCGTTTTGACTTTTCTGCCAATCTTTAACCTGCTTCGTTCCGGCGTTCGGCTACCGGTGGAAGAGCGCAAATATCGCCGGGAAGAAATCGGCGTGACGTATGAGCGCTTTAGCAATCACAGCCTGATTCTGTTGATCACACTGGGGGTCTGCCTGGCAGGAGAAGTAGTCTTTTTGCTTTTCTTCTCTAAAGGCAGCCCTGCGCTGAGCGAGTATTATTTTTTGGCGGTGGAACTTACCGCCTTGGCTTTGAGTCTGCTAATCTTTTTCAATATAAAAAAGATTGTCATTACCAGAGCCCCTGAGGATGAAAAACAACCGTGACAACGATGGGAGCTTAAGGTTGCCTTCATTGACACGCTATTGTTTTTAAAATATAATGACCAAAATTAGTTAAGGAGAAATAGGAGAAAAAATGAGTAAATTTGCACGAAATATATCTATTTTGATCGTTGCGATCATGCTCGGTGTGGCTCTTGCTTCCTGCGGAACCCCAACCGAAGTCGCAACCACTGAGCCCCCTGTGGAGCCAACAACCCCCGTAGTTGAAGAACCCACAGCCGAGCCAGAACCCACCGAACCAGAACCCACCGAGGTGGTTTTTGAGGAACAGCCCTTTGGCGAGAACCTCCCCACCGAACCGACCATTGACACCCCGTTAGTGGTTGCCTATCAGGACTTCTCACAGAAGTTCAGCCCCTTCTTTGCAGACACAGGTTACGACATGGACGTTGCTAACCTGACCCAGATTAGCATCATGACCACCGACCGCGTGGGCGGCATTGTCTACAATGCGATCGAGGGTGAGACCCACAACTACAACGGTGTGGATTATCTCTACAAAGGTCCGGCTGACATCAAAGTCGAATACGACGAAGCCAGCGACACCACCAAGTACACTGCCCGCCTGCGCGTGGGTATGAAGTTCTCCGATGGTGAGCCTGTGACCGCCGATGATGTGATCTTCACCTACTACACCTTTCTGGATCCTTCCTATGTTGGCTCCACCACCCTCGGTTCTTACCCAATCGTTGGCTTGAAGGACTATCAGACCCAGACTACTTCCGAGGTTTATGACAAGTACTTCCAGATGTTTGAGGACATCTATGCTGCCGGTATGGATCATGAGCATACTGACACCGATGCCTGGACACAGGAAATGCAAGACGATGTCTGGGCACGCCTGGAAGCTGGTGTGAAAGCCGAAATTCAGGGCATCTACGACTATGTTGTTGCCAACTATGGCAATAATGATTTCACCGCGCAATACTTTAATGGTGCTGTTTGGGATGAAATGTCCGAAGGCGAGAAAGTGGCCTATGCCATGCGCATGTGGGGCTTTGGAAGCCTCGTCTGCAGCACTGAAGTTGCTGAAGGCGAAGAACCTATCGCTATTGAAGACTGCGCAGATCCAATCGTCTTCGAGACTGCTGGTACCGGAACTGTCTATGATCTGGTTGAGACCTTCCCAACCCTCGATGACTACTATACCGAAGTGATGGCTGCTTATGGAAATGACATTAAAGCTGCCTTCCCCTACGAATCTGCAAACGGTGTGGATGTCTTCGCGAATGCTCAGAGTGATTTCATTGGCGAGTGGGGTCCTAAAGACGAATCCATGGGCACCGAAGGTGTTCCGAATATCACTGGCATCAAGAAGATCGATGACTACACCGTGGAAGTGACCACCAATGGTTACGAAGCCCCGGCGGTCTACTCGATCCTTGGTCTCAACATCACCCCCCTGCACTACTATGGTGATCCCGCCAAATACGATTATGAGAACAACATGTTCGGATTTGACTTTGGCGATCTCTCCAAGCAGGAAAGCCTGACCTCCACCCCAATGGGCGCTGGTCCCTACAAATTCATCGAGTACGACAACCGCGTTGTCTACTTCGAAGCCAACCCCTATTACTATCGTGGCTGCCCCAAGATCCGCGAAGTCCAGTTCCGTGAAACTGCTTCCAATGAAGTTGTGACCGCTATTGTGACTGGCGTTGCAGATGCTGGTGAAATGTCCTACAACAAGACCCGCTACGAAGAAGTTATGGAAGCCAATGGCAACGGCGAAATGACTGGTCCCGTGATCACCTCCAGCCTGGTTGACAACCTGGGTTATGGTTACATCGGTATCAATGCGGCTACAGTCAATGTTGGCGGTGAGCCGGGCTCCGAGGCTTCCAAGAACCTGCGCCGCGGTCTCGCGACCATCCTGGCTGTTTATCGCGATGTAGCTATCGATAGCTACTATGGCGAAGCTGCCGCTGTCATCAATTACCCAATTTCGAATACCTCCTGGGCTGCACCTCAGCCAACCGATGAAGGCTACAAAGTGGCATTCTCGACCGATGTCAATGGCGAGCCCATCTATACCCCTGAAATGACCTATGAAGAGAAATACGCTGCCGCCGAACAAGCTGCTTTAGCTTTCTTCGAGGCTGCTGGCTACACTGTTGAAGGTGGTAAAGTGACTGCTGCACCCGAAGGCGCCAAGCTCTCCTATGAGCTGATTGTCCCTGGTGAAGGTACTGGTGACCATCCTGCGTTCGCTATCATTACTGGCGCTCGCGATTCGCTTGCCAAGATCGGAATGGAACTCGTGATCAACGATCCTGCTGATTCCAACATCCTCTGGGACGCACTTGACTCCGGCGAGCAGGAACTCTGGACAGCAGCCTGGGGCTCCACTATCGACCCCGATATGTACCAGGTCTATCACAGCAACAACATCCCAGGTTTGGAAGGCTCCAGTGAGTCCAACCACTATCACATTCAGGATCCTGAGCTGGATCAGTTGATTATCGACGCCCGCAAGAGCGATGATCAGAACTACCGCAAGGCTATCTACAAGGAAGCCCTTGAGAAGATCATTGACTGGGCAGTCGAAATTCCGACTTACCAGCGCAAGAACGTCATCATCTTCAGCACCGAGCGCATCAATATCGACACCTTGACCCCCGATATCACCACTTTCTGGGGCTGGATGAATGACATTGAGCTGGTCGAGATGAACTAGTAACAAGGATAATAACCAATGATGGTAAAAGTGAGCCCACCTATTTGGGTGGGCTCACTTTGTAAACTCACCTGATTTTAAAGCCAAACTATGCAGTAGAGTGAGGAAAAGGAATGCGAAATTTTATTCTACGGAGAGTTATTCTGGGCATATTCATCGTAGTGTTCGGTGCGTTGCTCGTTTATACGGTCATACGCAGTCTGCCGTCTTCTTATGTAGAAACAATTGCCCGGCAAAGAGCTTCAAACCCCTTAAGCACTAAAAGCTACCAGGAATGGTTAGATCAGCTCAATGAAGTCTACGGTTTAAACAAAGGGATTATTCCCGGTTTTATTGACTGGGGTGGTAATGCCATTCGCGGTGATTTTGGCGAGTCCTGGCACTACGGGGTGCCTGTAACAGAAAAGTTCTCGGAAGTCATTGGGATCTCCCTTGTTGTGAATGTCATTACATTCTTTGTGCAGATTTTGATAGCCATTCCATTGGGTATTCTGGCAGCCAGAAAGCAATACTCGCCGACAGATTATGCCATCACGATCTTTGCTTTGATGGGGATTTCTCTACCCACTTTTTTCCTTGCCACAATCCTAAAATATGTATTTTCGATCCAGCTCGGTTGGTTCCCACTTTATGGGCTAACTGGTCGGTTCTACACAACGATGAGCCCATTTGAGCAGTTGCTTGATCAGGCTTATCACATGGTTTTGCCAATTGTGACGCTGACGATGCTCTCTGTGGGTGGTCTGATGCGTTATACCCGAACAAATATGCTCGAAGTTCTCAACTCGGATTACATTCGCACCGCGCGTGCCAAAGGTTTACCGGAGAATGTGGTGATCAATAAACACGCTTTCCGCAACACCTTGATCCCGCTGGTAACAACACTAAGTGGTATTCTACCGGGCATGTTCACAGGCTCACAGATTACTGAAACAATGTATCAGATTCCAGGTATTGGTTATATTGCTTATCAGGCAATGATCCGGGGCGACATTCCCTTTGCAATGTTCTACCTCACCTTTATCCTACTACTGACCCAGGTCAGCTTGCTGGTTGCCGATATTATGTACGCGGTCGTAGATCCGCGCATCAGAGTGAATTAGGAGATTTGGATCATGAGTGACCTTGATAAAACAACCGAGACACCAGAACCAAATCAACCAGTTCGCGCACCCCAACTTGCTCTGGATGACCAGCGCCGCATCAAGGTGCTCTCACCTGGCATGTTGGTGTCAAAACGCTTCTTTCGCAACAAATTAGCGCTGGTTGGTCTGGTGATCCTGGTAATCATGTTTATTTTCTCGTTCCTGGGTCCCATCCTTTCGCCTTACACAGAGACCCAAGTATTCTATACCGAGAATGAAATCGCTAAGGATTATGCCGGCGCGATCATCAACACGGAATTACGTTATACCGTAGTTGAGGGGCAGGAATTCGGTGCTCTGGCACGTGCGAATTTCCTTTTAGCTCTTGGCGAGCAACAGCCAACATTTACTGCCAATAATATAGAATTCTCCTATGTTGAAGAGACAGAGGGAACTTACCGAATCTTGCAGCTCGAGAGAGTGGCCGAAGACTTGCTGGGTCAATTGATCCCTGTTCCAGGGAAAACCATTCCAGAGGGCCTTGAAGAAGCTTATCTCACTGCCAAAGCAGCCGAACAGTCCATGTTTGAGTTGGATGGTGTGACCTACCACATCACCGTGCAAGGCAGGAAATCATTTGTCTCGACTGAGCAGAATGTTGCCTTGGCGTCACTGTTAGTCTTTGATCCATATAACCCCGAAGATAGTTCAATTGTAGATTCTTTCGCGTTCAGATATGCGAGTATTGCTGCCATACGGGATGCGGAAACAGAGTTTGAAGCAAACGGCAAGCCCTATATTATTGAATATGGCGAAGGTTTTACCACTATCAAGACCGCTGACGGTGTTGATTTTGCCGAAGTATCCAATATTATCGTCAACCCTCTGGATCAGCGGGAGTTCCTGCCCGTTGAGTTCAAGTCCTTGGTGCGAGAGGTAATTACGGAACGAGGAAGTACTTTCGATTTTGAAGGCGTTGAATACGAGGTTGTCCTAGTAAACACCAATTACTATATCAAACGGGAAACCACTTCCACGGTAATAAAGATGTTCGAATTCCCATCAAGCGAACACCTCTTGGGCACTGATAACAACGGTATGGACCAAATGACCCGCCTGATGTACGGAGGTCGTGTTTCTCTGATGGTCGGTTTTGTGGTAGTCATACTGGAGACCGTCCTTGGTGTTATTGTTGGTGGTATTTCTGGATATTTCAGTGGCGCAGTCGATACTGCCTTGATGCGTCTTGTGGATCTTTTTAACAGTATTCCGTACTTCCCGATGATTATCATATTCGGCTCAGTGATGGATACATTGGAAGTATCGTCAATGACGCGTCTGTTTATCCTGATGGCTATCCTGGGTCTGATGGGCTGGACTGGCCCCGCCCGCCTGGTTCGCGGTCAGATTTTATCGCTGCGGGAGCAGGACTTTATGGTTGCGACGGAAGCAACTGGCATCCGCACCAGCCGAAAGATCTTCCGCCATCTGGTGCCAAACGTGATGCCCCTGCTGATCGTGATTGCCACAGGCAACCTGGGTGGTGTGATCATCTTTGAAGCGACCCTGGGCTTCCTGGGCTTGGGCATCAAGTACCCCCTGGCATCCTGGGGAAGCATTATTAACATTGCTTCGGACCCGTATGTAATGACTACTTACTGGTTTATTTGGTTACCAGCAGGTGCGCTGATCTTGCTGACCGTGTTGGGCTTCAACTTTGTTGGTGACGGTTTGCGCGATGCTTACGATCCGAAGATGAGACGATAGGAATATCCATGACGGAAGAAAACGAATTAAGCCAAATTGATACTGTCGCAACCGAAGAGGTTGTTGTTAGTGAGAGCATTCATCTGACTGCGCGCGAGGCTGCACGAATTTCCCGTGAGAACCGCAGGATCACAAACGCGATTGAGAAAAGACGCAACCGGAAAAATGTTCCGCCAAGCGAATATACCGCTGTGATGCACGATCCAAACAACGTAGTTGAATTTGACAACGTGCATACTTACTTCTTCACCGATATTGGCACTGTGAAAGCAGTCGACGGCGTTACCTTTGATATTCCGAAGGGAAAAACTGTTGGAGTAGTGGGTGAATCTGGCTGCGGCAAATCTGTTACAGCGCTTTCGCTGATGCAGTTGGTGCAGCGACCTCAGGGTCAGACCGTGGAAGGTGAAATCCGCTTTAATGGTGCTGACATGGTTTATGACGTCGTGAAAACGCCGACTGATCAGATGGAAAAGATCCGCGGGGCTCAGATTTCGATGATTTTCCAGGAACCGATGACCAGCCTGAATCCGGTGTTCAGAGCCGGGCATCAGATTGATGAAGTTATCGAGCTGCATAATCCTGAAATGACCAAGGAAGAAGTAAAAGCGCTTTCACTGAAAATGATCGACATGGTCGGTATTGCCAATCAGGAAGGCGTCTACATGATGTACCCCCACGAACTTTCGGGTGGTATGCGGCAGCGCATCATGATCGCAATGGCGCTGGCTTGCAATCCGAAGCTGATCATTGCCGATGAGCCAACAACTGCGTTGGATGTCACCATCCAGGCTCAGATCCTTGACTTGCTTCGCACGCTGAAGGACAAGATTAATTCGAGCATCATGCTCATCACCCACGACCTTGGTGTGGTGGCAGAAATGGCGGATTATGTAGTGGTTATGTATGCTGGAAGAATTATCGAGAAGGGCACGGCGGACGAGGTCTTCAACCACCCCAGTCATCCCTACACGGTTGGATTGATGGCATCCAAGCCAGTGATCAACAAGAAAGTGGATCGCCTGTATAACATCCCCGGCAATGTTCCCAACCCGATCAATATGCCGGACTACTGCTACTTCAAAGATCGCTGCCCCAGGCGCATGCCGATCTGTGACGGAGTGTATCCCCGCGAGTTCTATCTGACAGAATCCCACATGGCAGCTTGCTATCTATATGCAGACGCCGAGGAAAAGGCTGGATATGGAAAATAATCTTACAAGTAACAACTCTAATGGCAATGGTCGCAATATTCTCGAGGTAAAGAACCTCAAGCAGTATTTCCCGATCAAGGCTGGGTTGATGCAGCACGTGGTAGGGTACGTAAAGGCTGTGGACGATATCAGCTTTAAGATTGAACGCGGCAAGACCATGGGCTTGGTGGGCGAATCGGGCTGCGGCAAGACTACCGTGGGCAAAACATTGCTGCGTTTGCTGAATCCGACCAGCGGGCAGGTTATTTTTAACGGAACAGATGTCATGACACTGAATCGCAAGGAACTACGAGCTTTGCGTCCCAAAATGCAAATGATTTTCCAGGATCCCTATTCCAGCCTGAGCCCACGTATGCCTGTCAGCGAAATCATCGGAGAAGCTGTGCGTGAGCACAATATTGTTCCAGAGGCTGAGTTCGATGATTATATTGATGACGTTATGCGTTCTTGTGGCTTACAGCCTTATCAGAAAGATCGCTACCCGCATGAATTCTCCGGCGGGCAGCGTCAGCGTATTTGTGTGGCAAGATCGCTGGCATTAAAGCCTGATTTTGTCGTTTGTGACGAACCCGTCTCAGCGCTGGATGTCTCCATCCAGGCGCAAATCATCAACTTATTGGAAGATTTGCAGCATCAGCGTGAAATGGCATACCTGTTTATTTCTCACGATCTCTCTGTCGTGCAGCACATCTCTGACTATGTTGGTGTTATGTACCTGGGTGACCTGGTGGAGTATGGCGAGAAAGAGTCAATTTTTGAAAATCCGCTTCACCCCTATACCCAGGCCTTGTTGAGCGCTGTGCCAGTGCCAGACCCGAATTACAAGATGAAGCGGATCATTTTAGAGGGAAGCATCCCATCACCAGCCAATCCGCCTTCAGGCTGTAAGTTCCACACGCGCTGTCGGTTTGCGATGGATATTTGCAAAACCGTCGTTCCTGACACCCGTGAGATTGAACCCGGGCATGTAGTGGTTTGCCATCTTTACAATGAACAAGGAACATTAGTTGAAGAAAATTCAGAAAAAGCAATATGATGACGACGATGGTCGTACTATCGTCAGCATGGATGTTGAAGGTATGCCCTGGTACGATCGCCGGCACGACTTCGTCCCGAAGTCAGAGCGTGACTCCAGCCAACCTTCGCCGTACGGTACCGGGTTGACTGACCGCGAGTTGAGATTGTATACCTGGGGCGCCCTGAAGGCAGGATTGTTGGTTGCGTCAGTGTTTGCGGTGACGTGGATCTTGCTGGTGCTATTTTTGACACGGGTTGTTTTCAGGTAAAAGAGCCTCTAAGGAGTTACCGCCCGTTATCGGGCGGTTCTCTTTTGGATAAAAATATGAATTTCAGCTCGCGCCATTGTCTATCCACGAAGGTAGCTATGGCAGTAATCTGGCTCAAACCCAGCGATTGGATTGCCGAACAGACTGGGCGGGTCTTTTTAGAAAAAATGCGGAAAATTCATCCGCAGCCAAATGTTGGCAGGGTTTGAATTGTATGCTAAAATAATGGCTACGTTGGGGCATGGTGCAATGGCAGCACATCGGACTTTGAATCCGCTGATCTTGGTTCGACTCCAAGTGCCCCGGCCTGATTTATTGTGGACACACAATCTGATGATCTAAGTTTAGATGATAGCGAGGCTGACAGTCCGCTTTGGACTGCTGTCTGTTTTTTTGATTCCCGGAGTTTTTTATGACAATCGCTTCAGTAATTCTTGCTGCTGGTTTAGGCAAGCGCATGCATTCCAGCCTACCCAAGGCTCTTCATCCGCTGCTTGGTAAACCGATCGTTTTTCATGCCCTGGATGCGGTCCTGCCCCAGGTGGATCTACCACCCGTGCTGGTGACGGGCTACGGCAGTGAACGGGTACGCGAAGAAGTTGCGCTTGCATATGGCGAAAGGGTCAGCTTTGCTTTGCAAGCGGAACAGCTTGGCACTGGACATGCTGTGCGGTCTGCGGAGGATCAGCTGCGCAATAAGGCTGATATCCTGCTGGTCACGTTTGGGGATATGCCGATGCTGCGTTCCGAAACGATCGAGCGCCTGATTCAAATTCACCATGAATCAGGCACTACCATCACCATGACGAGCGTGATCGGTGATCTGCCGCGGGGATTTGGACGCGTGATGCGCTCGGCGGATGGCAAAGTGCGGGCGATCGTGGAAGAAGCTGTCGCTACGCCTGAGCAGCTGAAGATCCGCGAATACAACATCTCGGCTTACTGCTTCGACGCGGAGTGGATGTGGCAGAGCCTGGCAGAGCTAAAACCGTCACCCAAAGGCGAGTTTTATGTCACTGACTTGGTTGAGTTGGCGATCTCGCAGGGTAAGGGTGTGGAGTCAATGGTGCTGGAGGATGCCGCCGAGGGCTTGGGTATCAACAACCGGGTGGACCTGGCGGATTGTGAGCGGGCAATGCGTGCACGGGTGAACCGGCAGTGGATGTTGGCAGGCGTCAGCTTTCTTGACCCTGATACGATTACAGTCGAAATGGACGTAACGATCGGGCAGGACACAGTCCTATATCCGAACACGTACCTGCGCGGCAAGACTTCCATTGGTGAAAATTGTTCGATCGGACCCGACACCACCCTGCTGCATACCAGTGTTGGTGACTGCTCGGTGATCCAATACTCGGTGGCTGAAAAGGCGACCATCGGCAGCCATGTCAGCATGGGACCTTTTTGCCATCTAAGGAGTGGCGCAATCCTGCAGGACTACGTCCACCTGGGCAATTTTGGCGAGGTGAAAGACTCAACCCTTGGTGAACACACGAAAATGGGTCATTTCTCGTACATTGGCAACGCAACTATCGGGCGGGATGTGAACATTGGAGCAGGCACGATCACCTGCAATTATGACGGCAAAACCAAACATCCGACCGAAATCGGGGATGAAACATTTATTGGGAGCGATACAATGCTGGTTGCCCCATTGAAGATTGGCAAACGAGCCAAAACCGGCGCGGGTGCGGTAGTTACGCACGACGTGCCTGATGACACACTGGTGGTCGGTGTGCCTGCCAGGCCCAAAGAAAGAAAGGATCATTGTGACTGAAGAAATCGGGCTTTGGATAGCCCTTGCGGCTGCGGTCTTTTTGTCCCTGATGACTTCCGCTGCCAAGTCAGCTTTCACGCATGCCCGGCTGCCTTACCTGATAGGTATGGCAAATGCGCATAATCCGAAGGTTGACCAAACCATACAGCTGTTTAGTAAAGATGGCCTGCGGACCGCTTTACGTTTGGGGTTGGTCATTGGTCATTTTGCTGTAGCAGCAATCGTCGTTCTGATCGGTGATCGCATTTTTATACTTCAAAACTATTGGTTGATCGCACTGATCGTCTTTGGATCGTTTTTGATTCTGAGCACCCTCGAATTCCTGATTGAAAGGAGAATTCTGGACGCACCCGATCAGTCAGCAATCACCTGGACAGGTGTGGCGGCGTTCATTTCGTTCCTTCTATCTCCTTTTACACATTTAATGACCTTAGTGCTGGGGGAAAATGCCGAGAAAGTCACCCTGACTGTGACGGACGAAACCCTCAGAGACTGGGTGGAAAATGACCAGCCAGAAAGCACACTCGAAAAGGGCGAACGGGAAATGATCTATTCCATTTTCCGCTTTGGGGACACCATGGCAAAAGAGGTCATGGTTCCGCGCATGGACGTCCTAGCGCTAGAGGTGAACACCACCATCAGCGACGCGCGCCGCGAGTTCATCAAGGCGGGGCACTCGCGCGTGCCAGTCTATGAGGACTCGATCGATAACGTTATCGGCATGCTCTATGCCAAGGACTTGCTGGCGGTCGTAGATGGTAATGACACGATCGCGGCTCAACGCCAGCTGCTGAGGCCGGCATACTTCGTGCCTGAAGCCAAAAAAGTGGACGAGCTCCTGGCCGAGATGCAATCCCGCGGGGTGCACATGGTGTTGGTGGTCGATGAGTATGGTGGTGTGGCTGGCGTGGTGACGCTGGAAGACATCGTTGAGGAAATTGTCGGTGAAATTCGGGATGAGTACGACCAGGGAGAGGAAGAACTCTTTGAGAAAATTGATGAAACCACCTATCTTTTCCTGGGGCGGGCAACGATTGACGAGTTCAATCTGATTATGGATGGATCACTCTCGGATGAGTACGCCGACACTTTGGGCGGTTTTATTTATGGTCAGCTTGGCAGAGTACCCCAGCCGGGTGAGGTGGTTACAGACAACAATTTTGAATTTACAGTGGAGCAGGTTGTGGCAAGGCGCATTATCAAGGTCAAGGTGCGTAAGCTGAACAAGGAAGCTCATCTGGAGGAAAATGAAGATGGAAACGCTGACAAATGAGTATCGCAAGATCCTGATTGATACAGCCCGGCATTATCTGAAGAACAGTTATTCACCCTATTCCAACTATCCGGTTGGGGCGGCAGTTTTGGCTGAGGATGGATTGGTATACGGGGGGACAAATATCGAAAATTCAGCATATCCTTCAGGTCTGTGCGCGGAGAGAGTGGCAATCACCAAAGCGATTTCTGAGGGGAACCGAAAAATATTGGCTGTAGCTGTCGTAACCCGGAATGGCGGAGCTCCTTGCGGAGCCTGCCGGCAGGTGATGCGGGAATTTGCCAGTCTGGAAATGCCCGTCATTCTGACATCAATCGACGACGGTTTTGAAGAGGAATTCACACTCGGGGATCTCCTGCCGCGTTCTTTTGGTCCGGATGATTTAGACCGGAAATAAATTAGTCTGCCATGACAAGCCCGGATTCTCGCAGCTATCGCGCTCAGGGGGTTGTGCTGCGACATATGGAATACGGTGAAGCGGACCGCATCCTGACTATCTATACATTAGAATACGGCAAGGTTCAGGCGATTGCCAAGGGGATCCGCAAGCTGCAAAGCCGAAAGGCAGGGCACCTTGAGCCGTTTTCGCGTGTGGAGTTGATGCTCGCCAAGGGGCGCAACCTGGATGTGATCTCGCAAGCGCAGGCGCAGAACACTTACGAACACCTGCGTTCTGACCTGAAATTGATCGCTTATGCGGCTTATGTCGTCGAACTGCTCGACCGTTTTACCTATGAGGAAGGCGAGAACCGCCTGCTCTTCAATTTGCTGGTTGACACATTA
>Ga0116184_10000982_pt1 | contig 30005 bp, 28 predicted proteins | sample AD_JPNNA5_MetaG_FD_89886 | JGI IMG/M metagenome (GOLD analysis project Ga0116184, IMG submission 89886) | Active sludge microbial communities of municipal wastewater-treating anaerobic digesters from Japan - AD_JPNNA5_MetaG | ecosystem: Engineered > Bioreactor > Anaerobic > Digestate | place... | reverse complement strand
GCTGTACATCCCGAATTCAGGGAGCGCAAGATAGGGGAAAAGCTGGTAAAGGAGATGCTCCGGACGGCAAAGGAAAACAAGGCGGAGCATATTACATTGGAGGTAAGAGCTTCAAATATTGCTGCACGGAAGCTTTATGAAAAGCTGGGCTTTAAGGACAGCGGAACAAGAAAAGGTTATTATGCAGACACCGGTGAAGATGCGGTAATAATGTGGAATGAATTGTCATAAACACTATCAAGTTATTTCAGACAATTTTTTTTCAGGTGCGTATATATATTTAGAGATGCGAGACACGCGACACGGGACGTGAGACGCGAGGTGAGATGAGTTTGATTGCCTCTGACATTGAAATAGTGAACCGATGCCTGGCTGGAGATGTAAATGCTTTCGAGGTGCTTATAGAGAGGTACAAGAAAGCCATATACAACACAGCTTTCAGGATGATGGGAAACAGGGAAGAAGCTGAGGATGTGTCGCAGGAGGCATTTATCAGGATGTATAATTCCTTGTCCAAATACAATCCCGAATACAAATTCATAACCTGGGCCTTGAAGGTTACAACGAATCTTTGTTTAGACAGCCTTAGGAAAAGAAAAGCAGAAACGGTTCCTATAGATGAAGTATTTGAAATCAAGGACGGAAAAGACACTCCGGAAGAGGAATACATAAGGAAAGAGAATCAAAAGCTGGTGCAGGATGCCATAATGAAACTGCTGGATAAATATAGGGAATTTCTGATACTATTCCATCACAGGAACCTATCCTATCAGGAAATAATGGATATTACGGGTGAATCCCTTACCATAGTAAAAAACAGGCTTTACAGAGCCCGGCAAATGCTTAAGGAAGAATTGATCAGCAGGGAAAAGGAGCGTGAAAAGTATGCAGTGCCAGGAAATAAATAGTTTGGTCATGAAGTATTTCGACGGCAATATCAGTGAACTGGAGCGAGAAATGATAATAAGGCATAACGAGAAATGCAACCGCTGTGCTGAAGAATTTGAGATACTCAGGAATGCCATAGATACTTTGGAGGAGCTTCCTGAAATAGAAGTGCCTGCCGGGTTTGAGTCCAGAGTAATGGAGGGGATTATAAGCAGGAGAGCATAGTCAACGAATCCCAAAATAGTTGCTTTCTGGTTGCTTTCAGTACTTGGGCTCATGGTTTTCGGATGGAATATGGCGGCATATGTAATAATGCCCTTGATAAGAGAAAGCGGAATCATTATTGCCGCCAATAATGTTCTTCTATATGGTTTCAACGTGGTTTCCGGTATTCTGAGAGAGGTAGTTGTTACGGCTTCAATGCTGCTGGGGAAGATTCTGGTTATGAGAAATGTCCTGCTCAGAGACTATATAACGAGTGTTACATTGATAGTACTGTCATTTATGGCTATTAATGTGTTTTTCGCATACAGGCGTAAACTGCAAGAGAATTAGGAGGTATTTATATGAAAGGGAGAAAAAAAGCAGCATTGTTGGCAGGTCTGATGCTGATGGCGGTAATGCTTTGCGCCTTTGAAATCAATGTGGATAATAAGGATAAAGTAGCGATATTTAATGATATAGAGATTCCTGCGGGAGTTACTGTTAACGGAGATGTTGTTGCATTATTCGGGGATGTGGCTGTTAATGGAGATCTGACGGGAAATGCGGTGACAATATTCGGAGATATGTCAGTCTCAGGGACTATAGATGGGGATGTTGTAGCAGTCTTTGGGGAGGTATCCGTAAAGGACGGCGGGATAATAAACGGAGATGCAGTCGGAATACTGGGAGGAGTGGATAAATCCCCCACCGGAGTCATAAGAGGTGAGATAGCGGACATCAATGCGCCTTTTAATGTAAAGAAGCATGATGGTTGGATTCCCAGGGTATCCTACGTAGATATGATAGGCCTGGTTGCAATATATGCGTTTTCATGCCTTGCAATACTTATTGCCCCGGGAAGGGTAAGGCTGATGTCGGAGGAAAGCAGGTCAAGGCCGGGAAGGAGATTTGCCATAGGCTTTGTGATTATGATGCTGTTTATACCTTCATCCATTATACTATCGATACTATTGGCGATAACCCTGATAGGGATAATATTCATACCGTTCATATTCATAGCATTTATACTGGTTATCTTTATAGGCATGGTAGCAGTTGAAGTTGCCATAGGCCATAGGCTGACCGGTCAGAGTGAAGGCAATAATGCGCTGTTCATCAACCTTATGGTAGGGGTGCTGCTTGTATATGTTTTGAAAATAATTCCTGTATTGGGATGGCTGGCGTACTTTGCATTGGTTGCTTATGCCGTAGGTGTTGCTTTTGATACCAGACTCGGAGCTCCCACAGCCGGAAAGCAGGTCCCAAATGTCTAGAAGGATACTTTTGGTTGTGCTGGCTGCAGCAGTAATGGTATTGCTTACAGCCTGCGTATTTGAATTCGATAATGCAGGAAGCATGGTTGCCGGTACATTGAAGGAGCACAGAGAAACCGTGGAAATGAGCGACAAGTACGGTAAGGAACAGCCCATGGAGCTGAACCTGGAAATGGATATGGCAAAGGCGGTATTGGATAGTACGGATGAAAACCTTGTTGAAGTGAAATTCTCATACAGCTCTAAAGCATTAAAACCTGAGTTAAAGGTGGATGAAGATGAGATCAGCATCAGGAACAGGCTGGAAGGGTACAACTTTGGAAAGGCCGTGAATAATTGGGATGTAAAGGTCACTGATAAGCTGCCCCTGGAGGTTGAGGTAAAGGCTGACGTTTCGGATATCAGGCTGGATATGAGCCGTATGCAGGTAAATAGTATTGATGCTGAATTGAATGCCTCATCGGCAAGGATGTATTTTAATGAACAAAACAAGGTGCCTGCAGACAAATTCAAGCTGAATGCGGACGCAAGCAGTGCGGACATTTACGGAGCGGGAAACCTGGGTTTTGATATTATGGATATTGATGCTGATGCATCCAAGCTGGTTATTGACCTGACGGGATTCAATGAAAAAGACGGAGAGGTCAGGATAGATGCAAATGCTTCATCGGTAAAGCTCAGGCTGCCTGAAGATGCTGACATTCGCATTGTAATAGATAATTACGAAATATCTTCGATAAATATAAATAATGACAGAATACTTAGAAGCTCCGAGAAGGAATACATTTCAAAAAACTACGGAAATGCTGTGAGGAGCTTGGAAATAAATGCTGATTTGAATATTACTTCTTTGACTATAGAATAGGAGCAAGGAGTGCCGCATAATGAACAAGGATATAAAGATACTGGCTATTGAAACCTCATGTGATGAGACTTCCGCCGCCGTTGTAAGAAATGGGCGGGAGGTCCTGTCAAACATCATATCAAGCCAGATAGACATACACAAGAGGTTCGGAGGAGTGGTTCCGGAGGTCGCATCCAGGAAGCATCTGGATAACATCAGCCCGGTTATTGATGAAGCATTACTATCGGCAGGAGTGGCATTGAAGGATTTGGACGCAGTAGCGGCAACCTGCGGGCCCGGCCTTGTAGGAGCACTGCTTATTGGGCTTACTACAGCCAAAGCCATTGCTTTCAGCAGCAGTCTTCCTTTTATAGGTGTAAACCATATAGAAGGTCATATAGCTGCCAACTATATAGAGCATAATGAGCTGGAACCTCCCTTCATCTGTCTTGTAGCATCGGGAGGGCACAGCCATATTGTGAATGTTGTAGGATATACAAGCTATGAAGTTTTGGGCAGGACACGTGATGACGCAGCAGGCGAAGCCTTTGATAAAATAGCCCGGGCTCTGGGACTCGGTTATCCCGGGGGGCCGCTGCTTGACAAACTTGCTGCTTCCGGTAACCGTGGAGTCATTGATTTTCCTAGAGCCTTCTTAGAAGAGGGAAGCTATGATTTCAGCTTCAGCGGTTTAAAATCTGCCGTCCTGAACTATTTGAACTCAAAAAGAATGAAAAATGAAGAAGTAAATCCGGCAGATATTGCAGCAAGCTTTCAGGAGGCCGTTACGGATGTGTTGTCTGCCAAGCTCATAAAAGCCGCACTGGATAGAAAATCAGAGTATGCTGTGCTGGCAGGGGGCGTCGCCTCAAACAGCAGGCTTAGGGAACTGCTGAAGCAAAGAGGAGAGCAAGCCGGAATAAAGGTGATTTATCCTTCACCCATACTATGCACCGACAATGCGGCAATGATTGGCTGTGCTGCATATTACAGATATATAAACGGCACAAGATCAGATTTTACACTTAACGCAATACCGAATCTGTCATTGGAATAAAAGGGGGTGGGTATTATGAAACCGGCTCCCTTTAATCTGTTGCTGGAAGCCGCAAGCAAGGACAATATTCTGGTGCTGACCTCCAATTGCAGCACCGCCTGTGTTTTTTGCAGCCATCTGCAGAATCCCGGCGGGATAGACGCTTATTATGTTGATAAGCTGAGCAGGGAACAGATTGATATACTGATAGAGTTTCTGGATGAATCAGACAAGATTGTAATAGGGGAATCAGCTACCCGTATATGTGAGGGAGAGCCCTTCCTTCGTGAAGATATTATTGAGATACTGCAAAGCATCAGGCTTAAGTATCGCGAAACTGCCATACAGATTACTACCAGCGGAATACACCTGAATGAAACAATATTAGCCGAGCTTAAGCGCATAGAAGGCATTGAGCTGAATATTTCGCTGAACAGCAGCAGTACTCAGGGAAGGGAAAAGCTATACAGGGGTAAAACCCATGATTCGGCAGTTGCTGCAGTAAGGAAGCTTAAGGATTATGATATAAGCTTCAGCGGCAGTATAGTCGCTATGCCCCATCTGGTCGGATGGGAGGATATTAGGGAAACAATTCTTTTTCTCGGCAGAAATGGTGCATCAACCGTAAGGATTTTTATGCCCGGCTTCACAAGGTTCACAAAGGGTGTTTTGCCTCCGGAGGATATCATGAGCAGTCTGCAGGAGTTTGTTGCCGATCTGGAAAGAAGTGTGGATGTGCCTGTTATCATTGAACCTTCCGGAATAAAGGATACTCATGCTGAAGTTCTCGGGGTGCTGCGTAATTCACCGGCATGGGACTCGGGGATTATAAAGGGTGACAGGATACTGCGGATAAACGACAGAAAAGCAGTATCAAGAGTGGACGCATTTTGGCGGATATTCAAAGAAGAGTCTCCTGAGCTTGAGGTGCTGAGGAATGGAGAACCCATGCATACGGTTATGGGCAAGAGGGCGAAGGCTCCCTCAGGGCTGGTTTTTAATTATGACATTCATCCTGATACAATAAAGGGAATAGAAAAGGGAATATTAAGAAACAGGGGGACCCGCTGCCTTATCCTGACTTCGGAATTGGCCTGTGATTTATTGACAGGCTGCATTCCCCAAAGGCAGGGTATGAGTATTGAAGCAGTCAGGAACAGGTACTTCGGCGGGAATATTATGTGTGCCGGCCTTCTTACTCTAAGTGATATTGAAGCCCATATGTCCGAAGCAGAACAACTGCCTCAGGTGCTGCTGCTGCCCGGAATAATGTTTGACGCATCGGGCAGGGATCTGCTGGGGAGGCATTTCAAAGAAATAGAAGAGGGTCTTGGCATAAAGACAGAAGTGATATAGAATGATATTAAATCTGGATTAAATACGGAGGCGAATATAATGTATAGAGCTACACTTATACCGGGAGATGGAATAGGGCCTGAAGTAACCAATGCTGCAGTCAAGGTCGTTGAAGCGGCAGGAGTCGACATACAATGGGAAACGAAGCATATAGGCCAGATTGCATTGGAGAAGTATGGGAATCCATTGCCTGAAGATACAGTAAGGTCAATTGAGGAAAACAAGATAGCTTTGAAAGGCCCGGTTATGACACATATAGGCGGAGGCTTCAGAAGTGTAAACGTTAGTTTAAGGCAGCAGCTTAACCTGTATGCCAACATCAGGCCAATAAAGTCATTTGAGGGAGTAAGATCCAGGTATGAAAATGTTGATATCGTGGTCTTCAGAGAAAACACTGAGGATGTATATATGGGATTTGAACACATGGTAGGCACTGATGCGGCTGAATGCGTCAAGCTTATTACCAGGCATGCATCGGAACGGATAGCCTCCTTTGCCTTTAACTATGCGGTAAAGGAAAAGAGGAAGAAGGTTACCAGCGTACATAAGGCAAACATAATGCAGCTTACAGACGGGCTTTTCCTTTCCAGTGTAAGGCATATAGCAAGCAAATACCCTGATATTGAATATAATGAAATGGAAGCCGGAAACCTCTGCATGAAGCTTGTTATGCATCCGGAGGAGTTTGATATAATTGTTCTGCCCAATTTATACGGAGATTTGGTATCCGAGCTTTGTGCAGGACTCGTAGGCGGGCTAGGGGTAGTGGCCGGTGCCAATATAGGTGCAGAATCTGCAGTATATGAGGCAACTCACGGAACGGCCCCTGACCTGGTGGGCAAAGGAATTGCCAATCCCACGGCTTGTATTATGTGCGGAGCCATGATGCTTAAACGGCTTGGGGAAAGAGCGGCATCTGACAGGATATACAAATCTGTGGCAAAGGTACTGAAAGAAGGCAGATATGTAACCCCCGACCTGGGTGGAACCGCTTCTACCAACGAAATGGTGAAAGCGATAATAGGGAATCTATAGAAAAAATGCGACAACAGTCGCATTTTTTTATTCACTGAGTTCGCTCCATTCTTCATACAGGGAATCAAGCTTCTTCTTAAGCCGATCTTGTTCATCATGCAGCTCCTGGCATTTTATATGATCTGTGAATACTTCCGGAAGCTTCATCAAATCATCGATCTCCGCTATACGTTTTTCGCATTGCTCAATTTCTGCTTCAACAGCTTCAAGCCTCTTCTGCTGCCTTCGCAGATTTGATTTTTCTTCCTTCTGCTTCAGCCAATCATTCTTATTGACAGTGGCTGTCTCGGGATCTTCTGCCTCCCGGCCGGCCGTGCTGATTTCCATTTGCTTCTTCTTGGATAAGTAATAGGAGTAATTGCCGTTGTACTGCAGGCAGCCCTCCTGCCTCAATTCAATGATCCTGGTGGCAACCTTGTTCAGAAAATACCTGTCATGGGAAACAAGCAGCACTGTCCCCGAGTAGTTCATCAGCGCATTTTCCAGTACTTCCTTTGATATAATGTCCAAGTGGTTGGTAGGCTCATCCATAAGCAGGAAATTGGTTTTGGACAGCATAAGCTTCAAAAGAGCGACCCTGCTTCTTTCACCGCCGCTGAGCTTGCTGATTTCCTTGAATACGTCCTCTCCCTGGAACAGAAATGCAGCCAGTTTTGTACGCAGTTCTGTCTGGTTCAAATGGGGGTATTCATCCCATATCTCATCAATTACCGTATTGCTGTAATTCAGGCTTTCCTGCTCCTGGTCATAAAAGCCTGCATTAACATTGGCCCCCAGCCTTACATAGCCGGAATCCGCCTTTAATGCGCCTGTTATTATCTTAAGGATGGTGGTTTTGCCGATTCCGTTGGGGCCAAGCAGCGCGGCCTTTTCGCCCCGTTTAATATCAAAGCTCACATTCCTGAAGAGCAGTGCATCAAAGGATTTCTCCAGATTTTCTACAGTAAGGACATCATTTCCGCTTCTGACAGACGGTTCAAATTTGAGTCCGATATTTTTTACGGGGGCATCGGGCTTCTCAATTCTTTCGATACGGTTGAGGGCTTTTTCCCTGCTTTCCGCCTGCTTTATGCTCTTCTCCCTGTTGTATTGTCTGAATCTTGCTATTATTGCTTCCTGACGGGCGATTTCCTTCTGCTGTTCGGCATAATCCTTTAATTGCATTTCTCTGAGCTGCTGTTTTCTCTCAATGAATTTGGAGTAATTGCCGTCATATTCTTTAAGGGTTTTGTTTTCTATTTCAAAGGTCCTGTCAGTCACCATGTCCAGGAAGTAGCGGTCGTGGGATACTATAAGCGCCGTACATTTAAGGTTCTTAAGGTATTCCTCCAGCCACTCCACAGACTCTATATCAAGATAGTTGGTCGGTTCGTCCAAAAGCAGTATATTAAAATTCTGCAGAAGGATCTTACCCAGTGCAATCCTTGTCTTCTGCCCTCCGCTGAGTAAGGAAACAGGCTTGCCGTAATCCTCCTCCGAGAACCCCAGCCCTTTAAGCACACCCTTTATCTGGCTTCTATAACCAAAACCGTTGCTGTTTTTGTATTCTTCCTGCAAATTTGCATAGGACCTAAGCAGGGGCTCTGCAATTTCCTTGTCAGCGGAGCTTCCCAGGCTGCTGATTCTGATCTCCAGGGAGCGAAGGTCCTTTTCCATTTGAATAAGCCGGGCAAAAACAGTCAGCAGTTCATCATATACTGTGCTATTGGATTCAAAGCTGAAATCCTGGGACATGTATCCGATGCTGATATTCCTGCCTATGAATATTTCCCCGGACTCCTTTTCGATGTCACCGGCAATAATCTTGAGAAGGGTTGACTTACCTGATCCATTTACGCCTACGATGCCGACTTTTTCATTTTCTTGTACGGTAAAGGTAACATCTTCAAGAATAACGTCTATTCCATAGCTTTTATTTATATTTTTGCAAGAAAGAATTATCATAAATAACCTCCGCTGATAATATATCAATAGCACAATAATTATTCTATCAGAAATGAACAGGATTTGTACATAGTTCAATAATATTCAAAAATGTGGTAATACCTGTAATTTCTTGACAACAATATTAGTATATAATAAAATTAATTTACCAAACTATTAAGTAAACGATAAAGCACAATCGATTATCAACTTTTCACCACACAGTTGATTCAATTTTAAGAGTTAGGGGTAGATAGTATGGAGAGATTCAGCGACATATCCATGGCAGTGGTCAGACGTCTTCCCAAGTATCATAGGTATCTAGGAGATTTATTGCACCATGACATACGGAGAGTATCATCACAGGAGCTTAGCAGGATAACAGGTTTTACCGCTTCTCAGATAAGACAGGACTTGAATTGCTTCGGAGGCTTCGGACAGCAGGGATATGGCTATAATGTGGAAGAATTGTATAATGAGCTTGGAAATATACTTGGCCTGAGCAGGACATATAGAACTATCATAATTGGCGCAGGTAATGTCGGAAGAGCTATAGCAAATTACACATACTTTGAAGAAAGCGGTTTCATTTTGTATGGTCTGTTTGACAATAACCCCAAAAAAATAGGGGATGACGTGAAAGGTCACAAGGTCCTGCCCATTGATGAGGTAGAAAGCTTCATTAAAGAAAATGACATAGAGATAGCTATTCTATGCACACCCAAGGAAGGAACGCAGAAGATAGCGGAAACACTGGTGAACTGCGGAATAAAGGGGATATGGAATTTTGCGCCTGTCGACCTAAAGCTGAACAGTGACGTCATTATTGAGAACGTTCACTTAAGCGAAAGCTTGTTCACAATATCGTATCTGCTTAAAGAGCGGGAGGATCTTAAAAAGAAGAAAAAGTAGGATTATACAGGTTCTATAAGATATAAGCCTTAACTCGGCGCAAATTTAGAGAATATGCAGATTGAACGCCCAAAAGCTCGCAAATGTGTGTTTTTATATTTGCGGGCTTTTCTATTAGAGTATATAATATTTATTGCATTTACATAAGTACTAATATTTACATGATTAGAAGTACTAATATTTACATGATTAGAGAGGTTTATTATGGAAAGTTTATTGGTAGGTATCAAGTCTCTTGAGCTGGGTAATGTTGTCATGCTGCTGATAGCAGGTACACTTATCTATCTGGCCATTGCGAAGGAATATGAGCCGGTTTTGCTTCTGCCTATGGGCTTTGGGGCAATAATGGCAAATATACCTTTGGTTTTTGAAACGGGAGGGATGCTTCCTCTGCTTGATTTGTATGAGGCAGGTATCAAATCGGAGCTCTTTCCGCTTCTGATATTTGTAGCGGTAGGAGCAATGATAGATTTCGGCCCGCTTCTGACTAATCCTAAAATGCTTCTTTTCGGCGGGGCAGCACAGTTCGGAATATTCTTCACCATGTCGATGGCTGCATTAATGGGTTACAGTCTTAAGGAAGCGGCATCCATAGGAATAATAGGAGCAGCGGACGGGCCTACCTCCATATATGTGGCGACACAGTTTGCCGAGCACTTGCTGGCACCTATCTCGGTTGCTGCATACTCATATATGTCATTGGTGCCGATTATTCAGCCTCCGGTTATAAGGGCGCTTACAACTTTGGAGGAAAGAAAGATAAGGATGCCCTACGAGGAGCGTTCAGTATCAAAAAAGGTCAAGATATTGTTCCCGATAATTGTTACAGTGATAGCAGGATTGGTAGCTCCTGTCAGCGTAGCCCTTGTAGGTTTTCTGATGTTTGGTAATCTGCTCAGGGAATGCGGTGTTACGGACAGGCTTGCAAAATCCGCACAAAACGAACTTGCAAACCTGGTTACAATATTGCTTGGTATTACTATCGGATCAACGATGTCAGCAGACAGATTTCTTAATTTTGATACCATAAAGATTATCTCCATGGGACTTGTCGCCTTTATATTTGATACTGCCGGAGGCGTGTTGTTTGCCAAGTTCCTGAATCTGTTCACAAAAAACAAAATTAATCCTATGGTTGGAGCGGCAGGGATATCGGCTTTTCCAATGTCATCCAGGGTAATACAAAGGGAAGCCCAGAAAGCCGATCCTACGAATTTCATATTGATGCAGGCGGTTAGTGCAAATGTGGCTGGACAGATCGGTTCAATAATTGCCGGAGGCCTGATACTTGCACTGGTTAAATAGAGTTCTGATAAAGGGTAAAGAGGTGGAAAAAGAATATGGATGTATTTTTTGAGAGCCTTAAGGTTATGGGGCTTGGAATGCTTGGAATATTTATAGTTATTTCTGTATTTTTTGCAATGATTGTATTACTGGGGAAGGTTTTCCCGGCTAAAGGAAAATAAGAAAACGGACATGGGGACGTTTCGCGTGTCTCCATGTCTTTTTTTGTTTTAAATTCTTCTAAATATGATAGAATAATACTTATACGAAAAACCATTCTAAAAGTGTTGGGGGTGTGACCGTGGAGGTTTATGCACTTGTTGGTCAAAGCGGTACCGGGAAAAGCTACAAGGCATTTATAGTTGCAAAAGACAGAGACATAGGATATATAATAGACGACGGATTACTGATAGGCGGTACGAGGGTTATAGCAGGCCAATCGGCAAAAAGGGAAAGAACCCGCATAGCATCGGTTAGAAGAGCGCTTTTCAATGACCCTGAACATAGGGAAAATGTTAAGAATGCTTTAAAAGAGATAAATCCGGAAAGACTTCTTATACTCGGTACATCCCTTAAAATGGTCAGGGAAATATGTCAGGTGCTGGAGCTTCCCGAACTGCATGAGGTACTGTATATAGAAGATGTATCCACGGAAAAGGAAATAGAACTGGCCCAAAAATCACGCAGGGAAGACGGTAAACACGTAATTCCGGTGCCTACCTTCGAGGTTAAAAAGGACTTCTCAGGTTATTTTATTGATTCCCTTAAGATATTCAGCAAGAAGGGCAGGTTTTCCGGTATGGTCGAAAAGACGATTATCAGGCCTACCTTCAGTTATCTGGGTAAATATGAGCTTTCTAAAGCCGCACTTGTTCAGATAATCAGCATTTGTGTATCAAAGGTGGAGAGAATAAACAAGATAATGAGAGTCAGAATAGAGAACAAGCCTGATGGTATAATCATTGACCTTGATTTATCCATCAAGTTGATTACAAGAATTGACCTTATGATTGTGGAGCTGCAGAAAAAACTGGTGGAAGAAATAGAATACATGACAGGTATAAATGTATTAAGTATAAACGTAACAGTGAAGGCTATAACGACATAGCTAAAGGAGTATCTATATGAAAATCACTGAATTAGAAAATGGCTTAAAGCTTGAAGATGTAAAAGACTTCGATGCCGGGCACATATTTGAATGCGGACAATGCTTCCGCTGGACAAAGGAAGAGGACGGAAGCTATACCGGAATTGCCTTTGGTAAGGTTCTTAATGTCAGATCCGATTATGAAAAGGGAATCGTGATTTTTGATAATACGAATCTTAAGGATTTTCAGGAAATCTGGTTTGACTATTTTGATTTTGGAAGAGATTATGGTGCTATAAAAAAGGAGCTGGCAAAGGACCCTGTACTTGATATGGCCATAAAGCATGGAAAAGGTATAAGGATACTGAAGCAGGAGCCTTGGGAGCTCCTGATTTCATATATCATATCTGCAAACAACAGTATACCGATGATATCAAGAAGCGTCGGCCTGCTGTCTGAAATGTACGGCAGGAAGGTTCAGTACAAAGGAAGGGCTTATTATGCATTTCCAACTCCTTCAGAGCTGCAGGAGGCGGGTTTGGAGGAATTATCCCTGTGCAGGGCAGGATTCAGGTGCAAATACATATATCAGGCTGTAAGAATGGTAAATATGGGGGATATAAGGCTTGAGGAAATCTCTTCTCTGGATATGAATAAAGCCAGGGAGGAGCTTATGAAGATACCGGGAGTGGGCCCCAAAGTGGCGGACTGCATAATGCTTTTTTCCATGCAGAAATATGAAGCCTATCCGGTGGATGTATGGGTTAAAAGGGTTACCGAGTACTTCTTCCTTGGAAAGGATGTCAAAATGAAGGAAATCCGTGACTTTGCGGCGGAGAAGTTCGGGGATCTGGCGGGCTTTGCACAGGAGTACCTTTTTTATTATGCGAGGCTGCAGAAAATCAATCCGGATAAGAACATTTAGAACATTATTATTCACATTATGAATTTGGGGAGGGTCGTACTTTGATTTTGTTAGGCACTGTTGCAAATGCGGGAGCAATAATTATAGGCGGTATTGCAGGAAGTTTTTTTAGGAAAGGAATATCTGAGCGTTTCAGTAATATCATCATGTCAGTTCTGGGGCTTTTTACGCTGGTACTCGGCATGACGTTTGCGATTGATTCTCAAAATGCACTGGTTGTAATATTCAGCCTCGTTATCGGGTCGGTAATCGGGGAATGGATCGATATAGAAAAGAGAATGAACGATTTAGGCGATTATGTTCAAGACAAGCTTAATTCAAGAGAAGGAAGCTTTTCAAAGGGCTTTGTAACTGCCAGCCTTTTATACTGCGTAGGCACCATGTCAATTATGGGACCGCTGCAGAGCGGATTAATGAATGATCACAAGATACTGCTGATGAAGTCTATATTGGACGGAACTATATCTGTTGTTTTTGCATCAACTCTTGGAATAGGGGTTGCACTATCGTCCCTGCCCGTTTTGGTGTATCAGGGCTCCATAGCTTTACTTGCGTCATCCGTTGCCCCATATCTCAGTGAAGCGGTAATTACTGAGATGACAGCCGTAGGGGGAGTCCTGCTTGTGGGAATGGGCATAAATTTACTGGAAATAAAGAAGCTGAAAGTCGGTAATATGCTGCCTGCGATATTCCTTCCGATAATACTGATGCTATTTATGAAGTAAAAGGCACGGGGCTGGAGATATGGGATGCGACGGTTTTTAAGCTTGAATCCGGTATCTTGAATATACCTTATAATATTGAGAAAACGGTATAAATAAGGCGTAATGTTGAAATAATATAATGTATTGGAGAAATATTATCATTATTTGCTGTTTTTGGCTTATTTGGGAGTTTGATAATATGTTTTCCTTTAATTATTATATTAAGTGTAATTAGCACTCAATCTAGGTGAGTGCTAATAATAACAAATACATAGTGTTTAAAGTAATTACTTTAAGGAGGAGTATGCATGAATATCAAACCCTTAGGCGACAGAATCATCATCAAAGTCATCGAAAATGAAGAAACAACCAAGAGCGGTATAGTGCTTCCGGGTACTGCAAAGGAAAAACCGATGCAGGGCGAAGTGCTTGCAGTTGGTTCCGGAGAAATGGTTGACGGCAAGAAAATTCCTCTGGAGTTAAAAGTAGGAGATAAGGTCATATACTCAAAATATGCCGGAACAGAAGTGAAAATGGACGGCAATGAGTATCTGATCGTCAGACAAAGCGACGTTTTGGCAGTAATTGAATAATTAGGAGGGAAAATAGATGGCAAAACAGATAAGATTTGCAGAGGATGCAAGACGAGCACTTGAAAGCGGCGTTAACCAGCTTGCGAATACTGTAAAAATAACATTAGGACCAAAGGGCAGAAATGTAGTTCTGGATAAGAAATTCGGTTCACCGGTTATTACTAATGACGGTGTTACCATAGCGAAGGAAATAGAATTGGAAGATCCCTTTGAAAATATGGGAGCACAGCTTGTTAAGGAAGTTGCTACCAAGACAAATGATGTAGCAGGAGACGGTACAACTACAGCTACACTTCTTGCGCAGGCAATCATCAGAGAAGGGCTCAAGAACGTTGCAGCAGGCGCAAATCCAATGATAATAAAGAAAGGTATCAACAAAGCGGTTGATACGGCAGTAGAAGAGCTCAAAAAGAATTCGAGGCCCATCGAGAGCAAAGAGGCTATTGCACAGGTTGCTTCCATTTCCGCTGCAGATGAGACAATAGGTGAACTTATTGCCGAAGCTATGGAAAAGGTAGGCAAGGATGGCGTTATTACTGTTGAAGAATCCAACACCTTCGGAACAACACTTGATGTGGTAGAAGGCATGCAGTTTGACAGAGGCTGCATCTCATTATATATGGTTACTGATACTGAGAAAATGGAAGCTGTACTGGATGATCCATATATACTTATTACCGACAAGAAGATTTCAAATGTACAGGAACTGCTTCCGATTCTTGAGCAGATAGTCCAGCAAGGAAAGAAGCTTCTCATTATTGCTGAGGATGTTGAAGGAGAAGCCTTGTCAACATTAATAGTCAACAAGCTCAGAGGCACTTTCACCTGCGTGGCGGTAAAGGCTCCTGGCTTTGGAGACAGAAGAAAGGCAATGCTGGAAGATATAGCAATACTCACAAATGGCCAGGTTATATCCGAAGAATTGGGCTTGGAGCTTAAGGAAACAAAACTGAGCCAGCTTGGAAGAGCAAGACAGGTCAAGGTTCAGAAAGAGAATACAATTATTGTTGACGGTGCCGGAGATCCGAAGGCAATCAAAGACAGAATCAAACAGCTTAAAGCACAGATAGAAGAGACTACTTCCGACTTCGACAGGGAAAAACTCCAGGAAAGGCTTGCAAAGCTTTCCGGCGGCGTTGCGGTAATAAAGGTCGGTGCTGCTACAGAGACAGAGCTTAAGGAAAGAAAGCACAGAATAGAGGACGCTCTTGCAGCAACAAGGGCAGCAGTTGAAGAAGGTATAGTAGCAGGAGGCGGAACTGCACTTGCAAACACAATACCCGCTGTGGATGCACTGATTGCCGGAGTAGAAGGGGACGAAAAAACAGGCATCAAGATAGTCAAGAGGGCATTGGAAGAGCCTGTCAGACAGATTGCCGAGAATGCAGGGCTTGAAGGCTCAGTGGTAATTGAGAAGGTTATGGCCAGCAAGCCGGGAATCGGTTTCGATGCTTTGAAAGAAGAATACTTAGACATGATTCAGGCCGGAATAGTTGACCCGACAAAGGTTACAAGATCAGCGCTTCAGAATGCGGCTTCCGTTGCAGCACTGCTGCTTACTACGGAAGGCGTGGTTGCAGACCTGCCTGAGAAGGAAAAACCGGCAATGCCAGGCGGCATGGGCGGAGACATGATGTACTAAGATGAAATAAAAACTCGGTGGTTTTATGCCCGTGTTCATAGGGATATAATGTGAGCTATGGGTAATGGTTGAGGCAGACAGCAGATCAAGCTGTCTGCCTTTGCCTTTGTTCGGCTATTTTCTCGGCTTCTTCTGCGAATGCGCTGATGACACCGATGTCACGATAGTGGATTATGATTTCCTGTTCTGCAGTTCTGGAGTATCGTTCCCCACGTTCGCCGACCTCAATTTTCTCGATAAACAGGTTCAGCAGCTCACCGCTTAGTTCGTTAATTTCGGTATACCGTCTTGCTTTATCGATAAAGCGGGTAACATTTGCAACGGAAGCCTGTAGCTTCTGGATTCGCTCCGCCGTCTGAGGAATTCTTTCCTTCAGACTTTTTTGTTCTGTATTGTAGTCGTCAGACAGCATCCGGAACTGCTCGTTGTTGATTCGTCCCAGCACATTGTCCTCATAGGTTCTTTTGAACAAGGTGCTGAGTTCTTTGTCTCTCCGACGCATAACATCCAGTTCTCTTTGGAGCCGGTCAATTTCGCGCTTTGTTTCGGCGTTGTTTTTCCGGTTGATATACTGGATGAATAGAGCTTCCTGCTGCCTTGCGAAGTGGGTTACTCTCCGAAGGTCGTCAAGGATGATAGCCGCCAGTTGATACTCCCTGATGTAGTGACCGGTGCACTTTTCCTTGCCGCGCTTCTTGTAGGTGGAGCACATGAAATTGTTCTTTACGGCATCCATTGTGTGTGCCCTATGGAGAACCAGCGTTTGTTTACAGTCAAGGCAATAGACCAGACCGGAGAACATATTTTGCTCAGCCATATTCGCCCTGCGCCTTTTTCGCTTGCGGATGTCCTGCACGATAGACCATATTTCTTGAGTTATCAGTGGCTCGTGGGTGTTTTCGAAGCGTAACTGCTCAGCTTTAGGACGCTCAATCCGCTTCTTGTTCTTATAGGATATCGTGGTGGATTGCAGGCTTATGGTATGCCCAAGATAGACTTCGTCCTCCAGAATACTGGCTATTGTGGTGTCGCTCCAGTCATAAGGCCTTGTAGTGTCCACGCCTGTTAAAAGAACACCTGTCTTATTGTAATAGTAGTTTCCGGGCGTCATAACCTGCTCGTTTTTTAGCTGCCTCGCAATCTGACTGGGACCTTTCCCGCCAACACAGAGGTTGAAAATCCTTTGTACTATCGGGGCAACATCATCATCGGGAACAATCTTTTTCTTTGGATTGCTTTCATCTTTCTTGTACCCGTAGGGGGCTCTGGTTGCAACTCGTTCGCCGCGTTCCGCCTGCGCTTTCTTGGCCGCACGGATTTTTTTGCTGGTATCCTTGGCGTAGAAATCGTTAAACAAATTCTTGAACGGAGTGAAGTCATTATCTCCGTAGAGGCTGTCCACATTGTCATTTATTGCGATGAAGCGGATGCCGTTGCTGGGGAACACCATCTCGGTGTAATGCCCAACCAGTAAGTAGTTTCTTCCTAGCCGGGACATATCCTTGACGATGACGGTTGCCACTTCGCCGCTTTCGACCAGCCTCATCACCTCGTTCCAGCCTGGACGGTCGAAGTTTGTGCCGCTATAACCATCGTCAGAAAGGAAGATAGTGCTTTCAAAGCCGTTGTCGGCGGCGTATTTCTCCAGCATCAGTCTTTGATTCTGAATGCTGTTGGACTCGCCGTCTCGCTCGTCCTCCTGGCTAAGTCTGCCGTAAAGTATTGTATATTTTGGGTTTGCCTGTTTCATAAAAGCCTCCCTTTCGTTTGGCAAACCGATACGGAATGCTGGGGTTGCGGATTGCTCCGCAATCCCAAGCATACCGAAGAGTTTGCCGGAAGTCTACTGAATTATTGAAAAGAATTTCGTTCGTTTTCCTGTTCTTTATCGATTAAGGAGAGGAGCTTATCTGTAGGTAATAATGCAGCGGTTTTGGGGAACACCGAGCTTACAACAAACCTTTTTCCGGCTATCTCCATGTGCCGTTCAAGGCAGATGCTGTCGGGCTGCTCCTTCAATTCCGTGTCCTCGAACAGCGGAATTGGCTTGCCATCGAGCATTTTATCCTTGATCCCTACCGTTTCATATCCGCCCAAGACACCGGTTTCGATGTAATGGCGGGTAACCTTTTTGATGTTCCTGCGCCATAGTCGATGCTTCCGTATGCCCTTCTCTTTAAACAGCTTTTCGATTTTTGATTTGCTTGGATGCCCATCCGGGAGCAGATAAATATACCCAGAAAAGACATAAGCGGTGATACATTCCTGTTGTGGTTTCATGGTTTCAGCCCTCCTGTTGATTTACTGAATATAATCTTTTATGATTCATCCGTGTCATCCATATATCGAATCTCCATTCTACTTTTGACTGCTTCCGTCAGGGGAACATAGCCTCTACTGTTGTTGACCATCTGAACAGCTTTGCCCCGAAGCTTATGCGTATCAAGGTATGGAACTTCCATAATTGACGTTAGAAACAGATTCATTTGGGCTATCTCAACCGCAATTTTATATGACAGCTTTGAGAGGTGTTCTTCCAGATTCCTGATTTCACTGCGCTCGATTTTGCCATAGATTTCTGCCAGCTCGCCGGAAAACTGACGCAGAATATCCCGGCTGATGTACTCCCGTATAGCTGTATTGATGAAATCCGAGCGATTTTCAAATCCCAAAACTTTGTACTTTTCATCTGCCATTCGCAGCGTATCAGCAGGTAATGAAACCGTGATTTTCTCAGTCGTCTGCTTCATCATCATCCTCCGTATCCTCAAATTCCTGGTTCTGAAAGCTATAGATTTTGTCATACCGGATGTTACCGATGGTATTTTTAACATCCTTAACACACTTTTTTCTGAGTGCGGCCATCAGCTCATCGGTCATGCCTTTTATCTGACTTGCAGAGACATTTGCTATCATCGACTGCTCCACACACATCCTAAATAGCTGACGGCATATCCGTGCTTCCAGCTTGGCAAATTGATTTTCGAAGAATAAAAACGTCGTCTTATTGACGTATTCCTGACTTGATTCTGACTGTAGAAAGCCGAGATAGAACTCAACCGCCATGCACACAAATTCGCTCCGGCTTGAGATTTCATGCAGCGGATAGGCTGCGTCAATCTGTTTTATCATGCAGGGATACATCCAGATCCCGACCTTTTCTTTTTTGTCCTGTTTCATGTAATGACCTCCATTTCTTCTAAAATTCCGTATGGGACTTCCGTAATAAGACCTGAACATTGGCACTTTGGCAGTGAAGGGACGCTTCACACGTCGCCGCCCCCATTTACAGGTGCACCTTTTGCCATATCCCGGAAATCTTTGTCACGGCCCGCATTGCGGGGCGTTGTGGTATGCGTCGGTGCGGCTTGCAGCACCGCGCTTTAACCTGCATATACTTTCGACCGTATGGTTCACCCTCAAAAAAGCGGTATGTTATGAGGCTCAGTTCCAGGGTTAACTTTGCCTTTACTAAGCTATTTCACAAAGCCCCGGACAGGCCTTATACTACCCAAGCAGGTATTATGATGCCACCCTGCCTCAAAAAACGCGACACAGGGGCACACAGGCGGGAGTGTGTGCGTCCGTTGCTTTGCTTTTTACCGCTATCCACAGCCGGGGCATTATGTCCTTTGCGGGCTATCGGAAGGGAGTGGTACCAAGCTTTACGGTGCCGTACCAAATTTGGATTATTGACATTCTCATAACTGGTTCGCACTTTAATAGGGATTTTGTATCATAGGGAAAAATGAGCCATGTTGGTGCATTTCTGGATTCATTATAATAACAGCGGCAGGAAAGTGAGCCAACATGGCTTACATTTCGGAAAGGGTGCAAGGATGCAAAGTATGTAAGACATTGCACCCTTACACCCTTGACTCAGGAAGACGCCAATACCAGTGCTCACCGATTCTGTCCGATTGGATATCCAGATTCTTTTTAGCAATCTTCACCGTTCGCTCAGAGATATCAAGCTCTGCCGCCCGCCGAAACACATCCTCCGCTAAAACAGGTTCAATGAGCATCCGCCTGAGTTCATTCTCCATCTGCACTGTCTTTGTTTGTACCGAACCTGTTCCGGAGAGAATATCGTCTACGGATACATCACAATAGCCTATCCACTGAAAGCCGTTTTCTGCATCAAGTGAGAAGGCAATGGACTTACCCTCCGGCGCCAGGTTGCTTTTATCATGAGCAACGACACGGACAGACGGTTCGCTTTTCAGTCGGCCGACCAGAAGCACACTTCTTGCCGCCGCATGAAAGTCGATGGAACCAAGTCCGCGATAGGATGATTTCAATCCTTGAGCCTTGTTCATGTGACCGATGAGTATGATAGCGCAGCCGGTCCGGTCAGCTATAGCACAGAGACGCTTAAACACAGGACGCACTTCATTGGCCCGGTGCATGTCCACGTTACCTCCGAGATAAGCCTGCAGCGGATCAAGCACAATCAGTTTTGCACCGGTTTCCTGTACAGCCTGTTCCAGCCGTTCATCGCACAGCGTCAGTTCCTTAACTGATTCGTCAATGACCAGTATGCGGGAACAGTCGGCACCGGATGCCTCCAGCCTTGGCTTAATCGTATCCGCCAGACCGTCCTCCGCAGACTGGTAGATTACTCTGATAGGTTCCGCCACCGTTTTATCCTCCGGCAGCGGTTTGCCCGTTGTCAGCAGAGCAATCATCGCCAAAACAAAAGAAGTCTTGCCTTCGCCTGGATCGCCCTGGATGATTGTGATTTTGCCGTAGGGAATAAACGGATACCACAGCCACTGCACCTGCTCCGTTTCGATATCGCTCATGCGGATGAGCTTGTTTTTCTTTTTCTGCATATTTCACCTCCGTCCCGAAGGATATTTGATTTCAGATTCTGCACCGCACTCCCGGTCAAGTTCCTGCCCTGCGGTCTTGCGTGACCAACACAGCGTTTTCATCCCATTGGCACGCTCGCTTGTTTTGTAAGGTCCTGGCATGCTTCCCTGAGAGTATCCACTCCGGCTGCGGCTATTCGATTGTCAAGGAGCCTTTCTGTTTCTCCTGCTTTTATTTTCACAGGGGCCGTGATAGAATGATACAGAGAATATAAATAATTTATTTTTGCTAAATTCGATTATTTGCAAAGGAGGCCAGACATGTACCCTTATTGCAAGGTTTTCATAGACAGCGATAGGTATATTGACGTTATCTCATACTCAGATGAGAAGCATCACGGCTTTAAGCGCGGCACACAAATCGGGGAAGGTCTGGTCAGCTTCTGTGAGCTGGATATTAATCCTTTTGTGCTGAAAATAAAGGAACTGCTTGGAATGCCTCTGACAATCCAAAGCTATGACGATATGCGGAAAGCTGTTTTTGGCGTTGCGGATGTTTTCAAAGACAAACACGAGTACGCACATTTTTTTGTGACCGGTGCACTGAACAATATCTTGACGGGGCCAATCGTGATGAAGGATGAAAAAGAGATGGTGATGGCAGCCGTGCATGGAAGCGAAGAGTTAGACAGACAGTTGCTGGAGCAGCTTCGGGAATGCGTTCTGTATCTCGATTCTATCGTAGCACTGTACGATATCTTCTCTTTTGCGCTGGGCCTTTGCCTTGACAAAGACAATTACACCGGCAGACCAACAGCGGAGCGGGTAAGTGCGTTCTATTTCAAATATCCGGACTTGAACGGGTTTACCATCCCTACGGGCTTTGCGATTATGCCAGCTAAAAAAGGCTTTCTGGATTACAAAAGGACACAGGAGATTAATGATGCGGGAATCACTGATACAAAAGAACTGTTGGCATCCATAAACACAGACAAATCCAAGGTGAGCCTTTTGCCTTACTACCATGTACAGTCGCTGGGTGAAATGCTGTTTCTGGAATTCGTGGAAATGCTCAAGCAAGGGATTCAGGTCAAGCGATGTCGCCTATGCGGAAGATATTTCGTGCTGATTGATAAGCGCAAGCGCGAGTACTGTGACAGGGAATATGAAGGCGGTAAGACCTGTCAGGAAATTGGTCCGCTGCTCCGTTATGAACAGAGCTTGGAGTCGGATGAATACTTGCGTAAATTTGAGACCGAGTACAATAAAATCTACTCCCGCTTTTACCGTGCTGACGGCAAGACGAATGCTGATTTCTCCGGCAAGGATATGACACGGGATGAATTCCGCACATGGTCAAAGGCTGCGTCCAAAGCAAAAGCCGATTACCAGAGAAAACTGATAACTGGCGATGATCTGATGCAGATTGTGAAAATATAATATTACGCTGACAGCTTCTAACCAATGTGGAGATGAACAGCAGAAAGTAAGAGCGCATTCGGCCTGTTAGGGCTATATGCGCTTAAGGATATTGCATATTTGGGTTATTATTCCTGTAGTGTGGGCATTATCGGACACGTTGTATCAAGAAATTAATATCATTTCTTTTCAATATCTTTTGCCTCTAAAAACTCAGCTCCAAAGTCCCATTAACTAAACCATTTCAACCATATCAAAAATATTCTTTATCTTTAGTTTTTTAATCGTTACTATGGTGCATAGCTTTCTTCATTCCTTGTATCCATTAAGAATTTTTTTGAATTCATAAATAGAAGTATTATAAAATATAGGCACTCTATTTAGCTCAAATCGGTTACTTTGCTTGCTCACTGAGCCTTTTTTTACTGTGAAGGCCAGCTCGAAACCTTCTTCTTTAAGAATATTCTTAATATGTTTGTTATATTGCCCATGTGGGTACGCAAAGAATTTTGTATATATTAACTGCTTACTCATTCTCAGATCCTTTGCAATGGTTTTCTTTTCTGAATTTAGCAATGCGCTTTTTCTATTCTTTTCAAGCTTATGAAGGCTATGTGTGTGGCAAGCGAACTCAAATACATCTTTGCTTTTTACTATTTCTCCTTTACTCATAAAGGATAACCTGTTTGGGTTAAAAGGTTGTGGTATATCTGGTATTGAGCCAGTTATCATAAATATTGATGCTTTGAAATTGTACTTTTTTAATATTGGATACGCATAAACATAGTTGCTCTTATAGCCATCATCAAAAGTGATGAGGACACTTTTCTTTGGCAAAGACTTTCCATACTTTAGATAATTATTTAATGCTTGTATGGTTATTGTTTTATAGCCATTATTGTGAAGGTATTTCATCTGCTTTTCAAAGTTTTCGACTGAAACAATAGCAGCATTGATTTTATTTTTATTTTCACTATCTTTTAGTAAGTGATGGTAAACAAGCACAACGACTTTTTCATTATCATCGGCGTAGACAGAGCAATCTAATCCAATTACAAGCGTGTACAATATCAAAACCGTAATTGCAATTATTTTTCTTTTCATTATCTCCTCCATTTATTACTTACATAGCAGCTTTATTAAATCAATGATCTGTTATTAATATTATTTACAGCTTTACTAACGATATATCTTGAAGATTATACAAGAACTTTAAGTATCTGTATCTATGAAATATTATTTTCGAATTATTTGAAATCAAAGATTAAAAGATGTTTTATTTATGAAATCGAAAATATAACTAGGGGTTGGAATAGTAAAACAAAAAAGCAGTGTGAAAATCACCTGCTTTTAAAAGATCAGTTGTATCAGATTTTATTTATAAGGTAGTTGTTGACTGAATAGCGTAAGGCCACTACTTTGTGCTGATATCTATGGTATAGTCTATGTTAGTTTTTAGTCCGGTGCTTAAATCTAATGTTTTGTCGCCATAAAAGCCCCTCTCTGCTTTGTAACTACCTATTAACCAGTTATAATGGACCCTAAGCACATATTTAGGTGTGAATTGCATATTTTCTGCAAACTTGGCATCTTTATACTCTAAAAGAACCGGTATTGAATATTCTATGCTACCCTTTCCTTCGGGAATAATGACACGAGTGGACTTTATTCCCCAAAGATTCATACCATCTATTGGCGGTATATTAGGATCATTTGAGTTTACAAGTGCGTCAATTTGAATATTAATACCACCCTTTGGCGCTACTGTTCCTTCTGGTAACCCTACTTTTCCAGAAATGGTACTTGTTGCTGGAGATATAACATCTAGTCGCCTCTCTTTATCATTCCATTTTACATTATACCCATACGCTTTAAGTGACTCAACTGGTATTACAGTCCTGCCCCCAATATTGTATGATTCAATTTCATAACCATCTATATAGGTTTTAATATCGGTGTAAAGTACTTTCCCAATAACATCGCCGATTTTTTTAATATCTGCTGATACAATAAAAACTGATAGCACAATGGTTAATAGAATACCTGATGCAACAATTCTCTTCTTCATTTAAAATCCTCCATTTTTTACAAAAATTCTGTGGCATTCAAATTATTGGATTTGCTTTATTTTGATTATAATCTAGATTACATAAAATATCTATGTGAGAAAGTTACCATAAATGTAAATTTAATACTTGGATTTTAATAAGCTGTTCAGAAATTTACAATTTAGTGTTTATTGCATAGTGGATAATACAATAAAAATTCCACTAACTTCATTTAAAGAAGGTAGCGGAAAGTAAAGAAATAAACTTAATATTAAATATTTTTTATTTTCTATGATGCTGTCCAGGCGTGAAGAGAAGGAGAATTACTGTTAGCAGCCTGAATATATTCATAACTATATGTCCTCGACGCTCCTGCAGCCAATGCGGTATCTGTAAGCCAATTCCAACGCTGACCGGACACCAAATTAATCCAATTTGCTGGATATGTGCTATATTTTATGACTGGTGTAAGATTAGGATTTCCAGGTCTTCCTCCGACGTGAGCATTGATGGTTTTTGAGGAGGCTGTATTGTTAACTATTGTAACATTGTATAAATAATGTGCACCCCAGTTGCCTAAAGTTGTATTAGAACAATCCCAAATTGTACCCTGATCATCTAATTCAATCATATCTGAAGCGCTATTATATTGGCAACTGTTACCGGCAAAACATATCGGCAGGTCACTTACATTGTATGTTACACTGGCATTAATAATACATGTAGAGCCTAAACCTCTCTTCTGAGCGGCAGGAGTACCTGAATATAAAGTAGCAGAGCCATCAAGATTTGTAAGTGAATTGTATACGTATGGAAAGCACCATACATCACCATCCGTCGAAAACCTTACATAGCAATTGAAAAGATTAAGGTTACCTACTGGCCCTTGCTGTGATAAGGCCCATTTTGATCCGTAACCTGGAATTGGTATAGAAGTAGTTCCAGTATAATTTATAAAATCTGCAGGAGTCTGACCTACCACCCAGCTCCAACCTTGTCCCTGTGGACCTGGGTTATAATGAAAACCTCGTTTGCTAACAGTAACATTTACTGCAGTAGATTTTGGGTTGTATAGCTGTACGCCAAAATAAACTGAATAACCAGACATATTTCTGTATGAGGCAAAAACTTCCGCTGTAGTACCAGCATATACATATACCCTATTCAAATAACGGTTTCCTATGCTTTTATCACCTAGAGCCTGAGCAGGTAGTTGTTCAGGATAGTTACAGTATATCCATTTCGGACTAGTTGCTGGTGAGTATGTTACTGCTCTATCTATCGTATCAGTAACACCAGCAATATGGCTCGAAGCTACTGGTGGCGTATTAAAAGTAATTGCCATAGTTGTTACCCCCCATATTTTTACTTATTTTAAATATATTCGATGTTTGAGTTTTATTACGAATTTAGGGCGTAAAGTTATGTTGTACAAGGAATTGCACCGATATTAAGCAGTTAATAAATTTGTTTGCTTATTTAAGGATGTGATTTTTAATGAGCGTAAGCACTATAAAATACACAATAAGTACGCAATATTTGGTACAAAATCGACATATAATATAGTAGCAGCCGTAACAAAGTCGAATACTGCTTATGAATTGTATTTTATTTTTGATGTCAGATCTTAGAAGGAAAATACTAGCTGGCGTAGAATATCTCGTATGCTTCTTTGTATTGATTTAATATTACTTTTTGTCACACACCCGCATAGTAGGTGGTTTATTGTTTCGCCGCTTTCGCACCTCAACAGACTAAAGTCCATAAAAGAATGGAAACCATAAAACTATATGGTTTCCATCTTTCCGTATCGGTTTAGGGTATGGTTCAATTAGTTTCCCTATTAAACCGTGCCTTTAGCCACCGAGTTTTTTCATTAATTTTTCAAATTCATGCAGGGGAAGGGGTTCGCTGAAGTAGAATCCTTGCGCGATATCACAGCCCCTGTCTCTCAAAGTCTCATACTGCTCTTTAGTCTCTACTCCTTCTGCGGTTATGCAGAGCTTCAGATTCCTGCCCATTGCAAGTATGCTGGATACAATTGCCGAATTCTTTGGATTCTCATTTATGTCATGTATAAAACTGCGGTCTATTTTCAAAGTGGTAATTGCAAAATTCTTGAGATAATTCAGGGAGGAATATCCTGTTCCAAAATCATCAAGAGCTATTCTTATGCCCATTTTCTTAAGCTTTTCCAATTTATCCGTTATATAATCGTAGTTTTTCACAGCAACATTTTCTGTAATCTCAAGCTCCAGATATTCCGGCGCTAGTTCTGTTTCTTCAAGGATTTCGGAGACCATATCTATGAAGTTCTCTTGAATAAGCTGTGCGGGAGATAAATTAACCGATACATAGATTGGTTTGCAGCCTGAATCCTGCCAAAGCTTGTTCTGCATGCAAGCCGTGTAGAGAACCCATCTGCCTATAAGGGTTATCAATCCGTTAGCCTCAGAGATGGGGATGAATTCACTGGGGCTAATCATTCCCAACTCAGGATGATTCCATCGCAACAGAGCTTCGCAGCCGACTATCTCTTTGGTGTGTGCATCTATCTGAGGTTGATAGTATATGGAAAACTCACCGTTGTCCAATGCATGGTGCATACTGCTGTCCAGGTTCATTTGTTCAAGAAGCAGTTCGTTTATTGCAGGTTCGTAGAAATTATAATTATCCCGGCCGTATACCTTAGCTCTCTGCATTGCTGAAAATGCATTCTTAAACAGGCTGTCGCCGCTTTCCCCGTCTTTAGGATATAAGGCAATCCCTACACAGGCAGTAATATAAAATCTGTGTTCATCTATTACCCAGGGCTGTCTGATAATTTGCCGAATTTCATCCGACAGCTTTATAACATCTTCCTTATCGCTAAAATTCTTAAACAATACTGCGAACATATCCTCTCCGATGCGGGCAACTACATGGTTATTGTCTTCAAAGCAGCTGATTTTTTCTGCCAGGCTTTTCAGAAGCTTGTCACCCACCGAATGGCCCAAAGCATTGTTAATGCTTTCAAACCTGTCTATGTCAAATATCATTAAAGCAAGCATGGTATTATTACGGGCGGATTTCTTAATCTCCCTGCACAGTATTGCATCAAAATGAAGCTTATTGGGGAGCAGGGTAAGTGAATCGTAGTAGGTCAGCTTGCTTATGGTATCCATCATTTTATTAAAGCTTCTTGCGGCATCTCCGATTTCATCATTGGTACTGATTTCCGACCTTACTGTAAGGTCTCCGGCTGTTGCCCTTGTAAATACTTCTTTAAGCTTTATGATTGGAGTTGACATACTTTTTGCAATGAAGAATCCGACTATTGAAGCTATTATCAGGCCTGCAAGCCCAATTAGTATAAGACGCGATGAAGTATATCTCATAGGGGTATGCCAGTAGTTTACCGGTATTTTGATAACCAGCCTCCAACTGTCGGTATTGGGTATTATATGATAATAATTCATGCTGACAATACCCTCAAAGGAATATGTATTGGAGCCCTGGTCCTTTGTGAGTATCTCTGCCGAAGCTTGAGCTATGTTTTTAGTTATGACATCTGATTCCTTTGTTATATTTTGCTGGAGAATTAATTCTTCCCTGGGATGGGCAATGATTAGGCCTTCTTTGTCTACAATGTATGAGTATGAGTTGGGATAGTTATATTTGAGATTTTCAATAATTTTTGAAAGCTTCATGAGGTTTACTGCTCCTGCCATAACCCCTTTAATTTTTCCGTTATCGTCCAGTATAGGTGATGCAATAATTGCTATCGGCTTTCCGGTAGATCTGGAGATAACCGGATTGGACACTACAGTTTTGCCTTCCATGACATGCTTGAAATACTCACGGTCACTTACATTTCCAACATTTCTTCTAAGAGTTGTACTATAATTCCCGTTTGACTCCGCAACCATAAAATGATCATATACATCAAGTTTCTCTTTGACTTCCTGCCTCAGGTAGGGTTCTATGCTATTCCAATCCATTGTTTTTATAACGGGAGAATTTGCAAATATATTAATTTCCCGCATGCGTTCCCCCAGCCAGCTGCCTATGAATTCGGAGTACAGCTCTGCATTCTTTTTACTGTTTTCGATTGTCATGTTTTCCAAAATGCTGCCGGTGAGTCTTTCCGACATTATAGTAAAAAGTAAAGACTCCAACGTACATATGGCTAATATCATCACCAGCACTTTGAACATTATACTTTTGCTGCTTATCTTCAACATCCCGCTGTCCTCCTTGATAAAGTTGAAAAAATGACGGTAAAATACCATCCATGCCAAATTATATCAAAAATTGGCACATTAATATAGTATAAATAATGTTAATTAAAAAACATACTTTTTAATTTTAATATCGGTCATAGAGGTTCTTTGATAAATTATAGCATTGGCCTTATTAATTTCTTGAGTTTGTGCTAAAATATGAGATAACGAGGTGATTGTATGAACCCCAAAAATAAAAAGGAAGCCCAGGGTGTTGGGGAGTTTACCCATATAAATGCTAAGGGCTATGCCAAAATGGTGGATGTTTCTGAAAAGGAAGAGAGTGTAAGAGAGGCAATTGCAAGAGGTTCAGTTTATATGGGAAAAGATACCCTGAAGGCCATTGCAGAGGGAAGGATCAGAAAAGGAGATGTCTTATCCGTAGCGCAGGTAGGCGGTATAATGGGAGCCAAGTCTACGCCGGATATAATACCTATGTGCCATAATGTCAGCATATATGGTGCAGATATAGAATTTAAGGCTGATTATGAAAATTCCAAAATTGATATTGAGGCGGTTGTGAAGACTGTCGGAGTGACGGGAGTTGAAATGGAGGCCTTGACGGCAGTATCCGTTGCGGCGCTGACTATATATGATATGTGCAAGGCCATTGATAAATTAATGGTGATAAGTGATATACATCTTGTACATAAGAGGGGCGGCAAGTCGGGGGAATTCAATTTCTACGACAAGCTTAAAGAAGATATCAGTAATACGAAGTGCTAGTGCGGGAGGTAGGATCCAATGGAGGGATTCAGTGTAGGAATCATAACAGTAAGCGATAAGGGGTCAAGGGGCGAAAGAACAGATGAATCAGGACCTGCTATCGAGGAGATAATGAAGCAGATAGGCGGCCGCATAGAAAAATATGTGATTGTTCCTGATGAAAAGCGGGATATAAAGGAAGCTATCATAGATATGTCCGATATGCTCGGATTGAATTTAATACTGACTACCGGAGGTACAGGCTTTTCAAAAAGAGACGTAACTCCTGAAGCAACTCTTGAAGTAGTTGAAAGGTATGTACCGGGGATACCCGAGGCAATGAGGGCGAAGAGCCTTCAGGTTACACCGAAGGCAATGCTCTCCAGGGCACAGGCTGGCATCAGGAAACAGTCCCTTATTATAAATCTTCCCGGCAGCCCAAAGGGTGTGAGAGAGAATCTGGAAGCTATAATTCCGGCATTGAAGCATGGGATAGAAATATTGACAGGCCAGGCATCGGAGTGCGGCGGAAAATAAATCCAAACAATGTTAAACTCTTGACAGGCTAATGCGTATTATGTAATATATATTGTGTGAAAATCAAGTCATAAATTTAATATATGCATCTCTCCGAGTCCATATTTCCTAAGGCACAAGGCTAAGGAGTGCGGACCGATAGGGTATTGTCGGAAACGGCAGTGCCTCCCATTTGGAAAGGAGTAGTGTAAATAAGTATGTCCTTATTTGGGCATGCGTATTTTCGAGTTGTGCTCCTGCCAGATGGCAAGGAGTTTTTTTATTGCATAGCAAAAAATGTATTGGAGGTATAAGACAATGGAAACGGTTAATATTACAATTGACGGAATTAATGCCCAGGTTCCTGAAAACTGCACAGTGCTTGAAGCTGCAAAATCACTGGATATTAACATACCTACCCTTTGCCATCTCAAAGGGATTAATGAGGTTGGAGCCTGCAGGATGTGTGTCGTTGAAGTAAAAGGGGCGAGAACGCTTCAGGCTTCATGCGTACTGCCGGTATCTGAGGGAATG
>Ga0116184_10000979_pt1 | contig 30022 bp, 27 predicted proteins | sample AD_JPNNA5_MetaG_FD_89886 | JGI IMG/M metagenome (GOLD analysis project Ga0116184, IMG submission 89886) | Active sludge microbial communities of municipal wastewater-treating anaerobic digesters from Japan - AD_JPNNA5_MetaG | ecosystem: Engineered > Bioreactor > Anaerobic > Digestate | place... | reverse complement strand
GGACGGGTCTGCGAGAACATCGAGTTCGTCCGCTGCAAGGCGATCGATGTCGGTTCGACCGGTTTCAACCTGAACGGCATGCGCTCCCCGCGGGTCAACCGGAACATCCGGTTCGAGGACTGCATGGCACTGCGGTGCGGGAACGAGGGCTCGGGCAAGATCTGGGCGGTGGGATTCGACTTCCACGAGGGGGCTGACCTGTACGACCTGTACGTCAACAACTGCCGGGCCGAGGACTGCTGGGAGTCCGGGTTCTACTTCGAACCGAACTTTCGCAACCCTTCGGACCCCAACCCCGCGATCCCGGTGCAGGTGAACAGCCGTGTCCTGAACTGCGTCTCGGTCAACAACGGGTGGCGGAACACCGAGCCGACCCGATTCTACATGTCCGGGTTCTACCTCTCGAGCGGGGTCACCCTCTCCAACTGCATCGCGATCAACAACCGGAAGAACGGGTTCTGGATCTGGCAGTGTGCCGAGGACGTCGTCCTGAAGAGCTGCATCGACTCGGGGTCCGACTACGGCTTCCAGCTCAGGACGGGTCAGCGCATCCGGCTCGAGAACTGCTTCTCGAAGAATGCACGGACCTACGGGCTGTACATGTGGGGTTCGGAGGGAGCGGTCATCTCGAACTTCCAGCTGATCAACCCCAGGAAAACGACCGGCTGCATCTCGATCGGTCTCCGAGAGGACCATCCCGAGGAGTGGTGGCCCGTTCGTGACTCGACGATCGACCTGAGGGCATGGGGTGCCGACCCGAACCGGCTCTTCCTGTATTACAACGGCGAACGGAACCGGATCACCGTGAACGGTGCGAACGTCGATCCCGTCCCCCTCCTCCCCCTCCCGACGCCGCCGACCACCGTGCCGACCACGCCGGTGGCGACGACGACTCCGGTCCCTTCCACGACCGGCCCCTCCCAGGAACGGACGCCTCCGGAACTTCCGGGCACCTTCCTCGCCGCCGATTACGCCCTGGGCGGGGAAGGCGTCGCGTACCACGACACGACGGCGGGGAATGCGGGGGGCTTCTACCGGAACGAAGACGTCGATATCGAACGTTCGCCGACGATCGGAGGGCCGGTCGTCGCGTACACCCGTCCCGGGGAGTGGCTCGACTACATGGTCCAGGCGACGAAGGCGGGCGTGTATGAGCTGACCGTCGTTGTCTCCTCGCCCCAGGACGGGAGGACCTTCTCGCTCTCGATCGATGGGATCAACTTCGGCCAGTTCTCCGTGCCGAACACGGGCTCCTTCGACTCCTACGCACCGGTCCGACGGCTGGTCTGGATGAGCGCCGGACCTCACCGTCTCCGCATCGAGACCCAGGGGTACCACAACATGCACGTGATCCAGGTCTACCCGCCCGGCGAGACACCCGGCATGCCCGTCGTCCCGACGGGTACACCCATCACCATTCCGGTGACGACGGCAACCCCCCTCCAGACGGTCGTACCGGGTGGCCCGCTCACCACCGGCACAACCCTCCCCCGGACCCCCACGCCGACTGCGGCACCGCCGACGGAACACGCGGTGCCCGGTCGGATCGAGGCGGAAGAGTACGATGCGGGGGGCGAAGGCGTCGCCTACCACGACACCACGCCGGGGAACTCGGGCGGATACCTGAGGCAGGACGACGTGGACATCCGTTTCGACGTGGCGGCAGGGAGCGCGGTGGTCACCGGAGTCGAAAGCGGCGAGTGGCTCCGTTACCGGCTGGGAGTCGGGACCGCGGGAGTCTACGCCATCACCTTGCTCGCCGGAACGACGCGGAGCGGCGAGGCGATCGAGGTACTCGTCGATGGGGCGGTCATGGCGCGCGTTCCGGTCCCGGTATCGAACGACGGGCGGTTCCTCCCCGCGACAGGGTTGATCTACCTCCAGCGGGGGCAACCGTCCCTGGATCTCCGGTTCACGGGCCGCCCCGAGATCGACGCCGTCATCATCGGCATTCCGGGAGTCCCTTCTGTCACCACCGTCCCGACGACGTCGGCGACGCCCCCGGTGGGCACCGCCACTGCGACGCCGTCGGTCACGCCATCGCCGACCACGGTCCCCCTCACGACCACCTCTATGATACCGACGGTGACGGCGACCACCCTTCTGCCGGTCACGACGCCGACACCCACACCGGCACCGACCGGACTCTCAACGCCGACGCCGACGCTCTCATCCAACCCGACACCCACGGTGCCCCTGTCCACCCCCACCGGTGCCCCGCCCACGCCAGCGGTCATCCAGACGACCCCGACGGCGACCGTCACCCCGGTGCCCTCACAGACCCCCGTCTCCATTCCGGGTATGGTTCAGGCGGAGAACTGGTCTGCCATGGGGCCGACCACCTCCAGCATCAGCCGGATCAACCCCGTGGGGGTGCAGGGTGCGGCGATCAGTTCGCGTGTCGAGGATGCATGGACCACGTACAACGTGACCTCGACGAGGACGGGCGTTGCGTCGCTCGTTCTCCGTTTCCGCCCCGTTTCTGCCGGTGGAACCGAGAGCGGACGTCTCCGCGTGCTGATCGATGATGTGACCTGGATGAACCTGACGGCGAAGGGTGATGCGGGCCTGTTCGTCAACAATACCCAGCTCGTCTTCCTGCAGGAAGGTCCGCACCGGGTGCGTCTCGAGATCGGACGGGGTGTCGCCATCGACTACCTCGCATTCGAGCCGGTACTGCCGGGCGGCAACGGAGCGCAGGTCTCTCCCGCTCCCGCAACCGTCACCCCGAACCTGCCGGCGGTCGAAGGAACGCAGGGAGACGACGGGTCCGGTTCGTCCGTCAGAACCGGCCCGGGTACTCCGGTGGTCACTCCAACCCCGGTGACGGATGTCGTCAATGCGACATCCCTGTCTCCGGGTATGGACGGGTGATCCCCGGGACGCCCTCTCTTCCTGGGATGCTGCGACGTCCCGAAGGGTTCCAGGAACTTCGAAGTCTACGACAGGGTTATCGGCTCCGCGGATGTATTCCGGTGCATGAAGCGAGTTGCAGTCCTGCTCGTGCTCGTCCTCCTTCTGATCGGGGCCGGCTGCACCAGCCTGCAGCCACAGTCGACAGTCCCGGCCCCCTCGGAACCGGGACGGGACATTGCCTCCTCGTCCGGGTCGAACGAGGTCCCGAAGGGCGCGTCCACCCCTTCCTCCGCCGGAGACCTGTCGACCGAACCCCTGCTGATCAAGAACGCGGACCTCAGGCTGGAGGTGTCGACGCTCGAACCGGCACTTGAACAGGTTCGAGAGGTTGCATCCGAACACAACGGCACGCTCTCCGATCTTGACCTCAGGAGCGAGGCAGGAGCGAGGAGGACCGCCACAGCAACCGTGCGGGTCCCGTCGGCACAGTTCGATGCGACGCTGGTGGCACTCCGGCAGGTCGGCCAGGTCCGGTCGGAGTCTGTCCGATCCGAGGACGTGACCGAGGAGTTCGTCGATCTCCGGGCAAAGAAGGCGGCGCTCTCCGAACAGCTCGTGCAGTACCGGCGGATCCTGGCCAACACCACGACCGTGGTGGACGTGATCGCGGTCCAGAAGGAGATCGAACGGGTACAGGTCGAGCTGGACCGGACCGAGGGCCGTCTCCGTTACCTGGAGAGCCGCACCGCGTACTCGCGGATCACCCTCCGGCTCGAGGAGCCCGCCCCGATCGCCGGCGGTGCCCTTCCGTCGATCGTCGAGGTGCTCGGGGCCGGTGTCCAGGGGTTCTTCGCCGTCCTGGCCGGGATCGTGGTCTTCGTCCTCTCGGTCCTCCCGCTCGTGATTCTCGGCCTGATCGGGTGGCTGGTCTACCGGCGGTTCCGCTCCAGGGGGACCTGATCAGGTGAAGTGCGCGCGGATGTACTCCAGTGCCGCGAGCGCATCCGCCCGTTTCAGGTCCACGGCGGACGTCCTGACGAAGGCGGCGAGACGTGCCCGCTGTTCCTCCCCCAGAGGAACGGTCCGGAGCACCCCGCTCCATGTCCTCTCAGGGAAGTACAGGGAGCGGGCCGCCCGGAGGACCGATTCCGCGTCCTCTGCGGAGACCGTACGGGCCTGGACCGCAGCCTCGAGGGTCGCCCGCATGTTCACCAGGGGCTCGGAGAGCGCGCACCCCGACTCCGGGTCGTACACGAGGGCGACCTCGTCGTCCGATTCGAGCGCACCGCTCCTGAACCGGTGGTAGACCTCGCCGATGCCGATCATCCCCAGGGAGTCGAGCTCTGCCGCCCGGAGGGCTCCCATGCTCGAGGCACCGATCACCACGACACCGGCCCGGAGGGCTCCGAGCACCTCCCGGTGGCCGACCGCGCAGTCCTGGAGGAAGACGCCATCGATCAGGCCGATCACCCGCACCCCTTCTGCGGCAGCGGCGGCGATGTCCCCGCGGGCCGCCGGGGGGCGAAACTCCGCCTCCGGCAGGATGCGTGTTGCGGTCCCCAGGTCACAACTGGGGCCGAGGAAGACGATGATCTCTGGCATGGCGGCACCGGTCCCCCTTCCGTTCCGGGTCCATCGCGTAGCATTCGAGCCCGGGGACGATCACCCGGACGACCGGGATCCCGATCTCGGGCCGGGTCAGGTCGACCGCGACGACGCGTTCCAGCCCCACGGCCCGGAGACGGTCACAGACCAGCCGGATGTCGTCCAGGAAGTCGTTCGTGTCGAGGACCGGGAGGGCTTCCGGTTCGATCGAACGGTCTGCCTCGAACCAGTAGCGGTTGAGCCGGCGTGCCCGGTCATACCCGATCGCACGCCTGAGGTCTCCGGTCGTCGTATCCTCCCGGGCCCCGTGGATCTGTGTGGCCCGGCTCTGCGCGACCTCGGTCAGGGCGCGCAGGCAGGCGACCGCCGGGTTCGTGTGCGTTCCCATCCCGATCACGAGCAGGGCCGGGTCGCGAAGAACCGGGTCTTCCGCGACGGCGGCGATCGTGGGTATGCCGATGTCGCTCGTGATGTCGCGGAGGATGACCGGTACGTCTGCCTCCTCGAATCGAGCGAGCAGTCCCTCCACGGTCGGGCTACCGCCGCCCGCGATGGACGCCCCCGCGTCCCGCGTCACCTCAACGAGGGACCATGCATCCCGCTCGACCACCTCTGCGAGTGCGTGGAAGACCGCCTCCTCGAGGGTGTTCCCGGAGGCGATCCCGTTTGTACTGGTTCGAAAGAGCCGGGGGGTGCCGGACGGGAGGGGGTGGTAGACCGCGTGGGCGGGTACGAGCACCGGTTCACCCGAGACGAGGTCCAACCCCTCCACCCATGGGAGCGGGGCGTCGGGGTCGGCATGCTCGGGCAGGATCAGGTCCACCGGGTCCACCGCGACACCGCCTCCCAGGTCCGAAAAGCGGGCGGTCAGAAGGGAGCGGTCCACCAGCTCCGCGCAGAACCGTTCGATCCCCTCCATGACCGCGGAGACGCGGGCTGCGAGCGGTGTCGCCCCCTTGCCGTTGTAGACCGAGATCGCTCCGTCCGCCGCGGTCGGACGAATACACGAGAAGACGGGGATTCCGACCCGATCGAGACCGGTGATGTCGGCGATCCGCGTGATCCCGGTGGTCGGTACGACCGCCTCCACCTGCCGGAGCGTCGTCGCGGGGTCGACCGCCCGCTGCGTCTCGGCCCGGTAGCGCTTGGGGCAGGACCCGAGTGGCTGCATCGTCACCCTCCCGAGATCAGGAGCATGCGCTCGAGGGCGGCACGTGCCCGTGGAGCGATATCCCCGGGGATCGTCACGACCGGACCCTTTCCTGCGATCGCCGCCTCGATCAGCTCGAGGGTGATCATCTTCATATCGGGGCAGACCAGGTGGGGCGACGCGGGGATGAACCGCCGGCCCGGGGACGCCTTCTCGAGCAGGGGGATCAGACCCGTCTCCGTCCCGACGATCACCGTCTCTGCGGTCGTGGCGACCGCGTGCCGGAGCATCCCGGAGGTCGAACCGATGAAGTCGGCCTCCGCCTGGACCTCGGGCGTGGTCTCCGGGTGGACCATCACCTCGGCGCCAGGGTAGAGGCGACGGCTCTCCCGGATCTCCGCGACCGTCAGGGCATGATGGACGGGGCAGCATCCGGTCTCCGGAACTACGATGATGCGTTTGTCCGTGCGGGCGGCGACGTGGAGGGCGAGGTTTCGGTCGGGCACGAAGATGACGGTCTCCTCATCGAGGGCATTCACGACCTCCACCGCGTTCGCCGAGGTGCAGCAGACGTCTGAGACCGCCTTGACCGCCGCCGAGGAGTTGACGTAGGAGACCACCGCCGCGTCGGGGTGGCGTGCCCGTGCCTCGAGCAGATCGCCGGGGGTGAGACGGAGGGCCATCGCGCAGCGGGCAAAGGGTTCCGGATGGATGACGGTCTTCTCCGGGTTCAGGAGCGCTGCGGTTTCTGCCATAAAATCGACGCCGGCGAGGACGAGATAGGGCGTATCCACGCGGTCTCGGGCGAGGCGTGCAAGCTCGAGGCTGTCGCCGACATAGTCGGCCGCCGCCTGAACCTCGGGTCGGACATAGTTGTGTGCGAGCAGAGTCACATCGGGGTGCAGCGTGGTCACGGATAGATCGCCCTGAGGATCGTGAAGAGCGTGGGCGTGGAGCCGGTTTAATGGTTGTCCCGGTCTGCTCCGAGGAACCCGCAGACGCGGCAGGCCCTCCCCAGCACGGGTTCTCCGCAGTCGGGGCAGGTATCGAGGCACGCGGGGATCACGCGCCCGTGGAGCCGCGCCTCCAGTTCTTCCTGTCCTTTGACGATACGGGACATCGTACCCGGGGCGATGAGCTCGGCCCGGTGCACCAGTCCCCGTACCCCGGCGCGGAAGGCGTACCGGGTGTACGGGCATTCAGGAAGGTCGGACGCAAGGTCGTGCAGCAGGGCATAGGAGACCACCTCCTTCTCGGAGAGCCGGGAGAGGGGCTTGATCCGTCTGACCATCCGCTCCTCGCCCCCATCGGGACGGATGCCCGCGACGCGGTAGAGGTCGCCACGCAGCCAGTTCATCACCACCGACTCCGCTTCATCGTCGAGGCAGTGTCCGGTGGCGAGCCGGTCCGCCCGGGCATCGCGGGCTGCCTTCTGGAGGAGCAGGCGGCGGAGGACGCCACAGACCGTGCAGGCCCGCCCCTCCCGACCGATCAGCAGCGTATCCAGGTTCTTGCCGAAGGCCTCCTCGAACGTGACGACCCGGTGCGGGACCGAGAGGCGGGTGGCTAGCGCGCGTGCCGCGCGGACCGTCTCCTCCCGGTACCCGGCGATCCCCTCGTCGACCGTGATCGCGACGAGATCGATCTCCATCCGGGGTCGGAAGACCGTCGCGAGGAGGTGGAGGAGGACCGAGCTGTCCTTCCCCCCCGAGAAGGCGACCGCCACCCGTTCACCGGAACCGAGACCTCCCTGCGCCTCGATCGCAGCCCGCACCGACTCCTCGACCCGGCGTGCGAGGTGGAGATCGCACAGGTGCTCGTGCGTGACCCGGTCGAGATAGACCGCCTCCCCGGGGCAGAAAGAACAGAGTTGCCCGGTCATCCGCCGTGGACGATCGGGACGATCCAGAGAGTGTCCTCATCGTTCAACAGGGCGTCGTCCGGAAGCAGGCGACGATCACGGGTCACCAGTACCTCGCAGGGATTGAACCCGAGGTCCATGAGGAGCCGGTCGAGCCGGCGTCCGGAGTGAGCCTCCTCGCGCCGGCTCCTGTCCGGGAGTATGAGATGGACCATCCCCAGAGCGTGGCCGTTCCGACCAGATAATCCCTCTCCTCTCGGATGGCACGCGTCTTCCGCCGGAGACCATGCACCGCCGGTCCTGAGGAGCAGGGTTCCGACCGATGATGGATGGGAACCCCTCAGGAAGGTATAGAGGGATGGAGCACCCACCTCAACCGGGGAGTGGATCGCTCCTCCGGAGAGAGAGCGGATATGAAGGTACGGGTCAGGTTCTTTGCACAGTTCCGGGAGCGGTATGGGGGGACTCACGAGATCGATCTCCCGGAGGGGGCCACGCTCCTGGAGGCTGTTCGCCACGTGATCGGAAGAGAGCGCGACGAGGACTCGGTGATGGACCGGGACGATCGGCTCCGGGAGTTCGTGATCCTGATGAAGAACGGTGTCAGGATCGAGCAGGAGGAAGTGCCGACCATCAATCTCGAGGACGGGGACGAGGTCGCCGTCTTTCCGCCCGTGGCAGGTGGTTGAGAGATGACCGGACTGGAGTGCCGGGTTGCGATCCAGGAGGAAGAGGTCCCGATCGACGAGCTGCTCGCAGAGGCGCGGAGGGGTGGCGTCGGCGGCATCGTACTCTTCGATGGAATCGTCCGCGACGATGACTGCGAGGCGATGGAGGTCGAGGCCTATACCGACGTGGCCCTTGCCGAACTGCAGCGGATTGCGACCGACGTGGGTGTGCGGCACGGGGTGGTGTATGTCGCGGTGATCCACCGAACCGGCCGTGTCCCGGTGGGCAACGACCTGCTCGTGATCGTGGTAGCCGCCGCCCACCGGGAACAGGCCTTCGCCGCCTGCCGGGAGATCCTCGAGGCGATCAAGGCCGGCGTGCCGATCTGGAAGAAGGAGTGTGCAACAGGGAACGATCGGTGGGTCCGCGGTGAACACTGGCCCGTCACCGGGGACTGATAAAAGGACATGCGACTGCTGCTGCATCTGATGGCCGAAGAACGTCCGGAGTCCGAAAAGAACCGGCGTGAAGGCATTGCCCGCCACCTCGCGGACCTCCTGGCAAGGGAGTGGCGCTCCGATCTGCCGGGCGGGGCCAACCCGATCTACTGCTTCTCCAACCTCTTCCCGCCGGGCGAGGTGCAGCCCGGAGAGCGGAGGCGTCTTCTCGTCGCCTCGCCGAACCCCGGGATCATCCGTGCACTCGCCCGGCAGGTGACCAGGTACAGGGAACCCCTACGGGTCCACGGGATGGCCTTCCGCCCCGAACGATCTGAGATCTTCTCCATCCGGCTGGAACGGGCAGGGATCCGCCTCACCACGGCCACACCGATCCTGCTCCGGGTCCCGTCACCGGAGGGGAGCAGGGGTTCAGTCCCCTGGGCGCCCCCGATGCCGGAGGAGGAGTTTCTCCAGGTGCTGAACCGGCACCTTGTCCGGCGCTTCAATGCATACCATGCAACGCGCATCGACGAGGGGACCGTTCTCATCGCGGAAGGAAGACTGCTGCGAGCGACGCGGAGCGGGAGCATCCCGACGTCCTACTGGGAACTGCGTTCCGGACGCCTCACCTCTTCGGCTCAGCGGGTGCTTGCGTTCTCCATCGACGCCGGTTTCGGTGAACGTGTCCGGCAGGGTTTTGGCTTCGTCAATGTCTCCCGGAGACCCGGATCCGGTCCGTAACGTGGTTGACGGGACCGGACGATCGCCGGTCCCCGTTCGATTCGGAGCGTCCTCACCGGTGGATGGTGCGTCCTCTCCGCAGAGTGGGAAGGACGGGGACCGATGAACCGAAACGTTGATTACCAGTCCAATTTTAATTCTGGTTGCCGCTTGCGCCCGACGGCGAATCCCGCGACCGATCTCCTGATCGTTCCCTGGTTGCCCTCGTGCCGGGATGTGAATGGAGTATGAACAGACTCGAAGAGCGCGACCGCTCCTTCGCAGAGACGGTTGCGCAGGAATGGCTGGCTCGGGTGTCGATGATCTACACCCAGACGATTCGTGAGATCGAGGACAGTGCAGCGCTGGGTCCGGATAAACATCCGCTCTACCCGTCTCTGGTTGCCATCAACCAGACGAAACAGTATATCACGGCCTTTGCGCGACACGCCGACGAATCGGACCGCATGGACCTTGCCGCCGCGATCGGCTCGCTCATGATCGCCCTGGACCACATCGAGTCCGTCGTCCTGCGCGATTCTGCCTGACCGACCTGTCTCCTTCGCACCGGGTCTGTGTCCGACCCCGGGAGATACGGCGAACCGCTGTCCCCGTGTTCTGGAGTGCAGACCTTTCTTCGGCTCCCCTGCGCTGAGGTGTGCCCGTCTCCACGGTGGGGAGGAGCCGCGCTCCCGACACCTTCACGTCAGAATACCGGCGAAAAGCTCTTACGCCTCCCTGCATCAGTAGGTTGGTATGGCAGAGCAACGCGGAAGGTTTGTGAAGGGCCGGTGGGTGGAAGAACCTGAAGGGCCGGGATCGACCGGGGGTCCGTCGCTGGAGGATGCAAGCGAAACCCGGGAAGGGGCCGGTGACACCGCCGAGAGCCGGTTCGAGGCGGAGGAACTGATCGCCCAGGCGACCTCCTCGGTCGCCCGCGCGGTCGATGACGTACTTCGAGCCGCCCAGCACCTGATCGTGACCAGGGAGGGCCATCAGTACATCGAGAGCCAGGTGAACCGGGCAGGTTCGGCCCTCTCCGACGTGCTCCGCGAACTGACAAGCCGGCTCGACCTCAAGAACCGCTGAACGTCTCCCTCCCGGGCAGATCTTCAGAACGATCGCAGGGTCCCGGGCCGGTCCCTCCTCTCTGCACCGATGGATGGTGGTTGCATGCCGCCCCAGGTGGCGATGGGTGGTGGTGAGCGCGCGTCCTTCCCTGGACACACCCGATCCCGCCCGTATCGACGGGTCGCATCGGAACGAAGGAGGTCTCATCATCGTCGTCGAAGGACCCCGATACCGGGTGGCGGCGAACGGTCTGTTCTCCCCCCCACCATCGCCTGTCGCGGGCCGCTCCGCGTCTCTCCCGCCCCCCTCCCCCGGAGTGGCGTTGCCCATGCCCCGGGACCATCCGGATCGGTCCCGGAAAGTCAGGCGGCACGGGATTGTATTGGCACGCTATCTCGGTCGCCGGCGAAGGCCTGTTCACAGCCGATTCGGCCTGTTCTCGCACCGTTTTTCCCTGATGAATCAATAGGAAAGGTATTTACTGACGATGCCGACATCTGATCACGGTACGACCGTGGGTGAGGGCGTGGCGGAACGCGCGGAGGGCGAGGGGCCGGTTGACACCGTCGGGTTGGCGGCGACGGATCGTCCGGAGCCAGGAAACCGGAAGGCATCGGGAGGGCACGGAGGGGTTCCCGTGGCGACGCCGACCCCCTCGTTCGCGGAGATGCAACGGCGGGAAGCCCTCCTCTCTGCCGGACGCGTCCTCTCCCGGAGTATTGCCCGGGGCGAGGAGGTCGCTCTGCTCATCGACCAGGCCCTCATCCGTCTCCGGGATGCGGGGGGGTACCGATCGATCATCTTCGTCCCGGGGGAGGACGAACCGGTTCGCAAAACCGGGGCAGAGACCGGCACCGGTTATTTTCCGGTCGAGGTGAACGGGCACCGGCACGGAACGATCATCGTATCGGTGGATTCTTCCCATCGATGGGACGCATGGGAGGTCGAGTTCCTCGAGGAATGCGCCGACGATGTGGCCCTTGCCTTTCACCTGCAGCACCTCGAACGCGTCCGCCAGGAGACCTTCCTGCGCCTGGTCGAGAGCGAGGAGCGGTTCCGTCAGGTCTTCCACCAGACCAACGATGCGATCCTGCTCTATGACGTCAGCGACGAGGGTCGTCCCCCGAGGTGTCTCGAGGCGAACGAGCAGGCCTGCCGGTGGTTCGACTCGTCGCTCGAGGAGCTGCGGCGGCGCTCGCCCGGGGAACTGCCCCTCTCATGCACTGTTCCAGGCCCCGCACCCTGGGATCGGCCCGAACCCGGGCCCTACCGGTTCGACGCCCAGATCCGGCGTCAGGACGGGGGGACGATGACGGTGGCGATCAGCCTGCATCGGTTCAAACTTCTCGGTCAGATGGTGATGCTCCTCGTTGCGCGGGATGTCTCCGAGGAGCGCCGGCTCGAGCACGAGCAGGCGGCATCGCTCGAGCAGATCCAGCAGAACATGGAGCAGTTCCAGATCCTCAACGACCAGATCCGCAACCCGGTCCAGGTGATCATCGGTCTCGCCGACCTGGAGGGTGGCGAGTTCTCACATCAGATCATCCTGCAGGCCCGCGAGATCGACCAGATCGTCCGGCAGCTCGATATCGGCTGGCTCGAGTCTGCAAAGGTCTCATCGTACCTGCGCCGGTATGCGATCTGAGCTCGTATCGCCTGAGGTGGATCTCCTCCCTCGCCCGGCAGGGCCGGATCGCTCCCTGCTGCCTCTCTTCGAAACTACAGGGAAAGCGAACCCCCGAGGACGATCTGGACGAAGACCCCCGCCAGAAAGATCAGAAGACCGAGCCCGGCGAGCGGCAGGGTATACCGGAGGACGACCCGGAACGGTTCGTCTCCCGTGGTCCGCTGTACCAGCCAGAAGAAGGGATCGGTCACGTAACTGACGACGCAGGCGCCCCCACCGACCATCAGAACGAACGCGATGGGATCGAGCGCTGCTGCCACCCCGCTCCCACCCAGGATCTGGGAGACGAGCACCGCCGTCACGACCCTGGACCCCTGGATCGACTGGACCAGTGCCGCGATCAGGAACGGGATCAGCACGATCGGCACCCACCCGGTGAGCGCGGTGAGCGCCCCTTCGGTGATTCCGGACAGAACGATCACGGTCCCGAGGGCACCGGCGCCGGTCAGGTCGAAGATGATGAGGCCCGCGTGTCGCGTCGCATTCGTCACCGTCGCATCGCGGAGGCCCGGAGGCACAAAGCATAGTGCGGCGCCGGCTCCCGCGAGCATGACCAGGTTGATCAGGGCGGCGTGAGAGACCCCTCCCGCGAGCCCGGTGACGACGGCGGCAAGGATCACAAGAAACGGAACCCAGGCAACAAGATGCAGTCGGGGACCGTCGGCTTCCTTCTCCGCAGACTCCCGATCTGCTGACCGTCGTACCCGCAGACGAACGACCAGCACGAGCAGCAGGACGAGGAGGAAGGAGAGAGGGATCGCGATCGAATCGTACCTGACGGGATCGATCCCGGCCCCCGCCCCTTCAACCAGCGGGATGATGACCGGCGTCGGGTATACCAGGGCGTAGCTGAGGACCGAGGAGATCGCGGCGAGATAGAGAAGGGTCTTCTTTGTTGTATCGTCCTCTCCGAGGGCCGCGAGGATCGGTTCGAGCGTCACATAGGCGGTGATGCAGCAGGTAAACGGGACGGCGAGCGCATACCCGAGCAGCCCTGCGGCGGCATAGGGGTCGGCGGCGTATCTCCTGACGTCCGTGGCGATCGAGGCGATCCCCCCCGTGACGTCCAGGGACTTCGCAATGATGGCACCGCAGAGGATGATCAGCCCGAAGGCGGAGAATGTATGTCCAAGACCGTCCACGATCCCCCCCACCGTCCGATCGATCCCGAGCCCGGAGAGCAGACCGAAGACGAGCGCCCCGCCTACGAGGGTGAAGAACGGAAAGAACCGGCGGCGATGGCTGGCGATGGAGACGAGGCCGAGCACCAGGAAGAGGGAGGCAAAGAGCCAGATGGGGTCCATCCTGTGTCCGCCTGACCTTTCATCCGCCAGGCGGGATAACCGTTCTCATTTCGAAAGACGTTCCGGATGGGCATGGCAGGAGAGGACCCCCCCGCCACCGCTGCTGCAGAGTGCAAGACCGGTCCGTTCGGCAAGCTCGACGGCCAGCCCGGTGACCGGACCGGTCGACACGAGGACAGGAACGCTTGCCAGCACAGCGCTGCGCACCAGCACGGCCGTCGCCCGGTGGGAGACCGCTGCGACCCGTCCACCACCGGGGAGGTCCCCGTTTAATACCCCCTCCCCAATCACCCGGGCCAGTGCCGTTGCGAGCCCGAGGTCGTCGCTCTCGAACCACCGCCCGCCCACCGTCTCGAGGGCAGCGGAGAAGAGGCCCGCGGGCGGATCGGAGATCCGGTCGAGCGCCTCCTCGACCTCCTGGAAGGGTATGGGCGGGGTGGAAGGAAGCGGAGCGAGCCGGCGTTCGATGACCCGGGTCACGGCCCCTCCACAGCCCGTGAGGGTCCCACGACGGGGGACCACCACCCGGAACGGGTCGGTGGTGAGTACCCGGACCACGCCTTCCTCCTCGAGCACGGATTCGATCTCCGCGCGGGACCGGATCACCTGCCCGCCGAGGAGAAGACCCACGACGAGCGCGGGCAGGCGGTCGGGCACGGTCATGATGTCGAGATGGTGCCGTCCGTTCAGGTAGACAGAGACGAGCGTCTCGTCGAGGAGACCGGTTCCGGGCTCAGGCACCATGCGCACACTCCTCTACGCCGGCAAGCAGCGTCTCGATGTCCGCCGCGTTCGAGTAACAGTGGAGGCTCGCCCGGACCGTTCCACCGGGAAGTCCGAGCCGGCGCATCAGCGGTTCGCAGCAGTGGAGGCCCGATCGGACCATCACGTTCAGCTCGTCGGAGAGGTACTGGGCGACCTCGTGGGGATGGAACCCGTCGACCGTGAATGATACGACCCCTATCCTTGTTTCCGGGTCGAAGGGTGCGAAGACGCGGACCCCGTCGATCCCCCGCAGGTCATCGATGAGGCGCGTGGTGAGCCGCTCCTCGCGGGTCCGGACGGCGTCCATGCCGATGGAGGAGAGATAGTCCACCGCGGCTCCCAGGCCGATCGCACCCGCGATGTTCGGCGTGCCCGCCTCGAACCGCGCGGGGCCCGGGGCCAGGACCCACCCGTCCTCGCTGACCAACTCGACCGCCCCTCCGCCGAGGAGCAGCGGCTCGGGCACGGGCTCCCGCATCCAGAGCACCCCTGTTCCGGTCGGCCCGAGCATCTTATGCCCGGAGAAGGCGAGGTAATCGATGCCAAGGCGTTGCACGTCCACCGGGAGGTGCGGGACCGACTGCGCCCCGTCGACGAGGAGGAGGGCACCCCGTTCACGGCAGATCCGGCCGATCTCCTCGATCGGCGTGATGGTCCCGACCGCGTTCGAGGCATGCGTCACCGCGACCAGCCGCGTCCTTTTGTCGATCGCCGCCTCGAGAGCCTCGATATCGAGGAGAAGGTCGTCGCCGATGTCGATCACCTCCACCTCCACACCCCGGGAGCGGAGGCGGAGCCAGGGAAGGAGGTTGGAGTGGTGTTCGAGCACCGTCGTCACGACACGGTCGCTGGGTTGCCAGGAGAGACCTTGGGCCACGATCCCGATCGCCTCCGTCGAGTTCCGGGTGAAGACCGTCGTGCCTCCCCTGCCGTTGATGAACAGTTCCACCTTCTCACGGGCGTGCCAGTATCTCTGGCTGGCGAGTTGCGCCAGGCGGTGGACGCCCCGCCCGACGTTCGAGCGGTAGTGCCGGTCGAACTCCACCATCGCGTCGATCACCGGGCCCGGGGAGAGGCTCGTCGCCGCAGAATCCAGGTAGACGGTATCGCCGAGGATGGGAAAGTCTCTCCGGGGTGCCGCACCCGATTCAGACACCTCGTCTTGCACCGGGCCCGCCGTCACCTTCCCACTCACGGGAGGGGACGAACTGCGGATCGGGGCGAGCTCGCCATCCGGTGTCATCTCAAGGCCATGCTGACGGCAGAGCTCGGCCATCTTCTTCGGGAGGACCTTCCACCGCCAGAGCCCCCATGATACGAACTCCCCGGGAAGACCTCTGGCGCGGGCGTACCCGGCAAGGAATGCATCCCAGCGGCCTGCAAGCTCGGGGTGGATCCGGCGCACCTGTTCCTGCTCCGCCTCGAGCATCGCGGGGCAGAGGTAGCATCCGAGCCGCTCGAACCCCTGCGCGTAGAGCGGGTTCACCGGGAGTCCCCTCCACCAGATGTAGAGCCAGACCTCGAGAGCCCGCCAGTGGCGGATCGGTGAGACGTTCAGCTGAAGGGGGTTGTTCGGGTTCTGGCTCGTCTCGTCCAGGCCGGCCCGGTTCCAGGACTCGTACCACCGGTTCCCCTGGATCGTGACGCAGGGGCCGATGGTGGCGAGGTGACGCTTCAGTGGATGGAGCTTGAGGAGCTTGCAGCACCAGCGGTTGTCCTTCCCGGGAGGGCCAGCCCGTTCGGCGGCCAAAAAGAAGTCTCCGCCCTTCTCGATCACGAGCACACCCATCGATCGGACGAAGTCGAGCGTCTCCGGGAATTCGAGGCCCGTGTCGATGAAGAAAGCCTCGCTCACGCCGGCCTTCCGGGCAAGGGCGAGCACTGCCGTACTGTCCTTCCCGCCCGAGAAGGAGACGTTCGTGCGCGGGCGGTCACCGAGATGGGCCCGTATCGTCCGTACCGCCTGCCGTTCCAGATTCTTGAGGTGGAGCCGGTTCCGGTCGACCACGATCTCCCACCCCGGGTCCGGAAACCGGGTTGACTGCACCGCGACCAGTTCCCGCACGCGCAACCACCCGTCGGCAAGCTGTCCGGTGCCGTACCGCCCCCGGTAGTGGACGATCACGGGACCGTCGGGCTCGCTGGTGCTGATCCTGACCCTCTTTCCCCCGAGCCGGACCTTTGAACCGGTGAACTTCGGGTCCCGATCCAGGTCGATCACACCCTTCGTCGCTGCTCCGATCAGCCCGGGGAGGGCCCCGGGTTCCGGATCGAACCGGTGGGTCCGGGTGACCGGGTCGAAGGAGAGCCAGCCGAACCGCGTGCCGTTCGCGATCACCAGCTCGTTCCGGTCGAGTCCCCCCGTCTTGTTTAAAAGAAGCACCCGCGGGACGGGGACGTCTCCGAACCGCGCCCGGACGAGCCCCGCGATCAGGTCGTAGTCGGCCTTCAGGGCGGGCCTCACATCATAGGGCTCGAGGAGCGGAATGGAGACGCCTTCATGGCCGGACGCGCAGATCCGGCCGAGCAGGGGGACGTTGCAGTCCGGACACCAGTAGAGCGTCTTCTTCACGTGCGGATCGATCGCTCTGCCCCTTTCCCGTTCGCGCCGCATTCACCCAGGATGGGACGGCAAAGGTAGATAAAGCGAGTGATGCTCCCCTGTGGAGGGACGGTTCCGGAAGGAGGCCGGATCAGGAGTCCTTTCCGGAGGGCTGTGTATTCGTCAGCCGCCCGTAGACCTCGTCGCCGAGGCATTCGCGGGCATACCGGCACCACTGGACACACGACTGGACATCATTGAGGATCTCGAAACCGCAGGCGCTGCAGACGACCCTGCGGTCGTTCGAGAAGACCTCGATCTCCTCCCCGCAACGGGGACAGTGGCGGATCTCCAGGGTTGGGGTGCGGATCTGGGCCGCCCCGGGGCACCGGTCGAACATCAGTATATCACCAGCTCCTCTTTGGAGCGCCTCACCGGTTCAGAGGCTCGACCGCCTGACGCTGCCATCCGGGACTCTGTGGAGCGCCACATCGAGGGCTCCCTCGAGTGCATCCAGTCGATTGGAGAGACGGGTGAGTTCGGCCCGCATCTCTTCGATGCTCCCGACGAGCGTCGTGCCGACATGGTCCTCGAGAGCCGACTGGTGAAGGTCGATCTCGCTGAGCACCTGCGCCAGCAGTTCGATCCCCTCGCCGATCCTGGCCTGGGAGCGTACCATCTCGTCGCATCGCTCCTGGAACCGGTCGAACCTCTTTTCGATAGAATCGTTCTCCATGCTCCGCCTGCACTGCACCCGTGGCATCCAATCGGTTTTAATGGTATTGTCCCTCGCCTGTTGTGGCACCGGTATGGGCTGATTCAGTCCGATAGGGAGAGGTGGATCTGCGCGATGACCCAGGTGTGACCGGTCCCGCGCAGCACTGCGGAGAACCAGCCCGCCCGTTCCGGTGGGTCCTCTGGGAACAACCGTGCGATGACCCAGGCGACGGTCCCTTCGGCCCTCACCACCACCCGGTCGAGAGCGAACGGTGCGGGAAGGTTCCCGATGAACTCGGATGGAGAGGCGTAGCGTACCGGGGCCCCGGGGAGGACGGCTGAGAAATCCGGGTCGATCAGCGTGACGATGGAGCCCGGTTCGCCGGAATGGAGTGCGTCGGTGAACCGAGCCAGAATCTCAAGGATCTGCTCCTCCGTCTGTCGAGAGATGGCCATTGTCAGTACATACCGGAACCGTTCAGGATTATGATTCCGGTCCCGGCGGGTCCAAAGATTCCGAATATTTAATAGTATCCAGGGGTATTCCTTCATCATCCTGTCCCCCGTGGCTCTTTCATGCCCCGCCTCCTCGCGATCAGACCGGAAGAAGGGCTCGACCCACTGCTCCAGGCGCTCCGAGCAGATGGATTCGAGGTGACCATCGCGGGGGATTATCCCGACCTTCTGGAGACGCGAACCTTCGACGTGGTCCTCGCCCCCTCCCCGAAACCGACGACGTCGACCGTCGATCCGGACGACGGGCCGGTCCGGCTCGTCAGTACCGGCATGGAAGCGGACCCCACGGGTTGGGCAGCCTGCATCGCCGGGATCTGCAGGGAACACCGCAGGAGACGTCTCTTATCCCGTATCCTCGAGACATCCCCCGATCTCGAGGCGTGGATCGGAACCGGGGGCGAGTGCGAGTACATCTCCCCGTCGTGCGAGGACCTGACGGGGTATCAACCGGAGGCGTACCGGGCGGATCCCTCCCTGCTGGTCAGGACCATCCATCTCGAGGACCAGGAACGTGTCCGTCTGTCCCTCCTGGACCGGACGGTGGCGCAGAGTCTCTGTTGCCGGCTGGTCACCCGGAGTGGCGAGGTCCGGCGGATCGTGCACCGGGTGGTCCCCTGCCAGGACGAGCGAGGCGAGCCCATCGGGATCCGGGTCCACCAGCAGCGGGCGCCCGACGAGGATCCGGGCCAGGAGATCCAGCGGCTCAGGAACCTGCTGGGCCAGACAGAGGCGGACCGTGCTCTCCTTTCAGCGGTGATCGAGTCACTCCCGGTCGGCGTGATCGCCACCGGTGGGGAGGGAGAGCTGCTGGTGGCGAACCCGGCAGCGGTGCCGTACCTCGAGCAGGTACGGGGTGCGACGCTCCCGGCGGAGGTGTACATCGGTCACTACCGCGAGCTCGAACGGCAGGTCCGGGGACCCGACGGCGGACCCCTCTACCTCCATCTCAGCGCCGGTCCTCTCACGCGGACCGGTCACCGGATCTTCGGCGCGGTCGGTGCGATTCACGACGTCACCCAGGTGCGCGCGGCGGCACAGGCGCGCAGAAGGGAACTGGCCGAAGCCACGCAGCAGCTCTGGCGGCTCGAAGGTGAGAACGCGGACCTCGCCGGGAAGGTGAAGGCGCTGGAAGAAGAGGTTGCCACCCAGAGGGATGCCCTCGCACGGGCGGGGGGAACCGCGATGTCGGACGTGAAGGGCCCCAAAGAGGCATGGGCGGAGTGGGTCACCCCCGCGATCCTCGATGCGATGCCCGACCAGGTATGGATCCTCGACGAGGCACTTCGCGTGCTGCACGTCAACGCGGCAGGTGCCGACGCCGTACGTCGCCGCCGAGAGCGCGTGATCGGGGAGCCCTGGACCGGTCTTGGGCTGTCCTCCTCCCTCGAGCGCGAGATCGAAAGAAAGGTGACCCGCGTCTTTGCCGCACAGGCCGGGCAGACCGGCGTCTGGACCGACGGGGTGGAGGGTGTCCCCCAGTTCTTCCAGTATTCGGTCTGGCCGCTCCGGGAAGGCACGGAAACGACCAGCGTCGTGGTCACGATCCGGGACGGCTCCGTGATGCGGGGATTCCTCGAGTCCACGGAACGATCGACCTTGCGACTTTTTCGCCTGCACTTCATCCTGAGAGCGATCCTTGACCAGATGCCGATCGGGATCGTCATCGCCGAGGTCCCTTCCGGCCGGGTGCTCTTTCAGAACCCCGGATTCGCGGAGATCTGGGGTGAAGGAATCCCCACCCCGTCGTCCATCACCGAGTACGGAACCTGGACCGGCACCGGGCCGGACAGGGTGCCATACACCCCCGAGACCTGGCCGCTTGCACGATCGGTCCGCACGGGGGAACGGGTCGTCAACGAGGAGGCCGAACTCTGCCCAACGGGAGGTGTACCCCGGATCTACAGCATCTGTTCGGGTCCGGTCCACGACGAGAACGGCAGGGTGTACGCGGCTGTCTCGACCTTCATCGATGTCACCGACCGTCGGAGGGCCGAGATGGCAGTCCGGGCGAGCGAGGAACGGCTCAGTCTGGCGGCGCGGGCGATCCCCCAGGTCTTCGCCATCTACGACCGTAACGGTCGGTACCTCTTCGTGAACGGGGTCGGGCTCCGGTTGCTCGGTCGGGAAGAGGACGAGGTGCTGGGTCGGACCGATGCGGAGGTCTTCGGGTTCTCGCACCGGCCCCCGTACTGCCGCCTGCTCGAGGAGACGGTCAGGTCGCTTCTGCCCCAGCACGGAGAGGTGGTCATCTCCGGAGCTGATGATAAGAAGCATAGCCTCTCCGTCTCGTGCCTGCCTCTCGTCCAGCAGGACGGTGTCTGCAACGAGGTCCTGCTGATCGGCCACGACACGACCCGTGAGAGGAGTGCCGCCCGGGCTCTCGAGGGGTACGCAGATGAACTGAAACGGTCGAACGAGGACCTGCAGCAGTTCGCCTACGTCGCAAGCCATGACCTGCAGGAGCCGCTCAGGTCGGTGATCAGTTTCGTCCAGCTCCTCGAGCGACGGTATCGGGGACGCCTCGACAGGGACGCCGACGAGATCATCAACTTCATCACGGAGGGCGGCATGCGGATGCAGGCGCTGATCAACGACCTCCTCGCCTTCTCACGGGTGTCGACACGCGCCGAGCCCTTTTCCGTCTTTCCTCTCGGCGACGCCGTCCACGACGCCCTGCTGGATCTCCGTGCGGCGATCGAAGAGAGTGGTGCGGTCGTTCACTGCGGACCGATGCCTCCCGTCTGGGGTGACCGGAGCCAGATGGTCCAGGTCTTCGTCAACCTCATCAACAACGCGATAAAGTTTGCCCGGTCGGATGTTCCACCGGAGATCCGGATCTCAGCGATCGCCGGGTCCGGGATGTGGCATATCCGTGTCGCCGACAACGGGATCGGGATCGAACCCGAGTACTTCGAACGGATCTTTGTGATCTTCCAGCGCCTCCACACACGGGACGCCTACCCGGGCACGGGGATCGGCCTTGCGATCGTGCGCAAGATCGTCGAACGGCATGGAGGACGGGTCTGGCTCGAGTCCGTCCCGGGGGAGGGGTCGGTCTTCCATTTCACATTACCCGACACCCCGCCGGAGCTCTCGGGGACAGGCACGACCGCACGTCGGGAGGATCCCATCCTGTATTCCGAGCCGCTCACATCCCATCCTCCCCGATCAGGACGGGAGCGACACGCGACGCTCGAGCAGGTGGGCCCCGATCGTCGTAAGGGTGACGAGGAAGAGATAAACGAGGCCCACCACGAAGAAGGTCTCGTTGTAGGTAAAGTACCGGGTGGCGACCATCTTGCCGGCCCCGGTGAGCTCGATCACCGTGATCATGTAGGCGAGTGACGAGTACTTGATCAGGTAGACGAATTCGTTCACGAGTCCCGGAATGGAGCGGCGCATCGCCTGCGGGAGGATGACATGGCGAATCACCTGCGCCCGTGACATCCCGAGTGCCAGCCCCGCGGTGAACTGTCCCTCCTTGATCGACCGGATCGATCCACGGATATACTCCGAGTCGTACGCCGAGTTACAGAAGATGAACCCGAGCACCGCGGCGACGAACGGCGAGAGAGAGATCCCGACGGAGGGAAGCCCGAAGTAGAGGATGAAGAGGAGGAGCAGGAGCGGACATCCCTTGAAGAACGTGACGTACGCCCGGCAGAGATACTGGACCGGTCGATTGCCGTAGACCCGCCCGACCGCCACCGCCGCCCCGATGAGGACACCGAACGGGGCGGTGCATGCGATCAGCCCGAGGGTGACCACGAATCCGCCCCAGAGCGCGGGGAGGAGGATCTCGACGATGAATGCGATCTGGTCCATGGATGCCTGTACCTCACAGTTCGGCGAAACGCCCGGCGAACTGGCGTGTCCGCTCGAAGTTCGGGCTCGTCGCCAGTTCCGCCGGAGAGCCGGACTCGAGGATCCTCCCGTGCTCCATGAAGAGGAGCTCGTCCGCGATGGAGAGGGCAAAGCGCATCTCGTGGGTGACGATCAGCATCGTCATCCCGGCGCGGGCGAGGCTCCGGATCACCTCGAGCACCTCTCCGGTCAGCTCGGGGTCGAGGGCGGAGGTCGGCTCGTCGAAGAGCATGACGTCCGGATCCATCGCGAGGGCCCGGGCGATCGAGACGCGCTGTGCCTGCCCTCCGGAGAGCTGGGCCGGGTAGTGGTCGGCACGGTCCTCCATTCCGACCCTCCTCAGTTCGAAGAGGGCCTTCTCACGTGCCTCGTTCTCCTTCATCCCCTTGACCTTGATCAGCGCGATCTCGACATTCCGGACCGCGGTGAGGTGGTCGAAGAGGTTGAAGTTCTGGAAGACCATCCCGATCTTGGCCCGGTACTGGTTGATCTTCGCCCCGGCGTGGGTCACCTCCTCGCCATGGAGATAGACACGCCCCGCGTCCGGGACGATCAGCTGGTTGATACAGCGAAGCAGGGTGCTCTTGCCCGTGCCCGAGGGGCCGATGAAGACCTTGGTCTCACCCTTCCGTACCGTGAAGGAGACTCCTTTCAGGACCTCGGTGCTACCGAAGGACTTGTGGAGCCCCTCGACCCGGAGTATGATATCATCGGTCGTCATGTCCAATTGCTCCCGGACTCGAACCCGGGCACGGACACCCGCCGCTCGAGCAGATGGAGGGCTTTCATTCCAGCGTAATTCAGGATCAGGTAGAGACCGGCGCAGGCGAGGTAGATCGGCATCGCGATGTATTCGGTCGAGACGATCACCGAGGCGCGCGTCAGGAGCTCGGCCACCCCGATCGCATAGCAGACGGAGGTGTCGGTCAGCACGGTCGGGTACTCGTTCGACCACCCCGGCAGGGCGATCAACAGCGCCTGGGGCAGGACGATGTGCCGGATCGCCTGAGTACGGCTCATTCCGAGCGAACGGGCTGCCGTCATCTGTCCCTCGTCGATCGAGAGGATCGCTCCCCGGAAGATCTCCGCCTGATAGGCACCTCCGTGCAGCCCGAGGACGAGCGCACCGACGACGAAGGGGGAGACGTCACCCAGGCCGATCGCAGGAAAGATCCCGAAGTAGAACAGAAAGAGGAGGACCAGGAGCGGAAGCCCCCGGAAGAACCAGATGTAGACATTGATCAGGAAGGCGACCGGCCGGGAGCCGTAGACCTGGCCGATCGCTGCCGGGAGTCCGATGATGAACCCGACCCCCAGGGCGGAGAGCACGAGTCCGAGGGTCGCGATGATACCGGTAACGAGGAACGGAAGCCAGTCGATGAGGATCGCGGAGAGGTCCATGTCGAGTCCCTGGTGCGGGCCACAGTTACGGCCGGAGTACGTGGAGGGGGGTGGCCAGGTGCCGCCCCGGTTGCTGTGTGCAGGTATTCGGTTTGATAGTATTTGATGGCTCGGGGCCGGTTCAGACACCCTCGAGCTTGTACTTCTGCTTGAGCTCGTTCCAGTAGGGATCCTTCATGAGCATATCGAGACCCCTGTTCATCGTCTCGAGGAGCTGCGTGTCCTCCTTCCGGATCGCGATCCCGTATTCCTCGTTGGTGTCGATCTCGTGGATGATCTTGACGTCCTTGTCCCTGATGATATCGACCGTCGGGGGTTTGTCGTATACCGTGGCGTCCACCTGCCGGTTGGTCAGGGCGGTGATTGCGAGCGGGAAGTTGTCGAATGACTTGAGGTTCGCCGCCGGCATCCTGCCCTTCGCGATCAGCTCGTTCTGGACCCACATCTCGCCTGTGGTACCACGCTGGGAGCCGATCACGACCTTGCCGGACATGATGTCGTCCATCGTGATCGTCGAGTCGGAACGGACCGCGACCGACTGGTTGATCTTGAGGTACGGCTTGCTGAACGCCACCTGGGCGGCACGCTCGGGCGTGATCGTCATACCGCTGTAAACCATGTCGATCTTCTTCGCCAGGAGCGCCGGTATGATGCCATCCCAGGCAACGGCCTGGAATTCGACCTCGAAGCCGCTCTTATTCGCGATCCACCGGGCGGAGTCGACATCGAAACCGGCGAAGCTGCCGTCCTTCTCGGCGTATGAGTACGGCGGATACGCCCCGTCGAGCCCGATGATGTATTTCGACTTCAATCCGGTCTGGTTCGTTTGGTTTGTGGCAGGGTTTGATCCCGTGCAGCCTGCGAGGAGGACGCACCCTGCCAGAAGCAGAACCAGGAATCCGATGAGTGTTCGTTTCATAAAGGCAAATTTTGTGTTTCGAACAAAAAAGGCTTATGAATTTCCGGCCGATATGTCTGACATGATACCCAGCGGCCAAATTGCATAATTAGAAAATTATAAATATACGTAATGCATAGCAGGAGTTGCCCCTCTGGATGGATCGAGGTACCGGGGACACGAACGATCGGGCGATATTCGTCATCGAACGGTCGCACGGACTCCGGTGTTCGGCGGCATGGGACCCCTTCCGAAAGGTCCCGGATCCTGCGGCAGGGATTCGGTACGGCCTGGTCATTCGGAGACTGCGTCGTCGAACAGGAGATGCCGGGCAGCAGAACACACCATTGGGCGTGATGGTGTGGAGATATGCACCGGAACAAAATAGAAAATCCGTCCTGGGGCACCCTTCTCGAAACTGGCCCTTCTTGCGATGCTGTGAACCCCGGTGTCTGCCCCCGGTGAGGTGGACGGGAGCAGGCACCCGGTTATCAAGTCCCTCGTTATTCGACGGATGTCGGTCGATTGCATCGACCGTGCGGGCAGACGAAGAGGTGGCGACGGTGCCGATGACCGGACCCCGTTCGGGGGCCTTCCAGGAGGATCGGTTCAGGGAACCTGGCCCCGAAGGACGTCCCGTAACTCCTGGAGGTACTCCCCCCGCGAGAGGCTCCCTTCGGGGAACGGGCAGTCCGGGTCGTAGACCTGTTCGATGACCGGGTCGCTCGGGAGCAGGTGGTCCAGTTCGACCCCGGATCGTTCGACCGCGCGTACGAGGGCCTCCCGAAAGAGGCCGATGCAGTAGGCGACACGACGGTCGTAGAGCCCCCGAGTCCTGTCGAGGAAACGGGCGAGCCTGTAGGTCTCGATCTCGAGAAAGTCCCTTCGGACCCTGGGGTCACGGACATTTCCGAGCATGTACTGGTAATGGGCGAAGGGGTACATGAGCTCGAGTTCGGCGGGAACGATGCCGCATGTCCCGAAGACGATCACCTGGTACCGGCCCGTCGGGAGCACCTCGTCGAAGACCCGGTGAAAGAGGCGGTGGCTCGGGCTCGTGCTGTACGGCTTCCTCACGGCGCACGGGATGAAGACCGCGAGATGCCGCGGCATGAGCCGGTACTCTTCGGTCACCCACCGGAACGCTTCTTCGAACTCCGGCCGGTAGAACGGCGGATCGAGCAGGGGAGGCGTCATCACCACCGATCGTGTCTGAGACGCCGGCATTTCAGGTTTCCGATCCCTCGACGAATAGATTGAATAAAACTCCTTGCGAATTGAATGGTGGACGGTGATACGACTGCCGATCAACTTTGGAGGATTTGTATCGGTCAGCACGGTTGATTGGCCTGGTCGGGCCGTCTGCACGGTATTCTTCAGGGGGTGCCCGGTCCGGTGCTTCTACTGCCAGAACGCATCGCTGCTGTCGGGCAGCGATATGCGCGACGAGGAGGAGATCGCCGGGATGATCGCCGCAAGTGCCCTCGTCGTCTCCGGTGTCGTCTTCTCCGGTGGTGAACCCACGATGCAGGGAGACGCCCTCGCATACCTCGCCCGCGAGAGCCACCGGATGGGACTCGTTGTCGGGGTCCAGACCAACGGCGTCTACCCCCGGGTGCTCGCCCGGCTGATCGACGAGGGGCTCGTCGATCGCGTCGCCCTCGACATCAAGGCCCGCTGGGAGCGGTACGCACGCCTCTTCGGGGTCGATCTCACCGGACAGGTCAAGGAGTCGCTTGCCCTCTGCCGGAGGGCGTACCTGGAGGGGCGCCTGCCCGAGTTCGAGGTGGTCGTCACCCTCTTTAGGGGGTACGAGGACGAGGTCGCATCGATCGCCCGGGAGACCGCCGGGGTACCGCTCGTGCTCCAGCAGGGGGTGCACGGGGAGATCAAACCCCTCAGCTTCGGCGAGCTTGCGGCCATCGCCGCAGGGTTGGGGCGACCGTGCCGGATCAGGACACGAGAGAGCGGTGAGCAGGTGTATGAGGCTGATAGGAGTGGTGGGACTGCCGGGAAGCGGTAAGGGTGAGTTCTCGAGATGCGCCGCCGGGCTCGGCATCCCGGTGCTCGTCATGGGTGATGTGATCCGTCGCGTCGCCGCCGAGCGAGGGTTGCCGCCCGAGGACGAAGTGCTTGGACGGATCTCGGGCGAGCTGCGAGAACGGTTCGGAAGAGGTGCGATCGCCCACCTGATGCTCGACGATATCCGTCGCCAGCAGGCCCCGGTCGTGCTGATCGACGGCATCCGCTCGGACGCCGAGGTTGACGTCTTTCGTTCCGCCGTCCCCGGGTTCACCCTGATCGGGGTCGAGTCCTCGTTTCCGACCCGGCTCGGACGGCTCTCCGCGCGGGGAAGGGCGGATGACCTGGCCGATGCGGACGGGCTCCGCCGGAGGGACGAACGCGAACTTGGATGGGGGCTTGGAACCGCCCTGTCGGGCGCCGAAAGGACCCTGGTGAACGAGGGCAGTCTGGAAGAGTTCTGTAAAAAGGTCCGGAATCTCCTCATCGAGCTCCGGGAGACCGCATGAGGGGACCCGTCTTCTTCTCCTCCTCGGCGAAGGTGACCGCCCCGCCCGACTGGGTCTACGACCTGCAGGCAGCCGGTTTCGACGGATGGGAGATCGTGGCGGAGGGTGACTACCGCCTGGACCACCCCCCGGGACTCGCCCGGATCCGCGAGCTGATCGAGACCACCGGGCTCCGGGTCACGGTTCATGCCCCCTACGGCGATCTGAACTGTGCATCGCTCAACTACCCGATCCTGCGAGAGTCCGTTCGTCAGGTCACTGCCTGCATCAGAGCGGCGTCCGAATGGACCGACCGGGTCGTCCTCCATCCGGGATATCTCTCGCCGCTCGCGAAACTCGACCCCGAACGGGCGTGGACGACCCAGAAGGAGGCGCTCCGCGAGATCGGGCGTTTCGCCGCAGACCACGGGGTCCTCGCCTGCCTGGAGAACATGATCTCCGTCCGGGAGTTCCTCTGCCGCGACCCCGGCGAGCTGCTTGGAATGATCGAGGGGATCGAGGGCATCGGTGCCTGCTTCGACCTGGGACATGCGCACACGGTCGGGGTCGTGCAGGAGTTCGTGGACCGGATCGGGCGGGCGGACCATCTCCATCTCCACGACAACCACGGCGTGTCGGACGAGCACCTCGCGGTGGGTGACGGCACGATCGGGTACGACCTGGTGGGCCCCGGGATCGCTGCGGGGTTCCGGGGGATCGCCGTGGTCGAGGGCCGCTCGGTGGAGGAGGGGCGCCGCTCTCTCGGCGTCATCCGGAGGTGGGGCTGATGGCCGGCGAGACTCTCCAGGTCTACTTCCTCGGCACCGCCGGGGCGCTCCCCACCGTGCACCGGAACCCCGCCTGCTTCGTGATCCGGCGCGGTTCGGACACGCTCCTCTTCGACTGCGGAGAGGGTGCCCAGCAGCAGATGATGCGTGCGCAGACCGGGTTCGGCGTGGACGCGGTCTTCATCACGCACTGGCATGCGGACCACTTCCTCGGGCTGTTCGGGCTCGTCCAGACGATGGCCTTCAACGGGCGCGAGGCACCGCTCCCCCTCTACGGGCCCGACGGGGTCGGGGAGATCGTCCATATCATCGAGCATCTCTCGACCGCGACGATGAAGTTCCCGGTGATCGGGCATGTGCTCCGGCCCGGGGACGAGGTCGCGTTCGACGGTTATCGCGTCCGGGCCTTCGCAACCCGCCACGGGATGCAGTCTCTCGGGTTCGTGCTCATGGAGGACGGACGGCCCGGGCGTTTCGACCGGGAGGGGGCGATCGCCCTGGGCGTCCGCCCGGGCCCCCTCTTCGGTCGCCTTCAGCGCGGCGAGACGGTCACGGTGAGCGTGAACGGCGAGGAGCGGGAGATCCGTCCCGAGCAGGTGCTCGGCCCGGCAAGGCCCGGACGGTCGGTTGCCTACACGGGCGACACACGGTTCGTCGATCTCCTTCGCGCCGGAGTTCCCCGGGGTGTCGACCTCCTGATACACGACGCGACCTACGACGATGCGGACCGGGAGCGGGCAGCGGAGGTCCACCACGCGACTGCAGGCGAGGCGGGGGAGGCAGCGACCCGTGTCGGCGCCCGCCGGCTCGCCCTCGTCCACCTCTCGTCGAGGTACCCGTCGACCGCGGGCCACCTCAGGGACGCGACGAACGCCTTCTCCGGCGAGGTGCTCGTTCCGGACGACCTCGTGATGATCGAGATTCCGTTCCAGGATCGGTGACGCGCCCGGGTACAAGACATCTCCACGCCCGACCGATCAGATCGGTCCGGCCCGCACTCCGGAGCCCCTCCTCGACGAGGTGGTGCTGGCGTGGGTCCCGGTAGTGGAGGATCGCCCGCTGCACCCGTTTCTCCCTTCCCTTCGGGACGTGCACCCGTTCGTCCGTGTACGGGTCCAGCCCGCTCGCGTAGATGGCGGTGGAGAGCGTCATCGGTGTCGGTGTGAAGTCCTGCACCTGCTCGGTGTAGAGGCGGTGGTCCCGGAGGTATTCGGCGAGGGTGATCATGTCCTCTACCGTGCATCCGGGGTGGCCGGACATCAGGTAGGGGATGAGGTACTGGCGCTGACCCACGGAACGCTGCATCTCCTCGAACCGGGCACAGAAGGCGTCGAAGACCGCCCGGGGTGGCTTTCGCATCCGGGCCGTGACCGCATCGACGACATGCTCCGGTGCAACCTTGAGGTGTCCGGAGACGTGGTGGCGGCAGACGGTCTCGAGGTATTCGGGTTCTGCGGCGAGTGCCAGGTCATGCCGGATGCCGGAGCTGATAAAGACTTTCTTCACCCCTGGCACCTCCCGGAGGCGCGAGAGGAGTTCAAGCTGCTGGGCATGACTCTTCCGAAGAGAGGGGCAGTCAGGCCCGCAGCGGCGATCGGGGCAGGCGCCTGTCGTCGACCAGCGGGGGCAACTGAGGCCGAACATGTTGGCGCTCGGTCCTCCGACATCCTGGATCACGCCGCGAAACTCCCGCATCCGCGCCATGCGTTCGGCCTCGCGGACGATGGATTCGACCGTCCTCGACTGGACGATCCGGCCCTGGTGGCAGGAGATCGCGCAGAAGGCGCAGTCACCGAAGCAGCCTCGGTGGGTCGTGATCGAGAACCGCACGGGTTCGAGCGCGGGTACGGGCAGGGTGTACGAGGGGTGCTGCCGGCGGGTGAACGGCAACTCGTAGATTCGGTCGAGCTCGGCGGGGGCGAACGGGTGCGGGGGTGGGTTCTGGACGACCACGGTCTTGGGATGGGGCTGCGCCATCGGGCGGGCGGAATACGGGTTCATTCCGGCGGCGATCATCGCGTGCGTACGGGAGAAGAGGGTGAGATCGGCACGCACCGCGTCGAGCGATGGCAGTTCGACCACACCGTCAGCTATCGATCCCCTCCACTCCCTGGGGGCGCACCGCCATGCCGTACCCCGGATGTCGCGCAGGTCCCGCGCCTCCTCGCCTGAATCGAGCCGGCGTGCGATCTCGACCACCTGCCGCTCGCCCGGACCGTACACGAGGATCTCCGCCGGTGCGTCGGCCAGGACTGAACCACGGATCGTATCGGACCAGTAGTCGTAATGGGCGAATCGGCGGAGCGACGCCTCGATCCCCCCGAGCACCACCGGTGTGCCCGGGAAGAGGGCGTGAACCCGGTCGGCGTAGACCAGGACCGCCCGGTCGGGTCGGGAGGGTACGCCTCCTGGCGCATAGGCGTCGCGGGAGCGGCGTCTCAGGTTCGGGGTGTAGTGGTTCACCATCGAGTCGACCGCCCCGGAGGTGACCGACACGAAGAGCCTGGGCCGACCGAGCCGGAGAAGGTCATCCGTCCCCGCCACGGGCAGGGTGCAGACGCCGACGGTGAACCCGGCATCCCAGAGGACCCGCCCGATCACCGCGGTTCCGAAGGACGGGTGGTCGATGTAGGCATCCCCCGAGACGAGCAGCACGTC
>Ga0116184_10000975_pt1 | contig 30091 bp, 28 predicted proteins | sample AD_JPNNA5_MetaG_FD_89886 | JGI IMG/M metagenome (GOLD analysis project Ga0116184, IMG submission 89886) | Active sludge microbial communities of municipal wastewater-treating anaerobic digesters from Japan - AD_JPNNA5_MetaG | ecosystem: Engineered > Bioreactor > Anaerobic > Digestate | place... | reverse complement strand
TCGCCCATGGTCATAGCTTCTACCTGGTCATGGGTGACATAGACCATGGTGGCCTCGAGCCTTCGGTGCAGTGCGATAATCTCTGCGCGCATCTGCACTCTGAGCTTCGCGTCGAGGTTGGACAGAGGTTCATCAAAGAGGAATACCTTAGGATGTCGGACAATCGCACGTCCCACCGCAACACGCTGGCGCTGTCCGCCCGAGAGCGCTTTTGGCTTTCGTTCAAGGTACTGTTCAATATCGAGAATGCGCGCTGCTTCCCGGACACGTTTGTCAATTTCGTCCTTGGGCAGTTTTCGTATTTTTAAGCCAAATGCCATGTTTTCATACACCGACATGTGCGGATAAAGAGCATAGTTCTGGAAAACCATGGCAATATTTCGATCCTTGGGAGCAATATCGTTGACAATCTGGTTGTCAATTAAGAGCTCGCCTTTGGAGATGCTCTCCAGACCGGCAATCATTCGCAAGGTTGTTGATTTTCCGCAACCTGATGGCCCCACCAGAACCACAAATTCTTTATCGTGAACGATGAAATTAGCATTGCTCACTGCTGGTTTATCTGTATTTTCATAATATTTATAGATGTTTCTCAGTTCTACCGTTGCCATAATGGCCTCCCTGCATACGTTCTTGCGATAATTGTATGCTACTATTTTGAATTGCGCAATATTTTTTACTGAAAGCAATTTTCAGGAATTTATCATCCTAATATACTTCACAATTTATTATTGCAGATTTTCCTTTACAGGATATACTTTGAGTATGGAATATACAATAAAGGACTGTTTTGTCGAATTTAAGCCAAAAACAAAATTGATACAAACTATTAGCAGTAAAGTACACCGCTGTTTTCAAAGTCTCGAAGATATAGCGTATTTAACACCAATTGACCGAAACGATTTCTACTGGTTTCGTTGTATATACCAGCATGCACTCGAACATATTGATAACAGAATAAAAACAGGCTCTCTTACGCCACTCGATTTATATAATTTTCCTAAAAAATGCTGTTTCCCCTACAGCACCTGCACAGCAGCGATATTTACCGGTTCTTTTGACCCGTTTCAAATGACACACCTTGCATTTATTCTTAAATTTCTTGCTTATGATGAATCTGACACAGGAACTGTTTTTGTTATACCCGAAGGCGCCCATAACCCATTAAAACCGCACCGATCAAATTATGACTATCGGTATAAGCTCATGTCCTTGCAGTTAAAAAATATTTTCTATCCGCTCATTTATCCGCTTGATATCGGGAAGGATGCCGACACAATAACAATCTGGAAACGTTTTATCGAAATGATTCCGTGCAACACATTTAAACTAACGCATCTTTTGGGGACAGACGTGCTTCCGTATGCGATAAAAATGCTCCCCGAAGATCTTGCTGTATGGAATGAAGAAGCAGAAAAAAAACACGCAACGTTTACCTATCGGGCATATGTGCTGCAGCGAAACGAATCCTATGAGGATATCAGACCACTCCTTAAGCAGTTAGAAGCAATGAACATTGAATATCAATATGATGATAAACCCCTCAAGAGTCCATCCAGCACCGATTTTCGTTCAAATAACGTATTCTCGATTGTATTTCCAACAAGGGAAATGCTTTCGCACATGGAAATTGTATTCCGCTATGGACTGCATCGGTCCTGGACAGAACAGAAATATCCGCTCTTTCTGCCAGACATCATTTCAGAGCATCGGGATTAAGGCTCTTGAGATCGTTAACTACAAAGAGACCATCTTTTCGCACCAGTTCGTTATCAAACCAGATTTCTCCACCGCCATATTCGGGTGTTTGTATTAACACAAGATCCCAGTGAATTGCAGACTTATTTCCATTAAAGCAATCATCATAGCTGTTACCAGGTGTAAAGTGTATACTACCGGCGATTTTTTCATCAAAGAGCGTTTCCTTCATTGGCTTTGTAATATACGGATTCACACCGATAGCAAATTCACCAACGTACCGTGCACCTTCATCGGTATCGAGAAGACGGTTAATACGATCGCTGTCATTTGCAGATGCTTTTACGATTTTGCCGTCCTTAAACTCAAACCGTACCCCTTCATACGTAAATCCCTGATACTCACTTGGTGTATTATAAGAAATTACTCCATTTACCGAATTCTTTACCGGTGCAGTATATACTTCGCCATCAGGAATATTAATTGTTCCATCACATTTTACTGGAGGAAGCCCTTTTATTGAGAACTCAAGGTCTGTCCCCGGACCTTTTATGCGTACTTTGTCGGTTTGTTTGAGCCTTTCTACAAGCGCATCCATTGCTTTTGACATTTTTCCGTAATCCATAGTGCAGACATCATAAAAGAAATTTTCAAAAGCTTCTTCGCTCATGCCTGCCATCTGAGCCATTGCAGGCGAAGGATACCGAAGAACAACCCAGCGTGTATGCGGCACACGCTGTTCGATATGGACTTTTTTCCAGACATGAATATTATATAAGTTTAACTTATCTTCCGGGATATCAGACCATGCTGACATGTTTCTCCATGAATTGAAACCAATAAAGCATTGCATTTTTTTCATGCGCTCAAGTTCAAACTCTGCCTGGAGGGCTATCTGAGCTTCGGGAGCATCGAGTAACAGAGCCCTATCAATTGTCTTGTCGCGTAGTGTCACAAAAGCTCTGCCTCCAGCCTTATGCACTGCCCGTATTAACGCTCTATCAAATTCAGGCTCAATACCGGTATCCTGTATAAGGACATTTTCGCCTGGTTGAACTTTGACTGAATAGTTAACAAGAATATCAGCAAGTTTTTCGATACGTGAATCCATGCTAGTTACTCCTTTTTCTGGTTCGTGTTGATGTATGCCGCACTGGCGATTTCGTATTTTCATGTGGCTTTATTTTAGTATCTTCAGCCTGCCAGAAACCGTCTTTCCAATTAAACCGTCCTGTCTCTGGAAGCACGGTTCCTTGTAAAACAGCCTGTATGATTCTTTTATACAATGGCTTTTTTGTTGCAGTGAGGGACAGATCTATTAAAAATCGTGTAAAACCATCCTTCTTAAAAAATTGTGTTCGATCGGTAAGTGAAAATGGTTTTGCTGGTATTACAAATGATCGATCCTGCTCAGCATAAATTTCATAAGTTTGGTCATCTCTATCCAGAATGATATCAGATGAGAGCCGTTCAAGTACGTTGCCGCGGATAGTAAAGAGTGGAGGAAAGGAAAACAGTATTGGCATAAGTCTTCCCGCTGGAACAGTTTCAAGAATTCTATTCATATTTTGCTTTGCAATTTCATACGGCAACATGATACATGCAGCGCCAGCATCAAGCAAAAGCTTTGCAGCATACGAGTTAAACATATATAACCAGGGGCCAGCTATAATAATTTCAGCTCCTGCCTTTTTCAAAAGAGGAATATGACCGGGGTTATTTGCAATAAACAATTTCTGCCCCTGCTTTATTCTGTACAGCACCGTTTCCTCGAGCCAGACACTATCTTCTTCCGGGAAGAACGGATCAAGCCAAAGTGCCAGCTCAGCCCCACGGAACGGGAGTGTTTTTTCATGTTTTATAAGCTGCTCTGCATTTTTTCTTGTCAGTCTGATACAGCACACTGCAGGGCGCTCGCTCTGGACAATATGCGTGTCCGCCACAGAACCAGCTAGCACCCAGATCCCTTCCGGAATGCTCTTAGCCAACGTTTTTGTATTACCATAAGCTGTAACATCGGATTTAGGCGCCTTATCAAAACTGGGGAACTTATGATAGCGGCTCAACGAGTTAGGCAGCACCTCACGGTAGCGCCGTGTCATCGACTTTGTCTGAATAATGTACACTTCATCACCTATGTCGTATGGTGCTTCTATCTGAATAAGTGTTCCTTCAACACTATCACGGACATCTACAATTTTAGCTGTAAATCTGTCCATATCAGCATGACGATGAATCCGCAGTGAATCACCAGAAGCAAGACCGCTATATGAATCGATAACCATCCAGCGTGTATCTTTTATAACTTTTACCGATTTTACTTTACCGAGCGGTATGCCAGTACCGCCTGCCTGATCGTGCTCGATATACGATGGATCAAGCGTACCCGTAAACCAGTACGTTGTTTTTTTCCGGGCAAAATCCGACTGCAGAATGCTCCGTGCTTTTGCTAATGCGCGTTCCCTGTCGAACCGCCAGTTATCGAGCATGTACCGATATGCAGCTACTACCGTGCCGACATATTCAGCGCTCTTCATTCTTCCCTCAATTTTTAATGCATTGACTCCTGCTTCCGCAAGATCAGGAATATATTCGATTAACTCAAAATCCTTTGGGCTAAAGAGGAATCCATCAGTACCATTTTCCAGCTCATAAAACCGCCTGCATGCCTGCGTGCAGGTTCCTCGATTTGCAGAACGTCCACCCAGGTAACTTGAGAACAGGCATAACCCTGACACGCTTACACAGAGCGCACCATGAACAAAGGTTTCAAGCTCGATGTTGGTATTTGCGCGTACAGCTTTTATTTCTTCGAGCTTTAATTCACGGGCTAGCACCACCCGTTTGATGCCGTATTTTGAAACGAAATTTGCCCCCTGTGCCGAGGCAATGTTCATCTGTGTTGATGCATGAACTTTTAAACCAGGGAAATAAGTCCTTACCAGTTCAAGCACACCCAGATCCTGCACGATGATAGCATCAGGACCGACACGCTCAAGATACTGGAGCAATTGATACATCCTGTCTGCTTCTCGTTCTTCAAAAATCGTGTTCACGGTAACATAAATTTTCTTACGCTGAGCATGAAGCACATCAATTGCAGCTTCTAACTGATTATATGCAAAATTAGACGAGCGTAATCGTGCATTAAAATTTTTTAACCCCATATATACAGCATCAGCACCTTCTGCTATAGCAGCATTGAGTGCCTCCGGTGTACCTGCTGGGGCAAGAAGTTCAGGAGTAATCATGTAACATCCTCAAAATTAATAAAAATAGTCAAACCAGCAGTTTAGTGTACCATAAAAACAAAACAGGAATCCAGTAACAGCTTTCCTATCGGGTCCATTCCTCCACCGCTTGTTTAAGGACAGGGGACACACCTTCGATAACCCGCTCAGGCACACAGTAACTAAAACGCACATACCCCGGGTAACCAAAACCTGTCCCCGGCACAGCAAGAATATTGTGATCTTTCAGAAAAAGAGAAAATGTTATATCGGCAGACTCTCCATCTTTGCAGTGAGCACTTTCCGGGACCTTACAAAAGAGATAGAAAGCACCTTCTGGCTTTGCATACGAGAGTCCTGCTTCCTGCATCGCTTGAACGAGCATGTCACGCCTTTTTCTATATCGGTCAATATCAGGCCGCGAGCGCCAGCTTTTGCTCACCGCATACTGCATCAATGCAGGAGCGTTCACAAACCCCAAAATTCTATTTGCCATAGCAAAACCTTCAACAAGCAATTTTTTATCACTAATTGCAGGGTTTACTCCGATATACCCAAACCGTTCTCCCGGTATAGAGAGCGTTTTACTAAAACTTGATACAACAATCGATTCTCTATAACTGTTCAAAACTGGGGGCACGGTGATGCCATCGTATACAATATCTCGATATGGTTCATCAACAATCAAATATGGATAGCGACCAGTTTGTTGTCCAAACTCGTTGAGCATATCTGCAATTGCATGGATTATATGTTCTGGATACACGCGTCCGCTCGGATTATTCGGAGTATTGATGAGCACTGCAGCTGTTTTATCATTGAGCGCTCGTTTCATAGCAGAAACGTCTGGCAAAAAGTCAGCATCAGTCTCAACGACCCTCAGTGTACCCCTGTGGTTATTCACATAAAAGAAGTATTCAGCAAAATACGGAGCAAGCACCATTACCTCATCCTGAGGGTTGATAATAGTTTTAAGAATAACATTGAGCGCACCTGCTGCGCCTACCGTTAAAACAACATCCTGTTCTGTTAAGGTTACTCCATGCTCCAGACTGATTTTCTGTGCCATCTCACTTCGTGCAAAATTGTGACCAGCATTAGGCATGTATGCATGTTTGCCCGGTGTTGAGCTTGCTACTGCCTCTTTAAGTGCAGTTTTAAACTCTTCAGGGGGTTCAACATCCGGATTACCGAGTGAAAAATCAAATACATTTTCAGCACCAAACTGCTGTTTGAGCTTTAGTCCTTCCTCAAACATGCGTCTAATCCACGAGCTCCGCTCAAGATTATCAAGAATCGCTCTGGCAACTGGCATTACTGTCCCCCTTTTTTGGATTTTCAGTTTTCTAAGTTACTACACAGTATGTTTCATTTATCAAAACCATATTTCATTTTTTCAATTGCACTATACCATACGAGTAAAGTAAAATAAAGTAGTTTGCTAACCTCGATCCGAGTAGACTGTCTAGTGTCCCGAACCTTGTAAGTAATTGAACTTGTGGAAAACCTGTGAGTTATTTTGTATAAAAATTTGGCAGTGTTTACAAAATGATACGGGCACACACCCTCGCTGGTATTTATTTCAAGTAGACAAAATACAGGTGTAATAATTTATTATAAGAAAATGAATTATTCCTATTACCATTTATTTCACCACTAAACAGTTATACTAATGTATACAAAAAAGGATTTCCTATATAGGAAATCCTGTAATACTACCTGTGGAAAACTTGTTGAAAAATTGCAAAATTTTGTAGAAAACTCTGCTAAGTGCTTAAACCATCATGCTATAAATGAAACAACTTGCGCAGGGTAACCGATTTAGCAATGCGGTAGTGGATATAAAATAAAAACAACGCTACTGGAATCAATGAGCTTGCTACAATAGATGACCAGAATAGCTTGAATGGACTATTTGTATACATCAAAATTGAGGCTTCAATTGCTATACAGAACTCTGCAATTGCGAGCAAAATCCACCCAATAATATTGAGTCCTTTTCGCTTTGCAAGTGTATACGCCAATAAAACCACCGCAATTGCCACAAGCAAGCCGATCATCATTGGAAGTGCCAGTCTAAAAAACCAGACAACAGGACCAGTTAGCACATCGAGTGCATATAAAAACCCCGATAATCCTATTATATCAATGAGTGCAACGAGCCATGGCTTTTTAGGAAGAATAACAGATGTCGTGGACAGTGTCCATATCAGTATCAGTGAAAATAATGGATACCATGCCCACGATAATTTACCTTCAATAACAACATTCACAATGCTCACTGCAGCTGCTGCAATTAAAATTGAAACGCTGATAACTTCAAATATTTGAAGACGTCTTTCATTTGACAATGGTACCTGCTTTTGTTTTGGTTCAACTTCATGATGCTCCGATGCTTCGCTGCTGTTGACTGGTTTATGGCAGAGCGGGCAGATTGCTGCGTCTCCAATATCAACACCACATGTTTTACAAAGCGCCATTATCCTACCTCCGTATGTAAATCGATATAAACTGGAATATTCAGAGAAGCAATTCTCGAAAAGAAATGCTGTTCAATTTCTGTGCTTTCTACACGGCTTCCAAAACTGATATAAAACGTATCCTGCCAGGAAAGGCATGAAGCATTAGTTTTAGTATCTGCACTGGGTGCTGGAATAAAATCAAATCGCCCCACATGCTTTGCAATTTCCTCTGGCAGCGTTACTGCACCGAGGTTTGATATAAAAGTAGTGATAAGTGACTGCCCCAATGTACTAAAAAAGAGCCGGGCAAAAAAATCTTTAATGATAAGTGGCACGAGACGTACAATGATATTCCTACCGCCTCCGGCGTTTCGTGCTATCTGTCGAGCTATCATGCGCTCGTCGTTCTCTATCCGCATGACATTATGGACATACTCAACGAGCTCTTCGAACGTCCAGTTTCCAAGCCGCGGATCGAGGCACACCATCACGTAGAGGCTAAAGTTTTTCAGCGTTTTTGTTGGATAAAACTTGCGCATATTGACGGGCACTTCAACAGCTATATTGTTTCCATCACGCTTTTTGGGCGGAGTCCGTTTCCATGCTTCAATGTACGCTTCCATTAGTGCAGCTACAAGCACCTCTGTCACACTCGCCTTATGCTGACGGGCATAGTCAAGCAGTGGCTGTAACGGAATATGTGCATAGGTTACCCGATATGTATGCTTATCGAGCAATTTCGAGTTGAGATGGTATGCCTTTGGCAGAGGTAATGGTCCCGGGATATCAGCTTTGTAATGTTTATGGTAGGCATCTTCAAATTCCTCTTCTGAAATAGGCTGCCCGGGCAAGAGAACATCACCTGTGTTCTGTACCTCTATACCACATTCCTTAAAATACAGCACGAGGAGTGTTTTTAAAAAATTAATCGCACCCGTACCATCGGTAAGCGTATGGTTAAATTCAACTGCAACACGATGCGCTTTAATCCGCACGCGAAAGAGCAGATTGCCTCGCCTATGAATCGAATACCCCATGCTGGGCGATCCCTCATCAGCCTCAAGTACAGGAAGCGTTTTACTGGGTTCAAAATAGTACCAGAAAAACCCGCGCCGGAGTTCCACACGATAATACGGATACCGTTCGATTGCTTTTGCAAGCGCCTTTTGCATTGCATCGTATCGAATAGGGTGGTCAAGGGTCGCCGACATACGAAAAATACCGGTTTCGACATCATTGTTGATTGCCGGCATTATTATCGCCGCATTATCGAGTGTATACCATGCGCCAGTTTCATCAATCACCTGCGTTTTAGCATGTTTCCTGTTTCTAAAACTGACATCTTTTAGCTTCATACTATTACTATACAATAAATAGGATTAAACGTGAACATCTCAAAATACTTGTCACACTATTTTCTTCACTATTCACACTATTCAACGCACGCACTTGACCAGATATAGCAAAAAAAAGGATAATAGAATCCCATGAAAAAGCTTATTTTTGTTACTGGCGGGGTATGTTCCTCGCTCGGGAAAGGTATTTCTGCTTCTTCAATTGGCTGTCTACTTGAATCACGCGGACTCAATATCCGCATGATCAAAATTGATCCGTACCTCAATGTAGATGCAGGAACCATGAGCCCCTACCAGCATGGGGAAGTATATGTTACCGATGATGGCGCAGAGACTGATCTTGATTTAGGGAACTATGCGCGATTCACGAATGCGCCCATCAGCAGGGCAAACTCAATAACCACAGGACAAATCTATCGAGATGTTATCAACAAAGAACGTGAGGGACGTTTTTTAGGAAGAACGGTACAGGTCGTACCGCACATCACCGATGAAATAAAAAACCGGATTCTCGCGATAGCTAAGGATCCTGATGTTGATGTCACGATTGTAGAAATTGGTGGCACGGTTGGTGATATAGAAAGTATTCCTTTTTTAGAGGCAGCTCGTCAGCTCATTCATGAGTACGGTAGAACCAATGCTGTTTCTGTGCATGTAACACTCATTCCGGAAGTAGCCGGCGGAGAGATGAAAACTAAACCGACACAGCATGCAGTAAAGGAACTTCAGGAAGTGGGAATCCAACCCGATGTGCTTGTCTGCCGTTCATCAAAGCAGCTCGATGAAAACCTGAGACGTAAACTCGCTATGTTCACCAATATCGAATTTGACGGTGTTATCTCTGCATACGACGTCGATTCTATTTATGAGATACCGCTTATTTTTCATGCTCAGGGGCTCGACCGGTTTATTCTGCAAAAAATGAACGTCGAAAGCCGTCATGCTAATCTGAACACGTGGCGGGAAATCGTAGGGAAAATTCGCAATCCTAAACATGAAGTTAAAATTGGCGTCGTCGGTAAATACATGGAACTCGTTGATGCCTATAAATCAGTATGGGAAGCCTTGAACCATGCTGGAATTGCAAACGATGCAAGGGTCACCATAATACGAATTGATTCGAGCAAGCTCGAACGTCCGGCAAGGCACGAAGAAGGATCAGCACCCAAAATTTCGACACCTGGTACACAGGTAATTACACCTGATGCACAGGCAGTTGCTGGTTCTCCAGCAGCAACAAGCCCAATGGCAAACGATGATGCCACTCAGCACTCAAAAACAAGAACTGGCGAACAACCAATGGCTCAAACACATGAAACGGACGCTCATCCGGACAATGATCTTGAGTCGGTTGATGGTATTCTCGTGCCAGGCGGCTTTGGCGAACGTGGCATCAACGGCATGGTCTATGCAGCACAATTCGCACGCGAGCATAATCTCCCTTATTTCGGTATCTGCCTTGGCATGCAGATTATGGCTATCGAATGGGCACGCAATGTGCTTGGCTGGAAAGATGCTGATTCGACAGAATTTAATCAGGACACACCGCATCCTGTTGTCAGCCTCCTTGAGGATCAGGTAAATATCAAACATTTCGGCGGTACCATGCGGCTCGGAAGCAACGATACAATCTTTAAACCAAAAACTAAACCAGCGCTCGCATACGGGAAAACCAGAATATCGGAACGGCACAGACATCGATACGAATTTTCTAATAGTTACAGATCGGATTTTGAACGTACCGGTCTCATTATTGCTGGTACAACAGAAGATGAAGAGCTTGTCGAGTGCCTTGAATGGCCCAATCACATCTGGGGCGTAGGCGTACAGTATCACCCTGAGTTTAAGTCGAGCCCCACAGCACCGCACCCACTCTTTGTCCATTTTGTTAAAGCAAGCCTCGAAAGGAAACTGAAGCAGTGATTCGTGGGATACTGGAGCGAATACTGGTACCAGGTATACTCCTCTTACTCATTGCTTCATGTACGCTCGATCTTGGAGAAGAAGCAGGCAAGGATTTAGCCGATTCCATACCTGACACTGTTATCTACAATTTTTCTCGAACAGTGTATGAAAAAGGAATGAAGCGCTTTGAATTTTCAGCACAAAAGGGTGAAAATTTTGAAAAGCTACAGGCAATCCGTCTCACTGCAATTACCTTTTATGAATATGAATCTGGCACGGAGAAACTCATTGCAAAAGGTTCTGCAGATTTTGGAATTTTTTACCTCAATACCGAAAGCGCTGAATTGAGCGGCAATGTTCGATACAGCAACAGCAAAGAAGACATATCAGTCGAAACTGGATATCTCTATTGGGACGGACAAGAACGAACGCTGCAGAGCAGACTCGATATTCTGACAACGCTTCGCCAAAAAAAATCCACACTTGCTGGTGCTGGCTTCCATGCCGATGCTAAAACTCGATCGTTCTGGTTCGACGACTACGTGAGTGGCTCATATACAGGAGACAGCACCGAAAGCACGGAACCCCAGGGTTCACCTGCCACCACAGGCGCGACACCTGATACCGCGATCATACAGCCAGCCACAGGCGCGACACCTGATACCGAAGTGACGGAGAATCAGCCATGAAACTGCGTTTATTTTTTTGTGCAGCCATATGCATCGCAATAGCCATGTCGGCTCTGCATGCTGATACGTTTACCTTCTCCGGCGCATCGATGAGTGGCAGCATGGCAAAGGGGAAAGAACGCACCGTGCTCCAGGGAAATGCCCGGGTAGTTTCTGGTTCCGTTACCATCACTGCACAAAAAATCGAACTCTATGGCACCGATTTCCGCTATGCAAACTGTACCGGAAGTGTAGTAATCATCGATACTGAAAAAGGTATAAAGCTTACAACCGAGAATCTTTTTTATGACAGAATCGATAAGTTTGCCCGCCTTACCGGTCCTTCTGTAATGGAAGATTCAACAAACAATGTTATCGTCAAAGGCAACTATATCGAAAACGATGATAAAAACCAAATAGTCATTATTAAAATAAACGCGCGTATCCTGCGAAAAGATTTAGCCTGCCGGGCACAATTTGTACTTTATAACCGTGCAACAAAATACCTTGAGCTTACCGGGTCTCCGGTTGTTGTTCGCAAGGGTGATGAATATCGAGCCGATAAAATCTCGGTAAACCTTGACACAGAAGATATTATTCTGGAAGGCTATGTTCAGGGCGTTATCAAGCAAACAACAATTCCCGGGGATAAGACATCGACACAATCTCCTGAAGAGTCCTCTGACCAATCACAACCTCCAGCGCAACAGCAGCAATCTGAGCAGCCGCAGCCACCCGCTTCTGATACAAGCAGCGCTGTTCCGCCAGAGCAAAATACATTCAGCATGACCGCACCAGGTACCGCTCTATGTTCGCTTTGTAGCACCTACCGCTTTACAGATGCTGGTAACGAGCGGGCGCCAATTACGCTTACACGAACAGAGCGCGCACCAGCTAAGTCTGCACTAACAAATCGAGCACCAATCGAGCCTACACAAACCAAACGTGCACAGACCGAGCCAGCAATTTCATACTGTAAGGAAACGAGCTTTACTATATGAATGATAAATTCCTGAATTTTTTTTCAAAAGTTAAAAAAATTATATCTCATACTGATGGAGATGGTCAAAATATCAATTACAACGAGGTTTTGACAGACCCCCAGAATGCCAGGAATGATGAACAATATGATACTCATCCTCCTCACGCATTAACAGATAACGAAGAACATGTTCTCGAATGCAGAAATCTGGTAAAACGATTTGGTCGCAAAGTTGCTGTTCGCGGTGTAAACATTGCGATGAAAACCAGCCAGATCACAGGACTCTTAGGACCTAATGGCGCTGGTAAGACAACTATTTTTTACATGATAGTTGGATTTATCCAGCCAAATGGTGGCGGGGTTTATCTCGATCATCACCTCTTATCTGAACTCCCCATGCACAAACGCGCACTGCTCGGCATTGCCTATCTCCCGCAGGAGCCATCGGTATTCCGCAAGCTCACCGTGGAGCAAAATATCTGGGCTATCCTCGAGACCCGTGGTGATCTTACAACAGCACAGAAAAAGCAGGAACTCGAGAGCCTCATTCAGGAATTTGGTATTCACAAAATACGCAAACAGTTTGCGTATACACTGTCAGGCGGAGAACGCCGAAGAACCGAAATTGCACGCGCTCTCGCAATCAAGCCCAAGTTTTTACTGCTCGACGAACCATTTGCCGGAATCGATCCAATAGCTGTCCATGAAATTAAAGAAATTGTTAAGCAGCTTAAGAAAAAAGGGATTGGAGTCCTCATAACCGATCACAACGTTCGCGACACACTGGAAATTACCGATGAGGCACATATCATTCATCAGGGAGAAGTACTCATATCCGGACCTCGCGAGAAAATTCTCGAGAGCGATCTAGCTCGCGAAATTTACCTTGGAGAAAATTTCCGGTTATAGCATTGGTGCTAAACAATTGACAATCAAAGCCATCGGTTGTTATTATGAATCCGGGTATCACCATTTTGGGCGATTAACTCAGCGGGAGAGTGCTACCTTCACACGGTAGAAGTCACTGGTTCAATCCCAGTATCGCCCACAATTAGCTCCCACATTAGAATTTGTATGGTGCATCATGTATCTATTTATTGACCAGTACTGCATTGTGGTATACCATACGAATATGGGTTCTGGTAATTGATACACTATCGGTTTGTGCCGATACTGGGTATACAAAGCCAGTCAGCCAGATAATTTGCTCTGGCCAGAGGAGTTTTTATGAAAAAAAGCACAGCTACACAAACAAAAATCTACTGTGCTAACTGCGTACACTGTAAACTCGTTCCCAAGCCAGCAGGTGAGGGTTCGTATATGCTCAGAGTGCGCTGTTCTGCTGGAAAATGGAAAAAGTCGTCAGGAGAAGAAAAGCTCTATAAATATTGTACAGTTGCCCAACGGAGCATTGAGTATTGCGAAGCTTATGACCCAATGGGTGACGTTAATGAATTTATCCATGACTTACAGGCTACATTGCCTGCTGTTGATGAAATCTATCAAATTGCCAAAGGTGAACATCAATGAAGAAACTGCTTCCTGTTTTTGCACTTATTACTGTACTGCTTGTTCTTGCTAGCTGCACATCGGCACCGCTTCCACCCGACATCGACACAATGGATGCGTCGGTAATCATTCAGCGCGCACAGGAGCGAGCTGATAAAAACGATTGGAAAGGCGCAGAACAGCTTTACGCTTACTGTCAGAATAAATTTGCAGATGATATTTATGTAGTAACTGTTTGTAAGTACGAAGTTGCTTTTTGTGCTTATAAAATGGGGCAATATGATAAAGCCAGAAACCTGATAACCGCGCTCATTGCTGATTATGAAAGTAATCCTGGTTCTGGAATGCCTCCGCACATTCTCAAGCTCGCAAAATTGCTGTTAGAAACTCTGGACAAAAAGACCGGAAAGGCTAAGTAATACCAACGGACAACGACACGCTAATAAGTATCTCTGCACTGGATCAGTATTTTCATGAAAATCCTGCAGAAGTAGTATTTATATCGTATCCTCATGACATTATACAAATCAGTAAAACATACAACTCGGTACAATTTCCTGCCTTGCCATATGCCGATGCAGTAGTTGAAAACGACCAGGAGCGCATTCGATTTATTACAGCGGACTCAGACACAAAACCAGCTCATCAGCAAAGCGCATTAACATATGACCAGAATAAAAAAACCTTTTATGCACCTAATACAATCTATAGCGCGCTCCATGATACAGCACTGCATCCCACTTCTGACAATGCTGATGCACTCCTCTTTGAAGCAGCGATTCTGACTTCACGATATGGCTATGACACAAGGGAAACAGAACAGCGCCTTCGCGACTTTTCCCGACAAATCCGCGTACCTCTTAACCACGCTCCGCTCCATACCTGTGTTTCCCCAGAACTCCCGCCTCTCTATTACCGCGATCTCCTTGTGCTCATGCTTACGGGAGCCTTCCCAGAAAAAGGTTTCGCATTCCTCAAACGCTGTGGCTTCATTGCACAGCATTGGCCTGAGCTCGATGCAATCACCGAAACAACACACGCTAAAGATTTCCATCCCGAAGGAGATCTCTGGCAGCACACTATGGAAACATTTTTCCACCGCAAATCACGCGATTTTTCACTTTCATTAGCACTCTTACTGCATGATATCGGGAAACCTCGGGCTGACTCCCATGGGGGAAACAGATTCTATGCACATGCTGAAATTGGAAGCTCGATAGCAGAAAATTTTCTCACGCGGCTTGGATTTGATCAGAAGCTCATTGAAAAAGTTGTTTTTCTTATTCGCTACCACATGCTTCCTTACGGGCTCCCCAGTCTGCCATTTTCTCGCATAGAGGAACAGTTATCCTCTCCCTACTTTCCTTACCTGCTCGAACTTTTCCGTTGTGATGAGCTCTCGACATTTAAGGGACCGGAGTTGTACTATGAAGCCTGTGCGCGATACAAAGAATGGTGCCGTTTAAGCAAAAACCCTTACCGCACCATCGATAATCGTAAATTCGACGGTCGAAGAAAACAGAAAAGCATGCAGAAAGGACATCAATCATGAAACACTCATTACATACATACATCACTGAGTTTAGTGAACGAGCACGTGAGCATCGCAGGAATTTGCACCGTATACCAGAATGCGGCCTGGAGCTACCCAAAACAAATGCATATATCAGCAGTGTACTTACATCGTGCGGATTAACTCCACAACCATGTGGTAAAGGCATTATCGCCGATGTTGGCACTTCAGGACCGCTCATCGCAATCAGAGCAGATACCGATGCCCTCCCAATTGTGGAAGAAACAGGGCTTACATTTTCCAGTACCCATCAAGGCGCAATGCATGCCTGTGGCCATGATGCGCATGCTGGTGTTCTCCTTGCACTTGCTGAGCTCATGGCAACACACCAACCAAAAGGAATGCGTGTCCGGTTCCTTTTCCAGCCCGGAGAAGAAGGGTATTTCGGAGCATGCACCATGATAGAAAGTGGCTGCCTTGAGGGAGTATCGGCAATTACAGGACTCCACGTGGGAGATTTATCCGAAGAGCTTAAACCCGGACAGGCAGGACTCATGCCCGGTGCAATGATGGCACTGAGCGATAACTTTGAAGGCATCTTTACCGGAAAGGGCGGCCATGGTTCTGCTCCACATCACACATTGGATCCAATTCCCGTGCTTGCAGAATACATACAGGCAGCGTATGCATGGAGAAGCAGAGCTCTCGATCAGCGCATGCCTTGCACGCTAAGTTTTTGTTCTGTGCATGCCGGAACTGCTCATAACATTATTCCCGGCCAGGCTGAATTCCGTGGCACATTCCGTACACTCTCGAAAACAGTTAAAGCCAAAGGTAAAAAAGAACTAACGTTGCTTGCAGAGCATATTGCACAGGCACATGGTCTGTCTGTTAAGTTTTCCTGGATTGATGGCTATCCACCGCTCTACAATGATCCTGCAGCATCACAGCTTGCACTCACTTCCGCACAGGAAGCATTAGGAAATGATATCATAGTGCCTCTTTCCATACCCTGTATGGGAGGAGAGGATTTTGCGTATTACCTGGAGAAGGTACCGGGCTGTTTCTGGTTTATCAATACTCAAAACCCAGAAAACGGCATAACAGCACCCAATCATAACAGTGCATTCACAGTTGATGAATCTCTCCTCTCCCGGGCGATGAGCCTCCTCATCATCACAGCCGAAGCCTTTGCTGAACGCTATCAACATTAGCACTCGCACTACCGGCGAGCACCTGGTCTCATCTGGAGGGTGAGCACTATCGGTAAATGATCTGAATAACCCTCACGTGTTTCGTTATACCATCCCAGAGGGATACCCGACTCATTCAGTAAAAACAGAGGAGGTTCTGCGGTAAATCCGCTGTATGCAATAAGTGATCCTTCCGCAAAAAAATCACGCGTTAATAGAAAATTATCAATTCGCTCACTGCTGCTATTGAACCAATAGCTAAAACCTCCTGCGGAAAACCACGGAGAATACAGCACGAGCGGATTATCGTTGACTGCATCTGCAAGTCCCGTTACTTCAAGACAGTGTTCCATACCAGCTCCCTGAGGCATGAGTGCAGTACAGTATGCACCGCCAATTCGCTCATATTCATCAGGGTTACAGTTGAGATCTCCCGCTAGTATAATGCCAATGTTTGGGTTTTCTTTTTTTCGCTCGTTTATGATCCGCTTGACAAGCTCAGCAGCAAGACGGCGTTCAGGCTCGGTAATTTCAGCTCCTTCTTTTTTACTCTTCCAGTGAGCATTGAGCACAACAAGTGGAATGCCACGAATATCCAGCTGTGCTTCAAGGAGTAACCGAACACTAGGTTTTATAGTTGCCGATGTTTGATACTGATGAGTCTTTACAGTGGTAATTGGATACTTGCTCATTATCCCTACAGTTATAGCGCCACCGTTTCGCGGAGCTGCAATAGCATATGCATAACCTCCGAGCGATTCCGATAGGTCTTTTAGCACCCGATCATTTTCTATTTCCTGTACAAACAGAATATCGGGTTTCTGAGGACACTCTGCAAGTATTGCAGCAGTAATATTGGCAAGCCGTATTTTGTAACGTGCATCATCCCAGGTTCCTCTCGCAACGGAATATTCTCTATATTCATTACCATTATCAACAGGATCAAATAATGCCTCAACATTGTAGCTCATGAGCGTGAGCGTTTCTGTCTTAGTTTCAAAATGCGTACAAGCTGCAAAAAATGACAGCTGTACCATGACAAGTAAAACAATTGCAAGTGGTCGCCTCAAAGAATGCGATGCAACTTTTCGTTTTCTTATACAGTGGTTACCGCTTTGGCAGCGAGTTTCTGTACTGTTAGTCTCAGCCGGTGCGCTCCCCTTTTGATTGTTTTGCAGGATGTTTGTTTTCATTGAATGCCTCCGCTATAATTAACGTGCAGGCATCATGTATTGCATGCGGATCCTCTAAAATTGGGGCAAACTGTTCACCGGTAATAGTTTCAAAGGCAGTAATGTATTGCTGTGCTGTCGCGATACGGATTTCATCGGTTATCACGGGAGGCTCACCATCCCCGCTGAACCCATTGCTCATGAGCCAGCGTCGGAAGGTTTCTTTATCTAACTCTTTCTGATGACTCCCGTTTTTAAAGAGCTCTTCATACGATTCGCTGTACCAGTAGCGGCTTGAATCTGGTGTGTGAATTTCATCAGCGAGCACAAGCTCGCCATTGAGTATTCCAAATTCATATTTGGTGTCCACAAGAATTAAACCGCGCTCTTGAGCGAGCGCCTGCCCTCGTTTAAATACCGCGAGTGCTTTGCGTTCCACCTCAGCCCATACATCTTTGTCCACAAGACCGCTCGTTACAATTTCTTCACAGCTGATAGGCTTATCATGACCACTTTCAGCCTTTGTGGAAGGCGTTAGTATTGGCTCTGGAAATTGTTGACAGTATCGAAGTCCTCCGGGAAGTTTTATACCAGAAACCGGTTTGCCTTCCTGATAATCACGCCAGGCTGATCCTGTCAAATAACCGCGAACTACTACCTCGACTGGAAGCATGGAACAGCGGCGTCCGATCATGCAGCGACCTGTTTCGAGCACTGCATCATGTCCTCCGAGCTCATCGGGAGATACTAAATGATTTTTTATAATGTCCTCTGTGTGTTTAAACCACCAATAGGCAATTCGTGTGAGAATTTCGCCTTTATATGGCACTGTGGAAAGTACACGGTCGAACGCAGAAATTCTATCGCTTGCAACAAGCGCAATCGTATCATCACGAGTTATTACATCCCGCACCTTACCGCGATAGAGCTTACACCCATGGGGTACTGTCTGCTCACTCAATTCATGAAATGTCTTTGAAAGCGCTTGTGCGATATTAGTACTTGTCATAGTGTGCCTTATACACCAAGTTCGTCACGAGTTCGCACAACACGCGATATGAGGCCATACTGTAATGCTTCATCGCTGTTCATCCAGTAATCACGGTCTGTATCTTTCATGACCCGTTCAATGCTCTGGCCTGTTTCTTCTGCAATAATTTTGTTGATACGATCCTTTGTTTTTTCGATTTCTTTTGCATGGATTTCGATTTCGGTAGCAACACCGCGCAGTCCAGAAAGCGGTTGATGAATAAGATAGTGTGAATTGGGAAGCCCTATCCTCCGTTCTTTTGGTGCACTCAGCAAAATCAGCGCTCCAGCACTTGCAACAAGTCCCATACCGATCATCCAAACTGGTGCTTTAATAAATCGAGCCATATCAAAAATAGCAAAACCTGCATCAACATCCCCACCAGGAGAATCGATCATCACCTTGATGGGATCGGAGCCACGCTGTTCAAGAATGAGTAATTGTCGAATCACTCGTTCAGCTAATTCTTTATCAACAGTACCAGAGAGAAGAATTGTACGTGTTTCTAAAAATTTTTCCACAAGAGCATCAGATGCATGCTTTTGCTTCTCTTCCTCTTCTTCCTGATTATATACAAAATGCGATATCGTTCGACTGTTGTGCATACATGCCTCTTTTTTCAAAAATTTGCGGTTATTACGCCAGATCTGTGCTAATAATAACAAAAATTACTAAAAAAAGCTATTGTAAAACTATTTTTTTCGATACAATTCTCAACATGAAAGCCATTCAAAAATCGATGCTCAAAGCTATTACTCAATTTAATATGCTTCCAAAAGGTGCAAAAGTGCTTGTAGCTGTATCGGGCGGTAAAGATTCTGCAGCGCTGCTCTGGCACCTTGCGGAAATTGCAAACTGGAACAGCTATCTGCTCACACTCATTCCTGCTGTAACGAGCCCACTCTACCCAGACCCAGCGTGGGAAAAACGCCTTACATTTCTTAACGCATTGTGTGCATCGCTTGGGCTTACGCTAAAAGTACTATCACTCGATTCTGAAGATTGTCCCGAACCTGTCTGTAAGACAGGCTTAGAACGCTGCACGTTAAAAACAGAAGCAAGTGAATCTTGTTTTATCTGTTCACAGCTGCGGCGCAAAATTCTTTTTAGAGAAACATACATAGAGGGCTGTGATTGTATTGCGTTTGGCCACCACCTCGATGATATTCTCACAACAGCACTCATGAATATACTGCAACATGGCTCTTGCGAGGGTATGGAGCCGATACGCACATATCCACAAGCAGGTTTCAAATTGATACGGCCACTCGTATACGTACCCGAAGCTACTATCATAAAGTTTAGATCGATGATAGGATGGGACTCATACACGTGTTCATGCAGTATTGGCGCTGAAGGAACACGAAACGAATATAGAATACGGCTCGAAAAACTTACTGAGGGTTCTATCCAGCAAAAGCGCAATCTGCTTAGAGGATTATACTCGAATCACCTCGTTAATAAGTTTTCCGAGGAGACCGTCCTCTGATTGAATAGTCTTTTGATTTGCATCATACGCACGGTTTACTTCAATCATACGGACCATTTCGGTTACCGGGTTTACATTTGCAGCTTCCACAAAACCCTGTATAACAGTTGGTCTTTCTTCTCCCTGTACAATTTGCGCTGGTCCTGACTCTTCGGTTGCCATCCACAAGCTCGATCCCTGTTTGGCAATATACCGTACGGTTTCAAAGTTAATAATTTTTAGCGTGTCAAGCAAAACTGGTTCTTCCCAGGCGTTCTCTTCGCGACCAATGAGTCGGTCTGGGTTTTCCGGATACTTAGCGTTGATCCATACACGGCCTTCTTTATCAATAAGGAAATTATTTTCCTGTACGCGTATGGGACCATGTTCACCCATAACGGGATACCCTTCTTTGGTTTCCAGGTATCCTTCCTTACCTAAAATAAACGCTCCATTTCTCGTATAACGTTCACCATTGGGAGTCATTACACACAAAAATCCTTTGCCATCGAGCGCAATATCAAAATCGCTCTCGGTTGCTTTGAGTGCCCCCTGTTCAAACTCGGTAAAAAGTTCATTCGTTTCTACACCTGTCCCTACTTTGCCTACTATCGGAGCCATATCGCCAGAACCAAGCGGATGCAGATAGAGCCCATCGTCATTCATACGGCGCAGTAAAAGTTCAGCGAACGCTTTATGGACAGCAACATCGCGCTTGTATCCATTAGTGTCAACATTTGCTAGATTATTTGAAATTGCATCGAGCCGCACTTGCTGTGCAGCCATACCGCTCGCACCTGTGTACCAGCCACGTATCATACAAGCTCCTCATATTCCATTCTGGAATATTATAAACAGTGTATACCGATATTGTCGGCTAAACTGAGAAAAAAATGAGCGGGAAACCTGTTACCGGGTTCAAACACTCTGTGATTAGCTGTACGTTGTGGCATATGCAGCATGGCACTAAAGCGAGATTACTTTTTCAGCATCAATCTCTTTAAGGTATATCTTTTCATATCTTCCGGAATTGGGATAAGCTGGAACATCAGGGGCATACGTTGCCATAAAGAAAAAGATGATGTCGGTCATATCATCCTGTGATTCTATACAAGAATAGCGGAAAAATATTTTATCTTCATGTAAAAGTAAAATAGTTCGGCGACGCTCATCTTTTTCAAGTTCTGGATCTGTTGCAGAGCGGAGCGTTGCTCTAAGCCCGCCGTAATAGGAACGCACAATCGCATACAAATTCATTTTTCCTCTCGTATCCTGAAAGTACAGCTCCACTATGCCTGCAACCGCTGGAACCTGAGTATTGATAATGTGTTTATCTGCCTTGATGAGCGGTGACCAGCGTACAGTGAAATAGACATCGTTTCCGTGCTCTTGCCGGGTTATTTCATAGTTCACATATTCAGTATAACCCGAATATGGAATATTGAAAAGTTCAGGGCTGGATTCACGGTATTGAGTTTATGCATGACCATATTTACTGATACAGCATTGTTTATTATGATTACAGCAGTAAATATAGTAAACATTGAAAGGAAACAGTATGACTGGTATTTCAAAAAACGAACAGAGCAATCAACTCAAGCTCGCACTTTTAATCGATGCTGACAATACACAGCCTTCGATTATCGAGGGCCTGCTTGCTGAAGTTGCAAAATACGGTATCGCAAGCGTCAAACGAATTTATGGCGATTGGACAGCACCTAACCTCAAACAATGGAAGGAAAGCCTTCTCCTCTATGCAATTCAACCCATCCAGCAATTCTCGTATACGAGCGGCAAAAATGCAACAGACAGTGCGCTCATCATTGATGCAATGGACCTGTTATATACCGAGAAACTCGATGGTTTTTGCATAGTATCGAGTGATTCTGATTTTACCCGACTTGCTGCGCGGCTCCGTGAAGCAGGAAAACTTGTGCTTGGTTTTGGAGAAAGGAAAACCCCAAAACCATTCGTTGCAGCATGTGATAAATTTATTTTTACTGAAATTCTCCGTAAAACAGAAGATGAAGCTCCTCAGAACCGTTCTGAACAGAGTAAGAAAACACCAGATTACAGGCTCGATAAAAAACTGCAGCAGTTGCTTATAGCTGCGTTTGAAGATTCTGCTGATGATTCAGGTTGGGCATACCTTGGATCAGTGGGCCAATACATTGCAAACCGCCAGCCCGAATTTGATCCTCGTAATTTTGGTTTTAGAAAACTTGCAGATCTTATAAAAGCAAGCGCATGGTTTGATGTTGAAGAACGATCAAGTCCTGTGGATCAAGGTAAACTTATCTATATCCGCATAAAAAAATAAGCTATTTCATGCTCTTGCACAAAAATACTTGCAGTTTGCAAGAATTCATATTATGATAAAGTATCTTTATATTTTTGGAGATGTACAATATGGCCCAATCAACTAAAACAGCCAAAAAACCGGCAAAAACTGCTGCAAAAACTGCAGTAAAAAAACCTGTATCCGTAAAAGAAAAAAAGGTAGAAAAGAAAGCTGTGCTGCCTGAAAAATTTACATTAACAACTATGTCAGCATATCTTGCTGACAGCAGAGGCATCAGCCGTAAAGAAGCCCGTGAAATTCTCGATACAGTTTTTTCAATGATCGAAGCAGGAGTAATTCAGGGTGCACGTGTTCCCGTGGGTAATCTTGGTAAAGTGTTTGCAAAAATTAAACCTGCAACCAAAGCACGTATGGGACGCAATCCTCGCACTGGTGAAACTATGAAAATTCCTGCAAAAAAAGAAACAAAAGTTCCACGTTTTTCTTTTACTAAAGCATTCAAAGAAGCTGTTCTTAAAGCAAAAATTTCTAAATAATTCCTGGGAATACATCAATTATCTATACACTATAAAAAAAGCTCCGTTCACTACGGAGCTTTTTTTGGTTGATTATTTTTTCTAAGAAGTGACATTGCAGCCTCGTACTATTAATTTCGTGCATTCCTCAGGAGCGCTTCTCAACAGCCTAAAAGCGCTCCCTTTAGCTGCAAAACAGGTAGAACTATGAATTGATGGTATTCGTTCTGTTTGTATCAGCTAATAATTTGCTGAGCAGGTATGTCCCTGCAGGCAGAACAACCAACATGATAAGTGCAGAAACAAGCCCCGGAACAAAGCTTTTTTCCCAAAATTTTAGTACTGATCCAGCAGCTTTCACAGCGTTTAGCATTGCAAGAGTATAAACAAGTCTTCCTGCAATCATTGCTAACAACGTGCTTACAATAGTATCAAGCTTAAATTTTCTAAACAATCCCGCAAACATGCCATACGCAGCAAGCTCAAGCGTCATGGGAAGCAGTATGGGAAGCTTGGGTAGCCCGGAAAGCATAAAGCTTATCATCGGACTGGATGCCCCTGCAATGAAACCTCCAACAGGGCCAAAAACAAGCCCGCAGAGCAAAACAGTCCAGTGCATAGGAAGCAACACTGCACCATTAAGACCAAGCGTATGCACCAGTGCAGGAAGCACAACAGTTACAGCAATAAGTAACCCTGTTACAATAACTCGTACTGGATTATTTATCCGAACCAGTGGCGGATTGAGTAAAGCTATATATTCCATAGTCTTGACTATAAAACATAACTATATTGTGGTCAAGCTTAATATTCTGGACATTTATCAAACGATTAGTTATTGTATCCTAACTATGAATAAGACTGCACTTAAAGCTGATCTTTTACTGCTCATTACATCTGCAATATGGGGTTTTGCATTTGTAGCACAACGAGTTGGCATGGAACACATTGGGCCTTTTACCTATAATGGCATACGGTTTGCACTTGGCAGTATTTCCCTCCTCCCACTCATAGCGTTTCGCAGTAAAAAAAATCACACTAAAACCTTACAGGTAGCTGATCAAACGCTTTCCAACACCAAAAAACCTGCTGAATTCTTTCTCAGCACACTATTAGCAGGTACAGTGCTCTTTATAGGTTCTTCATTTCAACAGGTAGGCATTCAATTTACAACTGCGGGCAAAGCTGGATTTTTAACTGGAATTTATGTAGTGCTGGTACCACTCGTAGGCATTGTCATTGGTCATAAAACAAAATTGCCAACATGGGTTGGAGCACTATTTGCTTTTGCTGGCCTGTATTTTTTAAGTTCACCTGAACGAAACAGCAACATCAATCCCGGTGATATTTTAGTAATAGTCAGTGCTCTGTTCTGGAGTTTCCATGTACTCATTATTGATAGGCTAGCAAAAAAAATTGATGCAATAAAACTTGCTTCTGCTCAGTTTGCATGGTGCTCGTTGTTTTCATTGATAACTGCTTTGCTCTTTGAAACTTTCACATATGCCACTATCATGAAAGCACTTGTGCCAATTCTTTATGGAGGTCTTTGCTCTGTAGGAATTGCATACACACTTCAAGTTATTGCACAGAAAGATGCTCCGCCTGCTCATGCATCAATTTTGCTCTGCCTTGAAGGAGTCTTTGCATTCCTGGGAGGAACCATTATACTATCAGAACCTATCACCACAAAAAATATTACAGGTTCTTTACTCATGCTTATCGGAATGCTTGCGACTCAGTGGGATGTAATCTTCAGTCGTCCTTCAAAAAATCAATAGAAATCTGATCAAAATGCTTTATCCAAAAGCATGAGTACATCATTAAAATCTGCTTCTACAGGATTGTATGTAAGTGATGCATCATTTATCGTCTTATGCGCTATCTCATCAAACTGCGACCGAGATACCTTCCCCGTTTGACTTAACGTGTATGGAAGATTTGCTAATTCATAGAGCTGTTTCTGCAATCCCCGTATAACAGCTATAGCTTTTAGAGCACGGTCACTTTCTGGAGTGGCATATGTTACTTCCGGACCTGAAAGTGGTAAGAGCAGTTCTGCTATATAATTATTTACCATTAACATGTTATACTCGAGAACATGAGGTAAAAAAATATTCATTGCTACACCATGGGGTATATGACACACTGCTCCTGTCGCATGGCCTAGCGAATGCACCAGCCCTACCATTGAGTTTGAAAAAGCTATTCCAGCCATTGTTGCTGCATTAGCAAGCGCTAATCTTCCTTGCTCATAATGCGGATTCTTGATTACTGCAATAAGATTTTCAGTAATGAGCCGTATCGCATTGTATGCATAGGCATCACTCATAGGATTTTTCCCGATGCAGGTGTAAGCTTCAATTGCATGAGTCATTGCATCCATAGCTGTTGCTGCAGTAATTGCTGGTGGCAGGGTGAGTGTCATGCGTGGATCGAGCACTGCAATGTTCGGTAAAAGAAACGGAGAAACGAATAATAGTTTTTTTTCAAGCTCCTCATCTTTTATGACTGCTACAAGTGTTACCTCAGAGCCAGTACCCGCTGTCGTCGGTATGATTATAAGCGGATTGAGATGCTTTTTGAGTGCTCCGGCCCCTGCATAAGCTGAAAGGTCTGTCCCTCCCATTGATACAAGAATATTAACACCTTTTGCTGTATCGATAACAGAGCCACCACCGACAGCAATCAGTGCATCGCACTGTTTAGCTCGGTATACTTCTGCTGCTGCAGATACAGTCTTTTTACCCGAATCTGGAGGCACATCAGTCCACACTGCTCCGATTACCATGTTTGAATCAGCAAAAGCATCCAGCACTGTTTTAAGTAAACCTGCACTTTCAACACCTTTATCTGTAATAATCATTGGTCTGTGCGAATCGAGAGCATCAAGCTCACTCGGTATGTTTTCCAGGGCACCAACCCCAGAACAAATCTTAACTGGGCAAAAGAATTCATAATATGTACTCATATCTGCTCCTACATACCAAATATAATACTAATATAGAGAATGAAACGCTTTAACAATTTACTCAGCCATGGTGTCTTAGGTTTTCGTTTTAGAATTTTTTTTGTTATAAAACCTGGTAAAAGATAATCTTCTACCAGATTGAGACAACGCATAATACCCATTGTCGCAGCTAAATCACCAGATACCGATATTCCATTTTGCGCATACGCTTTGTACGAACTAATCTGAAATGTAAAAACCCTCATAGCAGATGCAATGTTTCTAAACCGTATCATAACATCTGCTTCATCATTCAGTTTACCTTTGTACCGGAGCTTTCCTTGTGCATCCTTCTGGAGAAAAACTCCAGGTCCATCTGGTAAGATCGTAATTGCAAAAGAAAATTTTTTCGGAAGCATATTAAATTCCTGCTGTATGTTTTTATCGAGCTTCCATAACGATTGAAACGCTCTACCGACAAAAAACAGCATCACTCTTAGATACCAATGTTTACCGGTGTGCTTTTTCGGAAGTATATCTGGATACTCTGTATAATAGTCCATATATAATTACAAGCTCCCTCACTTTCATATAATTTACTAAGTCAGTGCCTGGTTCCCAATAATGAAATCCCTTCACAAGTAATATGTTACTTTCTAGTATAAACGCAATTCATTATTTTGCATACTGGTAATACCACAAGCCATAGCACTACAAAAAAATGATAGGTACGGCAACGCAGTATCATAAGCTTGATTTTTTTGGCAAGGACTATTATATTAGCACCATTATTATTTAAGTATGCTTACTTATTAAGCATGTTTATAAATTTTCTAAAGGGTATAATATTACTATGCAAACTGATCGAACTTCCTCCGATGAACTCTTTCATGAACTCCAAATGTGGAGTGAAAGCACAATGAAACTCTACTTTTCATCACTTGCATCATTTATTAAAACACATAACCTTAATTTTCCTCGCATGATGATACTATTCAGGCTTGCGCATAAAGACCAGTGCTCTGTTTCCGACATCGGGAAACATATGGATGTATCCTCTCCAGCAGCCAGCCAGCTGCTCGACAAGCTCGTCGAAGCCGGTTACATCAACAGAACAGAAAACCCTGATGACCGCCGAATCCGGAATATAGAAATAACAGAAAAAGGACTTGCTTTGGTACATGAAATCGAATCCAAACTCAATAATTCCATGCGTGAAATTGTACAGGCTGTTCCTGAAAAAGACCGATCAGGAGTGGCTAAGAGCCTTAATACATTAAATACTGCGATAAGGAGTCTAAAACCTCATGACAAAACTTTTTAAGTATCTTAAGCCATACTGGGCTTATATTCTCACCGTTATCGTTTTGCTCTTTGTTCAGGCAAATCTCGATCTTTCGCTCCCGGATTATATGTCAAAAATAGTTAACTATGGAATACAGCAAGGTGGCATTGACAACCCTGTCCCTAAAATAATAAGCGAAAAAGTTTTTAAACAAATTATCGGTATTTTACCTGATGATAAACGCAATCTGTTACTTGAATACTATGAACCAGTCAGTCTTGAAACAATAACCACGCTGCCCCTGAAATTCAAGGACGAAACACAATCGAGAGTAAATATCACCGTGTATCAGCTTAAACAAAACAGCAATACGGATAACACTGAGTTTACTGCCCTCATCAGTAAAATAATGGCAGCTCACATGCTCATACAACAAATGCAAGCTCATGCACCTGCAATTTCACAAACTCCGAACATGGCATCAGGTATACCTCAATCCGGACTTCCACAATCGGCAACAGACGGGCCAATTGGAACTCCATTTGCCGTTTTTGAGCGCATCAACGAGCAGCTTGATGCAATGGGAAATAAAGTCATCGAACAGATGGCTATAGCACAAATTCGCCTTGAATATGAAAGCCTATCGGTAAATCTTGAACAACTGCAAATGAACTACATTATACATTTTGGTGTCATAATGATTCTTGTCACACTTGGCTCTATGCTGTGTATCATACTGGTAGGTTTTCTGGCATCAAGAACCGCTGCAGGTGCAGCAAAACAGCTCCGCAATGATGTATATGCAAAAGTAATTAACTTTACCAATGCTGAATATGATAATTTTTCTACCGCATCGCTCATAACGAGAACAACAAATGATATCACACAGTTACAGGCTGTAACGCTTATGTCCATGCGCATGCTCCTATTTGCTCCCATTATGGGAGGCGGCGGTGTCATACGAGCACTCGATAAAGCACCTTCAATGGCATGGATTATTGGCATTGCAGTACTCGTGCTTATCGGAGTAATCAGCATTATTTTCTCGATAGCTCTGCCAAAATTCCAGCTCATGCAAAAATTGATTGACCGGCTTAACCTTGTTGCTCGAGAAAATTTAAGCGGTCTCATGGTGGTTCGTGCTTTTAACCGTGAGCCATTTGAAGAACAGCGATTCAAACAAGCTAACACCGATTTAACACGTGTCAGCTTGTTTATAAACCGAGTTATGGTTTTCCTCATGCCATTCATGATGATTCTTTTGAACATACTCAGTATCTCTATTATCTGGGTAGGTGCACATAAAGTAGCTGATGCGAGCATACAGGTTGGTGACATGATGGCATTCATGCAGTACGCAATGCAAATTGTGTTTTCATTTATCATGCTCTCCATGATGTTTATATTCCTGCCACGAGCAGCAATTTCAGGAAAGCGCGTCGTCGAAGTGTTGGAAACCAAAGAAACGATAAAAGATCCAGAGCACCCTGTCATGCATACGTCACACTCAAAACAGCAGGGCACAATCGAATTCCGCAATGTTTGCTTCCGCTACCCAAAAGCGGACACCGATGTTCTCTGTAATATTTCATTTACTGCACCAGCAGGGAAAACAATTGGCATTATCGGCCCAACAGGCTCCGGTAAGACTACTCTCCTAAACCTCATTCCGAGATTTTACGATGTAACGTCGGGAGCTATTCTCATTGACGGTACTGATATTCGCACGATGCGTCAGAAAGACCTCAGAAATCTTATTGGATATGTCCCACAACGCAGCATCCTTTTTTCTGGTACGGTTGCATACAATCTCCGCTTTGCTGATGAAGGGGCAAGTGATGAGAAACTAACAGAGAATCTTTTAACCGCTCAGGCAGATTTTATCTTTGAAACTTCAGAAAAACTCCTTACTCCAGTATCACAGGGAGGTAATAATTTTTCTGGAGGTCAGAAGCAGAGACTTGCCATAGCACGAGCACTTACCAAGCAATGCCCAATTTATCTTTTCGATGACAGCTTCTCTGCACTCGACTTTAAAACTGATGCAGCATTGCGCAGAGCCCTTAACGAACGCACTGCATCCAGCACTCGAATAATCGTTGCACAACGTGTAGCAACCATTATGAATGCAGATCTTATTATCGTTCTCGATGATGGTCATATTGTTGGACAGGGGACACACAAGGAGCTGCTTGAATCCTGTGAAGCATATCAAGAAATTGTATCATCCCAATTTAAGGGGGTTAAAACAGCATGAGCGATACGAATACTACCACACACACTAATACTCAAAGAAAACCAGTGCAGCCAATGGTTGGCCGCGGTGGACCAATGGCAATGATGAAAGGCGAAAAAGCCAAAAACTTTAAAGCTACATCATTACGACTACTTAAATCGCTTAAGCCGTATCGCATCAGCATTATTGTAGTGTTTATATTTGCCATAACATCAACAATTTTTAGTATCATAGGTCCCAAGGTTATGGGAAATGCAACTACTGTTCTTCTCGATGGAGTGCTCGCTAAATTTAGAGGGACAGGTGATATCGATTTTTCTCGTATTGCAGGAATATTGCTCACCGTACTTGGCCTCTATGCTATATCCGCAGTCTGTTCATACATTATGGGCTGGATTATGGCTAGCGTCTCCACCGACTTAACCTATAAGTTCAGAGAATCTGTTCAGGCTAAAATAAACCGAATTCCATTTAAATATTTTGATAACACGACCCATGGTGAGACACTCTCACGAATTACTAATGATATCGATGTAATCAATAATACACTCAGCCAGACTATCACGCAAATTATAACATCAATAGTAACGGTTCTCGGTGTACTCATCATGATGTTTT